>Ga0209298_10000460_pt1 | contig 26997 bp, 21 predicted proteins | sample S_140806_EF_Meta_FD_187325 | JGI IMG/M metagenome (GOLD analysis project Ga0209298, IMG submission 187325) | Freshwater microbial communities from Lake Simoncouche, Canada to study carbon cycling - S_140806_EF_MetaG (SPAdes) (version 2) | ecosystem: Environmental > Aquatic > Freshwater > Lake ... | reverse complement strand
GTGCTGCTGCCCATTTTGCCCTGCGATGAACCGGCGGGCCTCACCGCCGCAATGGAGGCTCTCACTTGTGAAGTTCCGATCCTCGCCAATCGCAGCATGGGCATTGCAGAGCTATTTGACTCCTGCCGCTACCCGCTGCCGCTCATCGACTCGCTCGATCCCGAGGCATGGGCCGCTGCTTTTCGCGATCTCGAAGCTCAAAAAGCCTCCGCCACCTTCCGCGACGCTCTCGCCGCCTCGCGGCAGCGTTTACTCGATCAGCATTCGATCCAGCCGGAAGGCCGTGACTGGCTCGACATCCTCGCCAGAACCTCCACCTCTGCCGTCGTGCCTGCTGCGGCGATGCTTCAGCCCGCATGAGACCTTCGCTGCTGCTCATCAGCCATGCTTACGCTGCCCTGGAAAACCGCAAAAAGCTCCAGGCGCTCGCCGCACATGTCGATCTGGTCTGCGTCACCTCCGTCATCGAAACTCACGCCGTGCTGGGACGCTCCGCGGCGGACTTTGACAACGAAAGCGATGCACCTTCACGCCGCTACGAACTCATCCGCCTGCCTCGTCTCGGTCGTGGCATCACCACCTTCATCTATCGTGGCCTTGGAAATATCATGCACAGGCGCCGCTTCGATGTCGTGCTCGTCGAAAACGAACCCTGGGCCTTCGTTCGCTGGCAAGCACGCCTCCTCGCAGGCCTTCATCAGCGTGAGGCGCTCTTTGGCGAGTTTACTTGGGAAAATGTCCCGCGTCCCGGATGGAAGGGAATGCTTCTCCGCCTCATTTATCGCGCCGCTGCTGCCACGACCGATTTTGTCATCGCGGGCAATCAAGCCGCTGGAAAGCTCTTCGGCATCTCCGAGGAGCAATTACTCGTCGCTCCACAAATCGGCGTCGATGTCGAAAACCATCAACCCGCCGCTCTTGACGCTCGAAACACCCTTCGCGAAGCCTGCGGCCTTCCGCGCGATGCTTTCGTCGTCGGCTACTGCGGACGCTTCGCCGAAGAAAAAGGCCTCCGTGAGATCGTGCAGGCCTGTAATGAGATCGGCGGTCTTCATCTCGCTATGCTCGGCTCCGGTGCGTTGGAGTCCTGGCTTCGGGATGAAGCCTCGAAGAAGCCCTGGCTGCATCTTCTCCCACCTCGCACACACTCGGAAATCCCGGATTTCCTCCGTTGCCTCAATGTATTCATCCTCGCCAGCAAACCCGTTCGCAGCATGACACTCTGCTGGGAAGAGCAATTCGGCCACGTCCTCATCGAAGCGATGGCCTGCGGCGTTGCCACGCTCGGCGCACGCAGTGGTGCCATCCCGGAAGTCCTCGCCGATGACGCCGCCCTCTTCCCTTCCGGCGATGCCACCACGCTCGCCCAACGCCTCCGCGAAGTGACGCAAGGCTCCAACCTCGCCGCGCGACAACTTCAACGCGTCCGCGATCTCTTCACCCACGACGCCGTCGCTTCCCGCTGGGCCGGATTCATTCACCAGCGCATGGCCTCATGAACACGCAAACGCCCATGGAACGGGATCAAGCGCTGATCACGTTTGTCGACATGCTACGCGGCCTCCTCGCCCTTATGGTGCTGCTCGCGCATGGTTTGGAATCTGCGCATCTAGCGTTGCCCTCGGCATCGTTTCCCGCCGTGCTGGACTTCACACTTGCTCGGGGAGGATACTGGGTCTCAGGCTTTTTTGTGCTTTCGGGTTTTTGCATCCATCGCTCCATTCTCTCGCAACTGGCGCAAGGCGCAGGACTGGCGGCAGGATTCTACGCGCTCGCTCGTGTCACGCGCATCTACCCTGTTTATCTAGCCGCTTTGGTTCTGGCGCTAGCCTCCAGTCCCTGGCCGGGTTCACTCGTGATAGGTGGGCACCTGCTCATGGCGCAGGGCATCACTGGCGTTCTTCCGGCAATCAAGCCCGCATGGAGCCTTACCAACGAGATGGTTTACTATGCCGTCTGGCCCGCGATCCTGATGTCCTGCCGCTACAAGCTTGTTCGCTCCTTTACCTTTGCCTTCGCCGCGTCCGCGATGGTGGCCGGGCTTCTGTTTGCCCTGTGGAAAAGCCTCCATGGTGGTGCGGCGGACTCTTCCTGGCTGGCCCTGGCGCTGATCGCCGCTTCGTTCCCCCTCTGGCTGGGCGGCGCCGCCCTAGCCCACTGGTGGGACTTTCTTCAAAGATGCTCGCAGGGGTGGATGACATGGGCCGGTCTGCTCTTGCTGATGACAGCTTATGGCGCTCAAGCTTGGCTGATGCACCTCAATGCCCGCACGATGCTTTTGTGCGCCGTCACTTATGTCTCGCTGCCTGGTTGGCTCCTGCTCCTGCTCGGCGGCAGCACTTGGCGCGGGTTTGACCGCTGGCGCTCATACGCGGCATGGATGGGCCTGCTCAGCTATCCTCTCTACATCCTGCACCAGCCTTTGCTCGACCTCACCGCCTCCTCCATGCGCCATCTGGTGCCCGCGGGTTCCCTGACCATGCTCACGCTGCTGCTTGCCGTGGTGGTCTTGACGATCATCATCTTGATCGGAGTTCCGCTGGAGCGCTGGACACTCGGCAAACGCGGCGAACTTCTGCGCCGCATGCGATCAAGGCAAGCTAGGACGTTCCCCCTCGTTCCCCAATGACAAGTTACCGCGACATTCTCTACCGAGACTACTCTTCCGCCTTTGGCGAGCAGAAGACTTACGACGACGCCACGCAGCATGCGCAATACGAGGCCAGCTACGACGGCCTCCCATCGCGAAAAGACGCCGCCATCACTGATCTCGGCTGCGGCAAGGGCGAGTGGCTCGGCTGGTTGCAGGCGAAAGGCTACTCGAACCTCACCGGTGTGGATCTCTCACCCTCCGATCTCGGCTTCGCTCGCCAGCAGCGGCCCTCCGGCATCTGGATCGAGCAAAACGTGATCGACTTCCTCGAAGCTCATCCGGCCTCGTTCGATCTCCTGCATGCGAAAGACATCGTCGAGCACTTCACCATGGACGAGTTCCTCCGCTTCCTCACCGCCGCGAAGCAGGCGCTGAAACCGGGTGGCGAGCTTTGGCTGCTCACCTTCAATGCACAAAGCCCGCTGGCCTCAGCCACGCGCTATGGCGATCTCACCCACGAGCTCGGCCTCACGCCCGGCAGCATGGCGCAGGGCATGCGTGCCTGCGGCTTCACCCGCATCTTCGTGCAGGGCCGCCACTACTGCTCCACCTCCCGATCTGGAAAGATGCGCCGCTTACTCGGCAAAGTGATTTACCGTTTCGCCCGTCTGATGCTCAAAGTTCGCCACGGCACCGTCGGCACCAGCTGCGAAATCGACTTCCTCTGCGCCGAACCAGACCTCTTTGGGCGAGGCATCATCGCTTGAATCATGTCCCTGAAGGTCCACATCGCACCGACCCCCTTTGTCATGGGCTGGGAAAGCATGAACCGCTACGCTCACGAACTCACCCGCGTGAGCGGCATCTCCCCGCTGCTGCCGCTGCGCCCGGTGAATACCCCACCCGGCTCACGTTGGCAGCGTTTGTGGACACGCCGTGTGAGCTACCCGTCGCTCATTCGCTCTCGCGTGCGTGATGGCATCTTGCACATCCTCGATCACAGCTTCGCCGATCTACTGCCGAGAGTCCGTCCCGGCGTGCGCAAAGTGGTCACGCTGCATGATTTAATCCCGCTCGTGGCTCCTGATGGCATCAGCGAATCCCAGCAGCAGCGCTTCCGGCAAACCATCATGAACCTGCGCCTCGCTGACGCCGTCTCCTGCGACTCCGCCGCCACTCGTGACGAGGCAATCCGGCTTCTTCAAGTCGATCCAGCCAAGCTCCACGTCGTCCCGCTCGGCTGCACCGAACTTCCACCACCTTGTCCTGAGGCGGTCAAACAAGCGCAAAGCACGCAGCCCTACTTTTTCAGTGTCGGCAGTGCTCTTCCGCGAAAAAACCTCGCTGCGCTTCCGGCGATGCTCGCTGGTCTTGGTAAGGTCACGCTCGTGCGAGCCGGTCACAAGCTCACCGAAAGCCTCGCCAACGACATCCGCCTGCATGCCACGCTCATCGAGCTCGGCCGCGCCAGCGATGCGCAACTCGCCGCGTGGTATGCCCATGCCACTGCCACCTTGATCCCATCGACGCATGAAGGCTTCGGCCTGCCCGTGCTGGAGGCCATGCAGCTAGGTTGCCCAGTCGTTGCCTCTCGTGCCACCAGCCTGCCCGAGGTCGGTGGCGATGCCGCGCTCTACTTTGATCTCGATGATCTACCCGCTGGCAATGCCGCGTGTCGTCTTTTGCTCAATGACACCGCCGAACGCCAGCGCCGCTCCGAGGCCTCGCGGGCGCATGTGATGGATTTCTCGTGGCAGGCCCATTGGAACGGCCTCCAGCGCATCTACCAAAGTCTCTCGTGAAGCGTTTCCTCACCATCGTCCTGCTGCTCGCCACGGCGGTGATCCTCATCACCCTGCTACCGTATGCCGCAGGCTATGGTCCCGTGAAGAAGACCGTCATCGCCAATTTGCTGATGTATTGGAAGGACCCCACTTGGCAACACGGTGCGCTCGCTTTGCCCATCGCCATCTTCCTACTCTGGCGTCGCCGTGAGGAAATCGCCGCCGTGCCGTCCAAACCGTCGCATCTCGGCTTGGTGGTCATTTTGATCGCCTTGTTTTTCTACTACGCGGGTTATCGCGCCAACATCTTTTACCTCGGTTATGGCGGCCTCATGCTGCTCATCGCTGGATCGTCGATCTGGCTCGCGGGCTTTCGCAAAACCTGGGAAGGTGCCTTCCCGTGGCTCATGCTCGGATTCACCTGGCCACTCATTTTCCTCGAAAGCAACGTCGCCTTCGAGATGCGCTTTCTCATGATCCGGTTCACCTCGGGTGTGCTGAATTTTCTCAATATGCCCGTCATTCAAGAAGGCACCACGCTGCTTTCCGGCCCAGCGCATGGCCGCGAGGCAGGGGCGTTGTTCAGCCTGAACGTCGAAGGGCCCTGCTCCGGCATGCGCAGCCTCTTCGCGCTGATGATGGTCGGTGCCTTGTTCAGCTACCATCGCCAAAAAAGCTTCCGGCAGCGCTGGTTCCTCTTCCTCATGACTTTTCCGCTCGCCGTCCTGGCGAACATGAGCCGCATCCTCGTGCTCCTCGGTGCCTCAACGCTCTTTGGGCAATCCTTCGCTATCGGCGATGCCGATAAGGAGGTCTCCACCTTTCATTTCCTCACCGGCATCGTCGTTTTCCTCGTCGCCCTCGCGGGCCTTCAAGGCATCGCGTGGCTGATGGATCGTTTTGGCAAAACGCAACCCGCCACCACGGTGCGACGCATCGCCGTCTCCAACGCATGATCTGGCGCTCGCTCATCCTCCTCGCCCTCAGCGCTGCAACCGCGTTGCTCTGCCATTCCTCGCCCTCCGCACGCGGAGGCGAAGATGCGGGCGTGGTCGCCGAGCTGCCGCTCGTCGCCGGGACTTATATCGGCGAGGCCGAGGAACAATCCACCATCGAGAAAAAACTCCTTCCTGCGGACACGACGCAACTGAAACGCACTTACCGCACTCCTGGCCGACGTGTCGAAGAGCGTGATGTCGCCCACGCCTCGCTCGTCATTGCTGGTCAAGATACACGCAGCATTCATCGCCCCGAAGTTTGCCTTCCCGGCCAAGGCTGGACCATCACCAGCTCCAGCGTGCTGCCTGTCGAGCTACCCACCGGTCAGCAGCTTTATGTTCGTGATTTGTCGCTCGAACGGCTCGACCAGCGCAGCGCTGATCGCCGCGTGCTTAAAGCGCACTACATCTACTGGTTCGTCGGCAAGGATGTCACCACCACCAGCGATGCGGAGCGCCAGTGGCTTAGCTTCAGCGACAGCGTCTTCCGCCAAGTGAACCATCGCTGGGCCTATCCTTCCGTCATGGCCTTCGTCACCCAAGGCCTCAATCCCCAGCAATCCGGCCAGCGCGAACGCACGGATGCGCAAACCGTCGGCATGCTACTCGATCTCGTGAGAACCCTCGCGCCGAAGTTTCAGAAGAAGCTGATGCCATGATCTCGGCGCTTCATCATTACCTCAAGCCTCTCCAGCGAGTCGCCGTCGCCTACTCAGGCGGCGTGGATAGCGCGCTGGTGTTGAAGGCATCCTTGGATACCTTGGGCTCCGAAAACGTCATCGCCTTGCTCGCCGTCTCGCCGAGCCTTCCGCAAAGCGAGAAAGATGAAGCCATCAATCTCGCCAAATCCCTCGGCGCGCACTTGGAACTGCTCCCGACCTCCGAAACGGATGATCCGCGCTATCAAGCCAACGCGTCGAACCGCTGCTACTTCTGCAAAGATCATGTGTATCGAGCCTTGCGGCAGTTTGCGGAGCAAAACGGCCTCGAGCACGTCCTCGATGGCATGAATGCCGAGGACACACTCGACCTGCGTCCTGGCCGCGCCGCCGCTCGTGAGCTGAATATTTTGAGCCCGCTGCATGAGCTCGGCTTCAGCAAGCAGAACGTCCGCGAAGCTGCCAAGGCTCTCGGATTGCCGAACTGGAACAAACCCGCCGCCGCCTGCCTCGCCTCCCGCATTCCTTATGGCACCGCAGTGACGCCCAAACTGCTCTTACAGGTCGAAAAGGCTGAGGCGGCCTTGTTTGACCTCGGCTTTCGCGAGCTGCGCGTCCGCCACCACGGCGATGTCGCCCGCATCGAGGTGCCAGAGGCCGATTCCAGCCGTGTTTTGAAGCAGCGCGACATCATCCACGCCGCACTGAAGGCTCTCGGCTATGTTTACATCACCCTCGACCTCGCCGGCCTCCGCTCCGGAAGCATGAACGAAGTCCTCGCCGCCCGCACCGCATGAACGAAGCCCGTCTCCGTGATCTCCTCACGCAAGTCAGCGAAGGCAAGCTGCCGGCTGAAACTGCGATCGAGCGCTTGCGCACGCTGCCATTCACCGAGGCGGGCGATGTGCTCGCGGACACCCATCGCATGATCCGCCAAGGCTTTCCCGAAGCCGTCTTCGCTGAAGGTAAAACACTCACGCAGGTCACCGACGCCCTTGCCGCGCTCGTCGCCGCACATAGCAGCGCCCTCGCCACGCGCGTGCCGGCGGAGATGGCGACGATCTTGCTGCAACGCTTCCCCACCGGCAGTTACAACGCCGTGTCACGGCTCTACCGCATCGGTCAGATGGAACACAGCCGCATGCACGCACCCGTCGCTGTTGTCAGTGCCGGCACCAGTGACCAACCCATGGCCGAGGAAGCGGCGCAGACGCTTGAGTTTGCCGGTGTGAAGGTCACGCGGGTGAATGATGTCGGCGTCGCAGGATTGCATCGCGTGCTTTCCAAGCTCGAGCTGCTGCGCAGCGCCAGCCTGCTTATTGTCGTGGCTGGGATGGATGGCGCCCTGCCAAGTGTGGTTGGTGGCCTCGTGGCCCAACCCGTGATCGCCGTGCCCACCAGCATCGGCTATGGCGCGAACCTCCATGGCATCGCCGCGCTACTCACCATGCTAAACTCCTGCGCCAGCGGTGTGACCGTCGTGAATATTGACAACGGTTTCGGCGCCGCTGTGGCGGCGCTGCGATGCTTAAAGTAGTCCGCGATCCCCTCGCGGCCCTTTCCCAAATCTCCGCGACGGAGACGCGGACGACAATGCACCTCGAAGACACGCTCTACCCGCTGCTTCGTTTGTATGAAGCGGCACCCCAACCGGTGAAAACGCTGGCGGGCAGGGCGTATCGGGCGATTCCGAACTCGATCCGGCAAGGTGCGGCCTATGAGCGATTTCGACGTGAAGCGACCGAATCCGAGTCGTGGGATGCGGTGACGACGCGACGCTATCAAATCGCCGCGATTCGCGAATCGCTGCTCGCAGCACAACGAGCGCCGTTTTACGCGAAACGCTTCGAAGAGGCTGCTGAGAAGGCGGGGAGCTTTGAGTCACTAGAGCAGCTAGCAGCTTATCCGATGCTCACGAAGCAGGACATCATCTTGAATCGCGATCAAATGGTGAGCGGTGATGCTTCGCAACGGCTCGCCATGACCACGGGAGGCTCCAGCGGGGTGCCGGTGAGCTTTTTCCTGCACAAAGGCATCAGCCGCCCGAAGGAGCAGGCTTATCTCGAAGCAACATGGTCGCGGGCAGGTTATCGCCCCGGAGATCGTGTGGCGGTGATTCGGGGTGGCGTGACCTCCGGCCGTGTGGATGGGCGCATTTCAACTTTCGATGCCACGCGAAACTGGCTCGTGCTTTCCTCCTACCATCTCACGCCCCAGCGATTGCCCGAGTATGTGGCTGAGTTGAACCGCTTTCGTCCGCAGCATCTGCACGCCTATCCCAGCGCGGCGCTGATGCTCATGCAGATGGGTGTGAGGCTCCATTTCAAGCTCACGGCCCTACTTTGCGGCTCGGAGAAACTCAGCAAGGAGACTCAAAGGCAGTTGGAAGACCATTTCGAAGCGCCGGTGATGCACTGGTATGGCCACAGCGAGCGAGCGGTGCTCGCCGCGCAGCGTTCGGGAAGTTCCGTGCTGCATTTCTGGCCTGCGTATGGCTTCGTCGAGTTCGGTGAGCCGGATTCCGATGGGAACCGCGAGATCATCGCCACCTCGTTTCACAACCATGTCATGCCGCTCATCCGCTATCGCACCGGTGACCTGTGGAGCGCCGACGGGCATGTGATCGGTCGCGATTACGAGTTTCTCATCAGCCGCACAGGTCGCCGCATTTCGCTCACGGCGATGAACATGCACGATGACCTCTTTGATGGCCTGCAGGCCGTTCAATTCCATCAGCAACAGCCAGGCGAGGTCGAATGCTATCTTCAAACGACGCCATCATGGTCCCGTGATCGCGAGACCATCATCCACGCCGGTTTGAAACGAAAGCTGGGTGATGATTTCACGCTCACGCTGCGTGTGGTGGATGACATTGAGAAAACCAGCGCCGGGAAGCATCGCTGGCTGGTGACGACGTTGAAACCATGATCCCCCGCTTTCACATCCTCGGATCGCCGGTCGATGCGATGAACATGGAGACCTGCTGTGCGGCGGTGGAGCAGGCGTTGGATTCGAAGACAAAGGGCTACGTCTGTGTGACGGGCGTGCATCAGCTCACGGAGGCGTATGAGCAGCCTGAGTTCCGCGAGGTGCTGGAGAAGGCTTTTCTCATCACGCCGGATGGCATGCCGCTTTCATGGATCGGCTGGATGAAGGGCTTTCCAGACATGGATCGTGTGTATGGGCCTGATTTGATGCTCGAAGTCATGCGTCGTGGTGTGGTGAGTGGCCGCACGCACTTTTTGTATGGCGGCATGCCAGGCGTGGCGGCGGAGTTGAAGCAGGCGTTGGAGCAAAAGATTGCCGGCTTGAAGATCGTCGGGGCGGAGTGCCCGCCGTTTCGTCCACTGACCAGTGAGGAGGAGATGTCTTTGATCGAGCAGGTGCGCGGAGTGAAGCCTGACATCATCTGGATGGGCATCAGCACGCCGAAGCAGGACCGCTTCATGCACGCGTATCTCGACCGACTGGACACGACGCTTATGTTTGGTGTGGGCGCGGCGTTTGATTTCCACACGGGCCGCGTGAAGCAATCACCGCGCTGGATGCAGCGTCTCGGTCTCGAATGGTTTTACCGCGTTTGCCAGGAGCCGCGACGGCTCGCCGGGCGCTATTTTCGCAATAACCCGCTCTTCATCTGGCGGCTGATCAAGGAGGCGCTCGGATGAAACAGCTCGCTCAATATCAAGACGGCCGCCTTGAGTTGCAGGAGGTGCCGGAGCCGGTGCTGATGCCGGGGGGGGTTCTCGTGCGTACGACGTGCTCGGTGATCTCGCCAGGAACGGAAAGGATGAAGGTGGAGCAGGCGAAGATGTCGCTGCTCGAAAAGGCACGGGCGAGGCCGGATCAGGTGCGTAAGGTGCTCGATACGGCGCGAACGCTCGGCTGGAAGGCGGCAGTGGAGAAGGTTCGCAATCGCTTAGAGTCGCCGACGCCGCTCGGCTACTCGGCGGCGGGCGTGGTGGTGGCAGTGGATGCTTTGAACACGCGCTTTCGTGTGGGGGATCGCGTCGCGTGTGGTGGTGCGGAGTGTGCGCATCATGCGGAAGTAATCGCGGTGCCGGATTTGCTCGCGGCGAAGGTCCCGGAAGGTGTGGAAGACTGGCAGGCGGCCTACACGACGCTCGCGGCCATCGCGATGCAGGGCGTGCGGCAGGCGCAGACGCAGATCGGCGAGCGCGTGCTGGTGATCGGGCAAGGGCTCATGGGTTTGCTGACGACGAGGCTGCTGCAAATCGCCGGTGCTCGCGTGATGGCGGTGGATTTGAATGAAGCACGTCTGGAGACCGCGAAGCAGATGGGCGCGGAGCGTGTGGCCTCGGCGGATGTGGCGAACGCAGTGCGTGAATGGACGAGCGGCATGGGCGTGGATGCAGTGCTGCTGTGTGTGGGTGGTCAATCAGCGGAGGTGACGGCTCAAGCGGTGGCTTGCCTGCGGGATCGCGGCACGCTCGTCATTGTGGGCATGCACGATGCCTCGCTGGAATGGAAGACGGCGTTCCAAAAGGACATCACGGTGCGCTACAGTCGCAGCTATGGACCGGGGAGATATGACACGAGCTACGAGTGGGGCGGCGTGGATTATCCGGCAGGTTATGTGCGCTGGACGGAGAATCGGAATTTTGAGGCGTGCCTGGAGCTCATGCGCAGCGGGCAGCTTGATTTGAAGCCGGTGACGACGCGGCGGGTGGGGTTTGGCGATGTCGTTGGAGTTTATGCGCGGCTGGAGAGCGAAGTGGGAGTGGTGATTGAGTGCGCAGGTGGAAAGCCGATGGCGGAAAGCACCGAGCGTCGAACGAACTTTCCAGTTCGTTCGGGGAGCGAGTTGGAAAACTCGTTCTACGTTTCCACACTCGATGTCATCGGCGCAGGAAACTTCGTGCGCACGATGCTACTCCTGCATGTGAAGGGGAAGATGGCGCTCGGCACGGTGGTGAATGGGACGGGGCTTTCGGCGAGGCATGTGAAGGAGAAGTTCGGTTTTGCGAAGGCGGCGACGGATTTCGCAGAGGCGACTTCGGAAGCGGTGATCATCGGGACAAGGCATGATTGGCATGCGGCGATGGTTTTGAGGGCGCTGAAGGCCGGGAGGCATGTTTTCGTGGAGAAGCCGCTGTGCCTGACACCGGATGAACTGGCCGTAATGGATGCGGCGATGGTCGAAACGACGGGAAGCTTAATGGTGGGCTTCAACCGGCGTTTTGCACCGGCGGCGGTGGAGATGAAAAAGTGGCTCGATGGGGCTCCGGGAGCGAAAATGATGTCGTATCAAGTCTGCGCGGGTGTTTTGGCAACGGATCATTGGTATGCTGATCCGGCGCAGGGTGGGCGAATCATCGGCGAAGCCTGTCACATGCTCGATTTTGCGTGTTTCATGCTTGGCAGGCCGGTGCGGGTTTCGGCGCAGAAGGCGGGAGCGGATTCGGTTTCAGCGCAGGTGGAGTTTGCGGAGGGTTCGACCTTCCAACTGATTTACTCGGCGGAGGGCGACAGCGCGTTTCCAAAGGAAAGCATCCGCGTGTTTGCGAATGGCCTCGTGGCGGAGTGCGAGAACTTCATGAAGCTGACGGTTTGGAAAAACCGGAAGGTGAAGGTCACGAAGCATGCGTCAAAGGGTCACGCAGAGGAGATGGCGGCCTGGCTGGGCTTTTTGAAGGATGGAAAGCCACATCCGCTGCCTGATGCGCAGTCGCGGCAAAGCATGCGGCTAACGTTTGCGGTCGTGGAGGCAGTGAGGAGGTCTGCCGTGATCGATTTGGACAAACATTCAATGGCTCACGCCGCCGGTGTCGTGAATGAAAGTCCCTGAGTACCAACGAGCGACCGCCGCGGATATACTGGAAACAACGCATGACCGCCTTTCGAAAAGTAAGCTGGATCTGGCACCGCCTGCGGGCGATGCCACCGCAGGAGATTGCCGGCCGGGTGAAGGTGAAGGCGCAGGAGTGGACGGCGGCGACGACGCTGCGGACGCTAGATGATTTTGTGCTCGGGGCCGTGGACTTGAGTTCGATGCGGCTGCCGACGAAAGAGAAGGCACCAGCTGGGCTACGCGAGGCCGTGAAGAGGCGCTGGGCGTGGTTGTTTGGCTGGAAAGAGGTGCCGGTGGGCGATGCGCCCAACTGGAATCTCGATCCGGTGCATGGGGTGGAGGTGCCTGCGGAAGTATTCAATCATCGTGAACTCCCCGAAGGCGCGGATGCACGCTGCGTGTGGGAGCTTTCGCGATGGAGCGAGGTGGTGCGACTGGCCCAGGATGGCTGGCTGAATGAGAATCCAGAAGCTTTGCGCCTAGCGCAGCGATGGATGAGTGACTGGCTGGAGAAGAATCCGGCGTCCAACGGCATCCACTGGCGCAGCCCGCTCGAAGGGGCACTGCGGTTGATCAACTTTTGCTGGATCGATGCGCTGGTGAGGGCGGGTGGTGATGCGGAGATCCTCGCGGAGCAGGATCGCATCGCGCAAGAACTGGTGCCGCTGCATGCGTGGTGGGTGTGGCGGAAGAGGTCATTTGGATCGTCGGCGAACAATCATCTGATCGGTGAGTTGGCGGCGCTGGTGATGGTGACGCGTCGCTGGCCGTCGCTGGCGAAGGTGATCTGCTGCCCGGAGCGGTTGTGGCCGATGCTGGAGGAGCAGGTACTGCGGCAGTTTGCGGAGGATGGCGGGAACAAGGAGCAGGCGCTGCATTACCATCTCTTCGCCTGGGAGATGGCGTGGCAGGCGGGTCGCGTGATGGACGGGCTGCACGGAATGATTTTGAAGCGGCTCAAAGATGCGGCGCAGTTCTTCTGCGATGTGAGCCTCGGTGCCTGGGACTTTGGGGACAGCGATGATGCCCAGGTGACGCCCTTCACGCTGGATCGTCGAAACGCGGAGCATGAATGGCGGGCGTGGATGCTCGGCGAAGAAGAAGGTGCCGCGCTGGCTTTCTGGCTGGGTGAAGCACCGCGAGTGACCTTAGCTGTGAGGCAAAAGTGGATCACGCATGCGGAGAGCGGTCATGCGATCTGGCGTGATGAAGCGTGGACGGCGCGAGTGGATGCTTCACCGCTTGGTTTTGGCACGCTGGCGGCCCACGGGCATCTCGACGCGATGCATGTCTCGCTTTGGAGCCATGGCGAGCCGCTGGTGATTGATCCGGGAACGGGTGGTTACTACGGAAATGTGGCCTTGCGGGCGAGTCTGGCGGCCTGGGAGGCTCACAATGGTCCGGTGCCGATGTGTGGACGGAGTGTTCCGATGCGTGCGGGGCCGTTTTTATGGCGAGAGCATCACGATGTGCCGAAGATGGAGATCGTGGATGATGCGTGCGTGTTGCGTTTTGCGTGTGATGGGCCATTTACCAAGCGGAGTGTGCAGATTGCGGGCAAGAGTGCCCGCATCACGGATGAGGTTTGTGGTCGCACGGCGCATGTGGTGACGTGGCAACTGGCGCCCGAGTGGCGCATCGGTGGCGAGGATGCACGTGAGTTTATTTTGAGTCACCGAGACGGCGCAGAGGTCAGGCTGCGCATCGAGGGGGATGCGGTCCAAACCTGTGAGGTAGTGCGAAACGTGGTTTCGCCAAGGTTTGGGCAGGTGGTGGAGGCGGCAGCGGTGCGGGTGATCTTCACGGGCAGGCTGGTGAGTATGTTCTCACGCTGAAGAGGGGCCTGCGTGGAGGTTGAGTGAGCGATGGCGGCAGCCATGGCCAAAAACAAAGCCGGGGCCGCTCCTCAGCGAACCCCGGCTCCGCAATGTTGTTGGTTGCGGTAATTAGCGGATGTCTCCAGCGAGTCCTTCCGCGTTCAGAGCGGCGGCCAGTTCGGCCTTGGTGAACTCGCCTTCGACCATGAAGGACTCCGATTTGGCGACGATGTCGTGCTTGGTGATGCCGGAAACATTCTTCACAGCGGCGATGGCGGCATCGGCGCATTTTTTGCAGCAGAGATGTACGCCGGAGACGGTGGCCTTGGTGAGCTTGGCCTCGGGCTTGGCGGATGTTTTGGAAGCGGTGGATTCCTCGCCCTCGACTTTGCCGAAGTAACCGGCGGCGAGGATGGCCTCGACGGCCTTCTTGGCATCGGTCTTCTTTTTCGTCGTGATGGTGACGGTCTTGCCTTCGGCGGTGACGGTGATGTCTTTACCGACACTGGTGCCGGCTTTGACAATGCCGTTGGTGCAGCTCTTGCAGCAGTTGTGCACGCCGGTCATGGTGACGGTGGTTTCGGCGTGTGCGAGTGTGGCGACGGCGAGGAGAGAAAAAATGAAGCGCTTCATGGTGCGTGGTGAGACGCTAGCACGGAACACTTTCTTAGCACCAATTGATTTTCTACCTCATTGACGAGGCTGACTTCATTGAGGCTTCATGATCCACGATGGGATGGATTGATCTATGGTGAGGAAGATGGCGCGGAAGGCGGGAAGAAGTCTTTCGTGCGTGGTTTCGATGTTTTTGGAATCGAACCAGGCGGTGCCGGCATGGGTGCGGCGGAAGGCGTGACGCGTCATGGTGGAGTCGCCGTTCCAGATTTGAAGCCTGTCCGCATCAGGTGAGAAGCCAGCGGAGGATGTCATGGACATGGAGGCGGGGCTTTGATCGAGCGGATGACCGGAGCCGATGAGCTGTGATCCGGCGCGGAGTGTGCTGACGAAGTTCCAGGCACGCACTTCACCGCTGACGGGGAGTGTGATCTCGGTGCTGCGGCTGTGGACAAGCACACCTTCACCGGGTGCGAGAATGGTGGAACCGGCATCGGCGAGGGTGGTATCAGTCTGAAGCGCCCAGTGAGCGCCGAGAGCGGAGGATTTGAGGCGGAAGGGACTGGCGAGGGCGTAATCGAGCAGCGTGCCGTCGTGATCGAACTGCCACTGCGCATAGGTGGCAGGAGCCGCGAGCACGTTGGTGCTCATGCTGTTGGAGGCGGAGAGGTTGTTGATGAGCATGCCGTAGAAGCCCGCCACCTTCTTGCCGCCCCATTGATTGAAGATGTACTGCACATCCAGACGCTGCGTGCGGGTATCATAGGCGAACTGGGCGCGGTCGATATTGGCGATGCTGCCGCCGAAAACGAGGTTCGTGCCCAGAGTGGTGCCAGTGAGCCACTGGATGAGCGGCACGCCATCGCGATCCGTATCGGTGAGGGGCAGGTAAAAGCAACCCTCCCGCTCCGAGTGAAAGCCGAGGTCCACCGTGAGATCCACATCACTGTCACGCGCATCATCGGAGGTGCTGCCGCCGGCCAGCGCCCATTCGCTCGTGGGGGCCACCGCCTTGCTGTCATACACCCGAAGCCAGGCCTGCGTGCCGGCGGTAAAGGCATAGCTCGCCAGCGGGAGCGATTCGCTCGAAAGCTACCCGCCGAGTACCGTGGTGTCCTTCGTGAAGCATTGCAGCCCGGGTTCCCAGCCATTGCCCAGCAGCGGCTCAAAGGTCGCCTGTCCAAAAGCATGCCATCGGCTGCTCCAGTCCCCGTAATTCGTGGCGCTCGGCGTGAATCCGGCCCCGAAAGCGCCCAACTCAAAGGTGAACGAGTCATCCAGCGAGAGGCCGCTGCGATTGAGGAGATCATCCCCGATGCCGCTGCGCCACGAAATCGTCCTCGCGGAGTCCGAGACAGTCAAAAAGGCAAAAAGGAAGGTGAGGAGCTTCTTCATGGCGTCGGAGGTTGTTGCGTCCAGGTGGCGTTTCCGGCACGGCTGATGACAAAAGCGGCCCGCCAGGCATCGAAGAGCGGTTCCAGGCCGGAATCGACCAGATCCGCATCGCCCATCTTGCCCCAGAACTGGCTGCCGCCGAAATCCATGAAGGTGTAGCTCGTGTAAGCCTCCAGGCTTTCCACATCCCCGCGCCACACATGAATGCGATCCGCCTGCGAGGCATCGGGATGGGCAAGGAAACCGGCCAGCGTCGTCATGCTGCGATCCAGCGGACTCATCGGCACGGCCCAGCCAGCGCCCACGAGATTCATCCCGGCACGCAGCGGGCACACAAAGGCATTCGTGCGGGCCACACCAGCCTGGGGCAGCGTCACCGGCGTGCCGCGGGCATGCAGGAAGACCCCTTCCACCGCATCCACCACGCGGCCGTTTTGACTCGTCAGCCTCGCATCCCCGCTCAGCACCCACTTCGGCGATCCGCTATTCGTGAAGAGCCAGAACTCACGCAGCAGCCCCGTGGCCCGATCCAGCGTGATGACGCGGTCCGCCAGTTTTTGCAAGGTGTTCGAGCTGAAGCGGCTCACCGGGAAGAGGTCGTTGAAGGTCCAGTGCGCCCGGATCGCGATCAAATCGCCCTGAAGCGTGATCGGCAGCGTCGCCATGGTGCTGCGGGCATTGCTCAAATCCATGCGCAGCATCGTCGCGGTGCTTTGCGCCTCATCGATGTCCCAGCGGTGACCTTCATGATCACCGCCGATGACCTCGATGTAGTAGCTTTTGCCATCCACGAAGTAAGGAGCCAGCGAGCCCGTGCCCACCGCCGTCGTCAGATCGAGCGTCGAACCCGTGATGACACCATCCACCGCCCCGGTGAAGACATCTTTGCGCACCAGCGGCATGCAGAAGGTCTGCGGACGCTGCGGCAGTGAGCGACGCTTCCAGCTCCACACCGGCGTCACCGCCTCCGCTTCCGGCGTGCCGTTGGTATCCGCGTCCAAAGCCACCCGCAGGCGCACATCACCGCCATCCAGGCCGGTGAGCAGCGAATCACCTTCGATGTTCGTGAAGCGCACCTCTTCGAGGCCGTTCGCCTTTGGCGAGACCACCGGCGTGAGCATCAGCTCCGTCCACACAGCCGCCACAGAAGCCTCCACCGCATACACGAGGCCCTGCACACCACCCGCACGACGGCACACCACCGCATCCAGCGTGCCTGCCACGGTGCGTTCGATGTAGAAACCGGGGAACTGCGCATCCTCCACGCTGCTGCCGCCACTTTGACCGAGGGCGAATTCCATCAGGTTCGAATTGCGATCCCCATCGGGATTGTCGTTCGCGCCGTTTTGACCATTGAGCGCATTCTCCGTCTGCCACAGGGCAAAGCTGCGCGGCAGCGCATTCGTGAAGCCAAGGTCGATCGTGAGATCCGTGAAGGGATCGCGGTCATCATCGGTGCCGTTGTCGAGACCGGTCTCACCCTTGGTGCTCGTGGGAGCCGTGCCGATGGCCAGCGTGAAATTCGCCGTGCGCACGCCCGTCACACGTGGGTCCGCCGCGTCGATGCCATCTTCGCTCATGTCATCGTCCCCTACCGCCACACCGGGCATGGATTTCATCCCGCCGAGCGGAGCCGTGCTGGCAAACATCGCGGCAGGAATTTCGAGGTAGTAAGTGCCCGGCTGCACATCCGTGAAGCCGTAAAGGCCATTGCCATTCGTCGAAGTGCCCGACACCTGGCCTCCGGCCGAGGTTTTCAAATTCACCGTCACGCCCGCCAAACCCTCGCCACTGTCTGCGAAGCCGTTCGAGTTGCGGTCGATGAAGATCATGTTCCCCACGCTCGTGCCAGCAGGTGCCGGGTCCGTGGTGAAGGTAATGCTCACCGAGGCTGTGCAGCCACGCGAATCCGTGGCACGGAGGCTGAAGGTCACCGTGCCCGGCGTCGTCGGCGTGCCGGAGATCAAGCCCGTGCTGCTCAGCGCCAGGCCTGGAGGTAGAGCACCGATGGCGTCAAAGCTATATGGAACCGTGCCACCGGAAGCCGTGATCGTTTCCGCAAGCGCCACCGCCTGCATGCCATTGAACGAGCCGCCATTCGGCGAAATCGTGATCGTCGGGCACACCCCGCGGAAGCCGAAATCGATCGTCATATCGCCATTGGGATCATCCGCATTGTCGTTCGCCGCTCCCATGCCCGTCTCCGTCGTCGAATCCTTCGCTTCGAGGTAGTAGGCGAGACCAAAGAACATCGACGACACACCCGTGGATGAGGGCGTGGGCGCATCGACCCCGTTTTCGTCCACATTGTCATCCGCCCCGGTATCGAAGCCAAAGCCCGCCACGCTCACATGCGAAACCAGCACGCCGCCGGGTTGGAAATTCGCGGGTGGCACATGCACAAAGTAGTTCCCCGGCTCCAAGCCCGTGAAGCGATAGAAGCCGCCACCGCTCGTCACCTGCGACTGCAAAGGCCCGACGAAGAGCGGATTATCCCCCTGGCGGAATACCTGCACCGTCACGCCATCCTTGCCCTCGCCCGCATCCGGCCGCGTATCGCCATCGGCATCTACGTAGACGAGATTGCCCACTTGCAGCCCCTGCGCTGGCAGCGGCACAAAGCCGAGGTCGATGGTCATATCGCCGTCATTGTCCATGCCGAGGTCGTCATCATTACCGAGGCCTGTTTCCGTGGTCGCATTCGTCGGCTCGCTGTCCACCGCGAGGGTGAAAACCGTGCTCGAAATGCCGAAACTGCCCGGCAGAGCCGTGTCAGTGCCGTTTTCGCCCATGTCATCATCCTGATCGTTGTCCGTTCCGGCACCGGGGATCGAAATATGCTGATACAACGGCCCACCTTCGAGGAATTGCGAGGTCGGCACATGCGCGAAGAAGCTGCCCGCGCCGAGCTCGCTGAAAAGATAGCGTCCCTGTGCATTCGTCATCACCGGAGCCACCACCGGCTGGGCCACGAGCGGGTTCATGCCCTGCTGGTAAAGCTGCACCGTCACATTCGGCACGCCCTCACCTTCATCCGCACGACCGTTGCGATTCTGGTCGATGAAGATCAGGTTTCCGACTGAAAGCGGCACCTCCACCGTCACTCCCTGCATCACCGTGATGTCCGCCTTGCAGCCGTAAAAATCCGTCGCACGCAGGCGCAGCTCGTAATTGCCTGGAAGGCGGATCGTCCCAGTCAGACGGCCTGCCGAACTCAGCGTGAGACCTTCCGGCAGGTTCAGCATCGTCGTCCAAGTATAGGGGAAGGTGCCGCCAGTGGCGAAGAAGCTCTGGTCAATCGGATCACCTGACATGATCGAAGGCAACGTGGAAGGTGTGAGCGAGATCCGCGGGCAATTCCGCGTGAAACCCAGGTCCATCGTCAGATCGAAATTCGCATCCACCGTGGCATCCTGCGTCGCGCCCTGGCCGAACTCGCCCAACTGCGTGCCAGCCTGCGATTCATCCGTCGGTTCCAAAGCGGCGCTGAGTTCGAAAACCTCCGTCGAGACGCCGGTGAGCGTCGGATTCACCGCATCGACCCCATCTTCGCCCGCGCCGGCATCACCGGAGGCCGCGCCGGTCATCGAAACCGTGCCGTAAAGCCGTTTATCGAGCCGAAACTCGCCCGCTGGGATGTGCAGGAAGTAGCGGCCGGGCGTCAGATTCTCGAAGAGGAACCTCCCGCCACCCGCTGTGATGCGCTGGGCCAGGGGGACGGTGCCGTTTTCAGCGAACAGCATCACCACCACGTCATCGCGGCCTTCGCCCTGGTCGGCGGCATGGTTTCCATTGTCATCAACGAAGACCAGATTCCCCACCGCCGCCTTTCCGGCCTCGAAAGTGAAGCCAAAGTCCCGCGTGAGGTCCGTGGAGTTGTCATTCGAGAGATTATCCGCGTCGGCGAAGAGTCCCCTCTCGCCTGTCGCTTCACTGGGTGCCGAGCCTGCGGTCAAATTGAAGGCATCCGTCACCACGCCCACGAGCAGCGACATCGCCGAGTCCTCGCCTGTATCATCATCGGTGAGTGGTGAGGCCCCGCTCATCGGCGTGGCCCCCGAAAGCGGCTTCCCGGCATTGAATTCAATCGCCGGAATCATCAGGCGGTAGTCACCCTCGATCAGATCCTCAAACAGGAAGCGCCCCTGCGAATCCGTGCGCGTCTCCAGATGCGGCAGTTCCGTTTCCACATCCTGCGAACCCAAATACAAGCTCACCAGCACCCCTGGAATGCCCTCGCCCTCATCCGCGTGGCCGTTCGAGTTCATGTCCGCGAACACCAGATTCCCCACGGCCACCGGTTTGTAGAAGCCAAAGTCCAGCGTGAGGTCCGAATCCGTATCGTGGGCATCATCCGCCTCGGAAAGGTAGCCCGTTTCCAAGGTCAGCGCGTCCGGCGCTCCGCCGGTGATCAGCGTGATCGTCGGTGTGCGAATGCCGTTCATCGCCGGATCAGGATCATCAAAGCCATCCTCGCCCACGTCATCATCCGTCGAGTAGCCCATCACGCCCGGCAGGCTTAGCGAACCCTGCAACTCCCCCTGCAGCCCGAATTCTGCGGGCGGGATGAAGGCGATGTAACTGCCATCCGGCACGGGCGGCAGCAAAAACGAGCCATCGCCAACCGTCACCGCCGAAGCCACCGGCTGCGCCGTGAGCGGATCGTCATTTTCGGCAACAAGCTGCACCGCGACCCCCGCCACGCCCTCGCCGAGATCGAAGCGGAAATTCGCGTTCTGGTCCCGGCAAACCACGTTTCCGACCATGACATTCGCACGCGCTTCCTTGGCCGCGAAGCTCAGAATGAGCGCCGCAAGCCAGCCAGCCAGCCAAACTTTAGGAGAGGAAAGGGTCATCAGAATGCCAATTTATAGATAATATGGCAATCCTAATTAATTTACAAGCTCAATTCCCACCCCCGCCGCCAATGGTGATCCGTTTCTGCGGGATCGGTGACTCGATGATGCCCTCGCTCGTTTCCTGCTTCAGCCGGAGCTGTCCGCAGGCCGCCGCGATGTCGTGGCCCTTTTCCCTTCGCAAAGTCGCCGTCACCCCGGCGGAGGTCAGCACCTCCAAAAAGGCATCCTGCCGCTGCTCGGAAGGCCGTTTCCAGGGCAAACCGTCCACCGTGTTGTAGGGGATGAGGTTCACCTTCGCGTTCACGCTCCGCGCCCGTTTGGCCAGCATCCGAGCCTGGTCGAGGCCGTCATTTACGTCCTCGATCAGGATGAATTCAAAGGTCAGGAACTGCTTCCGCTTCGCATTCCAGGCCTCCAGCGCCTCAAAAAGCTCCGCCAGCGGGTACTTGCGATTCACCGGCATGATTTCATTCCGCACCGGATCGCTCGCCCCGTGCAGGGAGATGGCCAAGCGGATTTGCAGCGGGAAATCCGCCAGCTTGTGGATCTGTGGCGCCAGCCCGCTCGTGCTCACTGTCATGTGCCGCGCCCCGATGCCGATGCCCCACTCCGCGTTCAGGATCTCGATGGCCTTGATGAGGTTCGAAAAATTCGCCAGCGGCTCGCCCATGCCCATGAAGACCAGGTTATCCACCCGCTCGCCCGTGTGCGCCTCCACCTGCACGATCTGCTCCACGATCTCCCCCGCCGTCAGATTCCGCGTGAAGCCCGCCAGCCCGCTGGCGCAGAACTTGCAGTCGTAGGCGCAGCCCACCTGGCTCGACACACACAGCGTCCGCCGGTCCGATTTGCCGCCGTAAAGCGCCGGATTCGCCGGAATGAGCACCGTCTCCACGTAGCGACCGTCATTCAACTTCAGCAGAAACTTCCGCGTCGTGTCCGCCGAACCGCTCACCGTGGCGATGGACATCGACCGCGTCACCAGCCGCTCCTTCAGCCGCTCACGCAGCGCCTTCGGCAGGTTCGTCATCGCTTCGATGTCCGCCACGCGACGCACAAATGTCCACTCCACCACCTGCTTCGCCCGGAAACCCGGCTCGCCCATCTCCTTGATCAAAGCCTCCACCTCCGCCGGCATCATGCCGAGGAGGGATTGGGGCGCTTTTTGGTCCATCATCCCGCACTAGTGGCGTGGAAACCCCGCTTGGAAATTCGAGATTTGCGCCGCGATCACGACTCCGCCGCCGTGATCATCCGATCAAACTGCCGCTCCACCTCCCGGATCGTCTCCGCATCGAGCCTGAAGCTCACCGGCCCACGCACCAGCGTGTTTTTGAAAATGCCCTGCCGCACGAGCAGATGCTTCTCCACCGCCAAAAAGCCATCCAGGCTCGTCTGCATCGAAACCAGCGCGGCTAGCGGCCCGTGGATGCGATCCGCCTTGTCTGCATCGCCAGCTTCGAGCGCCTTCCAAAGCGGCACCAAGCCACGAATCAGATCCGCGCCCGGCATCGTGCCCGCCACGCCACGCTTGAACGAATCCACCAACGCCATGCCGCCTGTGCCCTCAAACACACGAGCACGGCCCTTCGTCGCATCGCGCAACTCGCTCAGCTTCGGCCCGATGGGGCTCGCCTCCGGCTTGTACTGCACCCGCTCCGGCCCAAACTCCTCCAACAGCCGCGCCTGCATGCCAATCGGCATCGGTTTGCCCACATAGCCGCTCGCATCCTGCACGATCACCGGAAGGCCAATCGCCTCAATGATCCGCGTGTAATACGCCAGCAGCTCCCCCTCGCCGATCCCGATGGAAACCGGCGGAATCGCCATCACGGCATCCGCGCCCACGCTCTCCGCATGCCGCGCATACCGCTCCGCCACCTTCGACGACTCCGCGCCCACACTGATCACCACCACCCCGCGATCCTTGCCCAACCGGCACGCCGCCGCCGCCAGCGCCTCCCGCTCCTCACTATCCAACCTCAACGTCTCCGACACCATCGCCATCACGATCCCATTCGCGCCGCAGTCGTAAAGCCACGCGATCTCCCGCTCCAGCGTCTCCTGATCGAGCGTCTCATCCTCCAGCCAAGGGGTTTGGAAAACCGGCAGGACGCCGCGAAGTTCGTGTTTGTTTGTCATAGTTCAATATTCACCAAAGCAGTTTCCCGCCATCCAGCACCAAAACACTGCCCGTCATGAAACTGCTGGCCTCGCTGGCGAGGTAGAGTGCGAGCGGTCCGATCTCCTCAGGACGACCCCAGCGGCCTACGGGGATACTGGCGGCCACTTCGGCTTCAAACTCGGGCTTTTCGCCGATCCAGCGGCGGTTCGCATCGGTCAAAAACGGACCGGGCGCGATGGCGTTCACGGTGATGCCATGCACGGCCCAATCCGCCGCCACGGCCTTCGTGAACATGGCGAGGGCACCTTTCGAGGCCTCATAACTGCGACCGCGCATCGCCTTGCCAGGCCAGAGGGCGTTGATGGAGGCGATGTTGATGATGCGCCCCCACTTTCGCGGGATCATCGCCCCGCCGAGGCGTTTGGTGAGGATAAAGGCCTGCGTCAGATTGAGGTCGATGATCCGCTGCCAGTCTTTCAGCGCCAAATCCTCCGTCGGCGTGTTGATGCGGCGACCGCCCACGTTGTTGATGAGGATGTCGACGGGCGGATGATCCCGCAGAAGCACCTCGCACAAGCGCTCGGCTTCTTCGGGCTTGGAGAGATCGGCTTGGATCGTGGTGAAGGGCCATTCCTCGCGGGCCTTGAGCAGGTTCGCCTCACTCGATCCCGTGATGATGACCTCCGCCCCGGCCTCACTCAAGGCCTTCGCCATCTCCAAACCGAGCCCACGCGAGCCACCGGTGATGAGGGCACGTTTTCCATCGAGTCGAAAAAGGTCGAGAACAGGCATGAGGCATCGAAAGCGGGTGACGAAGCTCGTTTCTTGCCGAGCATCTCACGAGCATGCCCGAACCCTTCTCCAGTTTCATGAGCCGTGCGCTGTTTGATCCGCAGCGCGGCTACTACACGCGGAACATCAAGACCGTCGGTGCTCGTGGAGACTTCAGCACATCGGCCACGCGTTCGCCGGCGCTCGGAAAGCGCATCGCGGCATGGCTGAAGGGGGCGCAGAATGTGATCGAGATCGGCGCGGGGAACGGGCAGCTCATGGAGCAGGTGCAGAGGTCACTTGGCCTGCTGCGGCGCTGGCGAATGCGGTTTCACATCGTCGAGACCTCGCCCGTGCTTCGTGAGCAACAGCAGAAGCGTCTTAAAGGCGTGACGTGGCATGAAACCATCGAGTCCGCGCTCGCGGCGACGGGCGGGGATGCGTGGATTTATCACAACGAGCTTCTCGATGCCTTTCCGGCCACTTTGATCGAGTGGCGCGGCAGGAGGTGGCATGAAGTTTGGGTGCCAGAGGAGTTGCGACCGCTCGAAATCGACCCGCAGCCGTTTTCAGCCTTGCGGCACACGGCTTTCGCGGATGGCCAGCGATGCGAAATCCATCCGAGCATTCGCGAGTGGATGCAAAAGTGGTCGGCGCATTGGAAACGCGGTCAGATGCTCACCATCGACTACGGCGATGAATTTCCAGCTTTGTCTCACCGGAGGCCGGGCGGGACCCTTCGAGGTTATTTAATGCATCAGCGGCTTTACTGGCCGGAGCTGCTGCAAAGCCCCGGTCGCATGGATTTGACGGCGGACATCAATTTCACCGATTACCGCGCCTGGTGCCGTGAGCTCGGCTGGGAGGAGCTGAGCTACCAAACCATGGCGGAATGGTCTGGCTACGGTGAAGCTGATGGCGCAGGCGGGGCCTTCAAGTGTGTGATTCACGCCGCGGCGGGGAGGATGTGTCCATAAGTTTGTAGCAATACCCGTGACAAAGGCACGATTATTGCGCTTAAAAAGCGGCCCTCTTCACCCCATGAAAACACACAGCACTCTCACGCTGCTCACGTGTCTTGGCTTCGCCGGCCTGTCACCCGTACCACTCGAAGGCAAGCCATCCAAAAAGACCGCTGCGGCCGCCTCTCACAAAAAAGGTAAGGCCCCCACGGCCCAAAGCCTCGTGGATGACATGTGTAAAGCGGTGGTCTGCATCGTGCAGCAGTCCGAGCCGATCAATGACAAGGCCAAGCAGACGAAGCCCTACTGGCAGGGCCTGAGCGATACCTGGGACGGGCTGGACTTGATGGAAGAGGCATCGCCAAGAAGAACTCGAACATGCTCAAGGGCCTGGAGAATGTGGGGCGCGGCCTGACGCAGACGTCAGCGAGCTGGGGCATGATCCGTGGCAAGTATCTGAGAGGTGAGGAGAAGGGCGGCGCAGATAAGAAAAGCAAATTTGATGCGCCGCCGCGTTCAAGGAGTTGCCGTGGAATGTCAACTTCGCCAGCGTGGCATTTTCACCACTCAAAGAGGCTCGGCGGCCTGTTCAGCCGGGCAGTTTGTCGTTCGGGCTTTAGCCCGTCCGGGAGCGTCCGATCAAGGCCTGAAGGCCCCTGCCCGCAGTGCTTCGCACAGCGATGCAGGCGGGGAACGACAAACATCAACGCATCGGCAACGCGGACGGCCCGATCGAATATGTGATCCACCAGCCATCGAAGGTAAAATGATGAACCCAATCATTCCACCCTTTTCATGGATGCCTTGCTTCACCGCAGGCTGAGCTTCGTGATCTCTTCAGCGCTGAGCACACGGTCAAACACCGCGACTTCATCCAGGCGGCCTTCCCAGTTGTCGGCGTTGTCGCTGCGGCCGCCGAGGAAGAGAGCGGGGATTTTCACGGCGGGGGCCTCGGCTTCGAGATCGAGGGCTCCATTGAAATAGACGAGCACTTTGCCGCCTTTCCGCACGAGGGCGATGTGCTGCCAGGTCCAGCGAGGCAGCTCGGTTTTGCCGACGAAGAGAGCTTCACCAGCTTGGAAGACGAGTTTGCCGGTGTTTCCGCTTTTGCCGCCGATGCCGAGGTGCTCGCCGAAGGCGCTGGTGCCGTGGTTGTGATCGCGGGAGTAAAACCAGCCGCAGAAGTCGCGGGCCTCATTCGGCATGCCGTTCCAGATCCACAGCGAGAGCGTGTAGTCATCGCCGAGGCCGCTGAGATCGGAGCACAAACGACCACCAACAAAGTGCGGCGCACGCTGCCCGGCGGGCGGGCCATCGAGGTAGTAGGCCACACCGCCCTCGTAGCTGGCGTGGCGCTGGTTCTTCGTAACATCGGCGGCCACGGGGCCGGTGAATTCATTCAAGCGCCAGAACGAACGCGGGCCGAGATCCGCCGTGGCCTTCGCAGCGGCTGTGGCGGGCAGCACCCAGGCTTTGCGCGGGGCTTTACTCACCGTTTCGAGCAAACCGATGGCCGCCTGAGTGATCTTTGGCTCCGCCATGACCTCGAGGCCAGCGGAACGTGCAGCCCAGGTGTTGTAACCGCCCCAGGCATGCATCTCAGGCGGCGGGATGTAGCCATCGCCACCGTTCGCCAGCTCGATGACCATCGTGTGAGGCAGCGGGCTGGCGGCTTTGATCTTGAGACCGGTGATCGCATAGGTTTCGTTCGGCGTGGTGGCAATGCCGATGGGGCCGATGCGCAGCGCCTGCACGACGATCTCCGTCTGCTGGCGCTCATGCAGGATGATCTGCTCGCGGGCATAGACCTCCGTCGGCGTCTTCGCCAAACGATCGCCCATCTCGGCGACGATGCGCTGGGCCCATTCGAGGCGTTGTTTGTCCGGCACGCGGTATTTCAGCGTCATGCGCCGCTCGGCCATGGCCACATCGACATCACTGCGATACTCGATTTGCGTGTAGGCCTTCATCGCGATGTCGAGCAGACCCTGGGTGTACTCGTCGATGGTGGGCTTCGGGCGGTCTTTCTCCGGCACTTTGTAATCGACGCGGTAGATGTCCCCGCTGCAACCGTGGGACATGATGCCGACCATGCCGCCCTGCGGGTCGATGCGTTGTTTGAGGCCCTCCGAGAAGAGGCCGAAGTAGTCGGCGCTGATGTCCTTGTCGCCAAAGTAGTGCATGGAGAAGTTCGCCAGCACGGCGAGCGGCTTGCCCTCGGCGCTTTGAATGGAGATGAGCGAGAGATCAGGGTCCTCGGGGCCGGATTCGCCGGTCACATCATCCCACCTACGGCCAGCATGCATGTTCGCCCGCACGCTCAGGTTGCCAAAAGGGTCCTCCGCGAGCTTGTCCGGCCTGCGGATCCACTGGCGCAGCGCCGTGAAGGCCGCCGCGTCCTCCTTCGCAAAACCGATGCGGGCCGGTTTGAGCGCCTTTTGCGCCGCCGCGATGGCTTCGACGAGTTTTTCCTTCAAAAAAGGCACATAAGCCGGATCCCCCTCCGTGCCGAGGCAGCCCATCGAAGCCGGTGCCGTATGCGAATGCGTGGCGGAGATCAGCATGTGATCGGCGGCGATGCCCGTCTTCACCGATGCCGCCTTCTTT
>Ga0209298_10000458_pt1 | contig 27125 bp, 27 predicted proteins | sample S_140806_EF_Meta_FD_187325 | JGI IMG/M metagenome (GOLD analysis project Ga0209298, IMG submission 187325) | Freshwater microbial communities from Lake Simoncouche, Canada to study carbon cycling - S_140806_EF_MetaG (SPAdes) (version 2) | ecosystem: Environmental > Aquatic > Freshwater > Lake ... | reverse complement strand
TAACTTCCAAGAATATGATTATGAACGTGAATGGATGGAATGTGTTTGGAATATTACCTATAAACAAATTGATTTGGTAACAGCGTTTTATTATCCTTGGATAATAAATGAAAATAGTTCTAAGATTTGGTAGATTGTAATTCTTCTTTTATTTGGTCAACTTCTTCGCACCAATCAGCAATTTCTTCTTTTAACATTACATTAGAAAAACCTTTATACTTTACAAGATAAACTTTACCCCAAGAGCCAGTATAATTGATGTCTTTAATTTCTGGTTTTTCCATTATTTTAAAAATAAATTATAAATTAATCCAATAGCATTAACAGATGCCAAAGTAATATTAGTTACAATTAACGCAGGTTCTTTCCACATAACACTCACAATTAACCAAAGTAAACCACCAAGTAAATATAATAATGGCCCTAAAGGATAAATGTTTAATGATGTTAATGCGGTAGCAACTATGAGAACGGCCGTTGCAAACCACTTTAATTTAGTATCTAAGGCTTTCATATATACCTAAAAAATCAGCGAAATAATAAAATCCGTACATCAAACCGTAACCGAATAATACTATTGCAGCTGCAACTAGTAAACTTTTTATATCATTTTTTGTCATATTATTATTAATTGTTAATATACATATAATATAACATATAAAAATCAACAAAACAAGCGAAAAACGCCATAGTTTTAAAGAAATAAAGCAGTAAAATCAATAACTTAACAACTATTTTTTGCCGGACTACGTTTGTTCTTGTGTTTTTTTCAAAAAAAAATGAATATTTTTGATAAAGAATCACACTAAATAGTAAAGTATGGCAAGAAAAGTTGCAGGAAACACAAATTCCTCAAAAAAAACAAGCAAACCTAAAAGAACAAACATTGGCCGTGGATTTCACAGCAAATGTATGATGAATAAACATAAAAGAAGAAGTTTTAAAAAATATAGAGGTCAAGGAAGATAAAATGCCAGCAATTTCCAGAGTACAATTAGACAAACACATTGGTCACGCTTGTATAATTGAACCTTATCATCAAACTCCTTATAAAACAGGTTCGGAAAATGTTTTTATAAATGGTGCTGCTGTAGTTAGAATAGGAGATGAGTGTGCCTGTTCAGATATAGCTGTAGAAGGAAGTAATTCTGTGTTTGTAAACGGTATTGGCGTTCACAGAAAAGAAGATGCAACAAGTGGACACGGATGTTGGGTAGCAAACAAATCAGCCAGTGGTTCTCCTAACGTATTTGCAGGATAATATGGCAGAATTAGATGCTTCAGGTTTAACATTTACAAGTCAACCAACAAAAGCAGAAACAGAACGTTTTGAATATGTTGCTTTTGACTATATTGATAAAAATCCAGGTATAGTAGGTAATTCATTTCAAAGTTACATTGGAATTTATTATAATGATAACGGAGATAATACAGAATGACAATAGTTAAAAGAAGTACAAAAGGTACAGCATTAACCTACGCTGAAATGGATGAAAATATACGTGATTTGTATGAAGATACAGATATTGACCGAGTATTAGCAAATGGTAACACAACTACAAGAAATTTAATAACAACAGGTACAATAACAAGTACAGGTTTTCAAACAACAGGCACTTCAGCTACATTATCAGATGCAAAAGGTGAAATAAGAAGTGTACCACAAGAAACAAAAAGTACAAGTTATGTTTTACAAAGTTCAGATCACGGAAAACACATTTCAACAACAGCTGGTGTAACTTTAAACACAGGAATATTTACAATAGGACAAAACGTTACCATATTTAATAATTCATCTTCTTCTATTACAATAACACAAGGAACAAGTGTAACAATTTATCTTGCAGGTACAGCAAATACAGGTAGTAGAACATTGGCTCAAAGAGGTATTGCTACATTATTATGTGTAGGTACAAACACTTATGTTATTAATGGCGGCGGCCTTTCATAAAATAATTTATGACTGTATATCCTTTATTAGTAGGTAGTGGTGGCAAAAAATTTATCGAGGCCACAGGTGGAACAATATTTCAACAAACAATAGACTCAATAACTTATAACGTACATAGATTTGATCCAGGAACTTCAGGAGATTTTGTAATTACTTTTGCTCCAGGAGGAGCAACTGTAGATGTAATTATGTGGGGAGCTGCAGGAGGAAGATCAGGTTCAGGTGCAGGAGCTAACGGAGGCGGAGGTGCTTACGCTCGTACTTCAGCATTATCTGTAACACAAGAAACTTTAAATGTAAGTGTTGGTGGAGGAGGTTCAACAGCCACAGGAGGTTGCACTACAGGAAATGGAGCTGCAGGAGGATCAGGACCACTTTTAGGTAAAGGTGGAAATGGAATGGGAGCTGGCACAGGAGGATGTTCTGGTGCTGGTGGCGGAGGAGGCGGAGGAACTTTTTTACTTCGTAGTGGAACAATTTTAGTTGCTGCGGCCGGAGGCGGAGGCGGAGGCGGCGGCGAAGGAGGAGGCCGAGGCGTAGGAGGAGCCGGCGGCGGCGGAGGAAATAATGGAAGTAGTTCTAATACTGGTCGTGCAGGAGGAACTACTGGTAATCAAGCAGGACAAAATGGTCAAGATGGTTATACTCCAGGAGGAGATCAAAGTGGCGGAGGCGGAGGCGGAGGAGGTTATAATGGAGGAAGTTATGCACCTGAACCAGGAGGAGATACGGCTGCCGGCGGAGGTGGAGGAGGTTCCAGTTTTGCAACCGAAGTTATAAATGGAAATAATGGTGGAAGTGCAGGTAATAGTTCAGATTCTTTAAATGCAGGCAGTTATGGTAATGCAAATGGCCAAGGTGGTGTTTGTTATATAAGATATCCAATATCAAACTAATATGAGTAATATAAAAATTAAAAAAAACGTAATAACAAATGAATGGATTGTATCCGAATTAAATAACGATCATAATTATACTTATATAGATGTACATATAGGTTTTTATAATAATAATTCAAATATAGTTGAATTTAATACATTAAAATTTGGTTGTGAATTATATTTAAACGACATAAAATTAGATTCAAAGAATTATCCACCAGAAAACGTTAATATGTTTAAAACTCAATCTGAATATTTGCAAGTTATTAGGTTTAATTGTGAATCTTCAACAACTTACAAAATAAAAGTATGGATTGATAATTTTGGTATATATGAAGATAAATTTATTACCTTTACTACGCCCACTATACCTGATTATGTAGAAGAATTTAAATTACATCACAACGGTAGATCACCTGAAGATTTGATATAAATATAGTAATATGCCAAATTACGATGCTGGTTCTTTAAACAGAAGTAAAAGAGCCACAAAACAATATAGAGATTTAGACTTAGATTTTGGTCGTAATACGGTTACAAATGACGTTAATAAATTAACAGATGTTGAATCTGTTAAAAGAAGTGTAAGAAATTTAATTAATACATCACACTTTGAAAGACCTTTTCATCCTGAAATAGGTTCAAATATAAGAGCGATGTTATTTGAATTAATGACACCATTAACTGCTTTGAATCTGCAAAGAAAAGTACACGAGGTGTTACAAAATTTTGAACCAAGAATTAAATTGGTTCAAGTGTCAGCAAGACCTGATATTGATAGAAATTCATATGATTTGAGTATTTACTTTTATGTTATTGGTTCTACTGAATTGGTTACAGTACAAACATTTTTAGAAAGACTAAGATAAGATGGCAAGTAATAAATTAGAAGTATCAGATTTTGATTTTGATAGCATAAAAGCAAATTTAAAAACATTTTTACAAAGTCAAACAGAATTTCAAGATTATAATTTTGAAGGTTCAGGCTTTTCTATACTTTTAGATGTGCTAGCATACAACACACACTATCTAGGCTTCAATGCTAATATGTTAGCAAACGAAATGTACTTAGACAGTGCTGACATACGAAAAAATATTGTATCATTAGCTAAAATGTTAAACTACACACCATCATCAGTAAGATCGCCAGCAGCGAGTATAGATATTGAAGTAAATGATGCAACAGGCTCAACTTTAACATTATCAAAAGGCACAATATTTACAACTACAGTTTCAGGAGTAGGTTATCAATATTTAACAAATCAAGATTATACAATTACTCCTATAAATGGTATATTTAATTTTTCAGATATAGATATTTACGAGGGCACGTTAGTTACATTTAGATATACAGTTGATAATGAAGATCCAGACCAAAAATACATAATTCAAAATGCAAATGCTGATACAACAACACTCAAAGTATCAGTACAAGAAAGTTCTACAAACACAACTACAAACATTTACTCTTTAGCAGGCGGTTTTAATAATGTTACAGATACATCTAAAGTTTATTTTTTACAAGAAGTAGAAGATGGTAAATTTGAAGTTTATTTTGGCGATGGTGTTTTAGGTGCGGCTGTTTCAACAGGCAATATAATAATTTTAGAATATATTGTTACAAATAGAGATGAATCTAACGGAGCTTCTACATTTACTTTAGCAACAACTATAGGTGGATTTTCTGATATTACTGTTACAACTAAATCTATATCACAAGGTGGCAGTGCAGCTGAGTCTAAAGAGTCAATTCGTTTTAATGCACCATTAGGATATGCTACACAAAATCGTGCTGTAACAACTTCTGATTACGAAACAATTGTAAGATCAATTTATCCTAATGCTCTATCAGTTAGTGCTTGGGGCGGAGAAGATGATGAAACTCCTGTTTATGGTACAGTTAAAATTGCAATCAAAGCGGCCAGTGGTTCTACATTAACAACTTCTACTAAACAAAATATAGTATCATCATTAAAAGCTTTCAATGTTGCTTCAGTAAGACCAGTAATTGTAGATCCTGAAGTTACAAGTATATTAATAACTACGAATGCCAAGTATGATGCAAGACTGACTTCAAAATCATCAGATACTATAAAATCAAATATCATTGAATCAATATCTGATTACAACACAAACGTATTACAAAGATTTGACGGTGTTTTTAGACATTCTAAAGTAATAAGTTTAATCGATAACGCAGATACAAGTGTTATTTCAAATATTACATCAATTAAAATTAGAAAAAATTTTACACCCATATTGAACTCATCTATAAGATATGATATTTTTTTTAGAAATTCATTATTTAATCCATTTTTAGGATATGCAGCTGCACAAGGTGGTATTTTAGAATCATCTGGTTTTAAAGTAAGTGGCGATACTACTAATATTTATTTTTTAGATGATGATGGTGAAGGTAAAGTAAGAAGATTTAAATTAGTAAGTGGTATTAGATCATACGTAAATAATAATCAAGGAACAATTGATTATACAACAGGACAAATTACTCTTACATCTTTAAATATAACCTCAATTGAAAATATAAGAGGTGCTTTATCTACAGTTATAGAATTAACAGTAAAACCAAACTCAAACGATATTGTTCCTGTAAGAGATCAAATTATAGAAATTGATATAGAAAATATTTTAGTAACAGTGCAAGCCGATAGTTTTTTGAACGGAGCATCTGACGCTGGAATAGGATATACAACTATCCCTAGCTATTAATTATTATGGCTACATTTAAAGATAAACTTTCAAACCTCATAGGTTCACAAGTACCTGATTTTGTACTTGACGATCATCCTAAATTTTTAAAATTTTTAGAAACTTATTATACTTTTATGGAGGCTGCCGAATTATCGGTTACTTCTATTGAAACAACTGATGGTATTCAATTAGAAACTGAAACTAATCAACAAAATAATTTATTATTAGATGGTTCAAATATTGGTTCAGATATAACACCATTAGATGAAGGTGATAAATTAATTTTAGAAAGTTCAGCTTTTGGTAAATTTACAAGAGGTGAAATAATTAAAGGTCAAACATCTAAATCAACATCAACAATATTAACAGAAGATCTAACAAATAATAGATTAATTATTGTTGCACAAGATAAGTTTATTCAAGGTGAAACAATTTTAGGGTTATCTTCAAACGCAAGTGCTGTAATCAATAATTATAAACCAAATCCAGTAAATAATATACAAGAGTTATTAAACTTTAGAGATCCTGATAAAGTTATATCAAATTTTTTAAGTCAATTTAGAAATGAATTTTTAACTACATTACCTGAAAATTTAAATGTTAATGTAAATAAAAGAAATTTAATTAAAAATGTAAAATCATTATATAAACAAAAAGGTACAAGAGCAGGACACGAAGTTTTTTTTAGATTATTATTTAATGAAACATCAGAAACATTATATCCACGTGAACAAATGTTAAGAATATCAGATGGTAAATTTACAACAAATAAAATTTTAAGATCAATAGATTTTTCAGGAGATTTAAATGATTTAGTAGGTCGTGAAATAACAGGTCAAACTTCACAGGCAAAAGCAACTATAGAAAATGTTAAAAAATTTATTATAGGAGGCCATGTAATTTCTGAGAGTACTTTAAATAATGATACAATATCAGGAACATTTTTGCCTAATGAAGAAATAAGAGGAACTAAAACTGATGATGACGATAATATTATTAAATCTGAAATTACAGGTATACCTACAACATTAACAATTACAAACTCTGGTGCATTATATAGTGAGAATTTACCCGTTACGGTAACTGGTGGAGGCTTTGAGGCTTTAATTCAAACTAAAACTATAAAATCAGGCAATATTACAGAAATATTAATTGATAATCCAGGATTAAACTATTCTATTGGTGATGAATTAATTTTTAATAATGCAAACACAAATGGTGCTGGAGCAGCAGGATTTATTTCTATAGTTAATGGAGGAATATCAAATGAAGATAATTCAGGTGACCGTATTATTTTAGAAGATGCAACAGGTTTAGGAGATTCATATGAGGGCAGTGTAATGGTTCAAGAATTAGGAACAGATTTAGGAGACATTACAGATATATTTTTATATGATTTAGGCAAAAGTTATACAAGACTTCCTACTGTTACAATTTCTTCAACAACTGGATTAAATGGTTCATTAAAAGCTTATAGTGATAATATAGGTAAAATTGTAGAATTAGCGGTGATAGAACCTGGAGCTGAATATGATAATGCGCCTACTCCACCTACTTTAAATTTTTATAAAAATTTAATTTTAACAAATAAAACAGGAACGTTTATAATAGAAGAAACCGTAACTAGTAGCACTTCAGCAACAGGTAAAATTGTAAGTTTTAATAGTAATACTGGTTTATTAGTATTAAAAGATATAACAGGAACATTTACAGAAAATTCTACAATCACCGGTAATACTTCTACAGCAACTGCCTCAATTAAAAAAATAAATCAAGCATCAGCTACAGTTACAGTGGGTGCGGTAAGAGATACTGATGGTGTTTATATAAATGAAGATGGAAAATTGTCTGAGAACACAATGAAAATACAAGACAGCTTACTCTATCAAGATTTTTCTTACTTAATTAGAGTTGCACGTTCTATTGACGACTGGCGTGGTAGCTTTAAAAAAACAATGCATACAGCAGGATTTTATTTATCTAATGAAGTTAGAATACAATCACAAATTAATGCCAGAATAAGATTTCCTATTACTGGACAAATGTCAGGCGCAGTTGATGAACCTTTATTTTCAGTAATCAATACTTTATTTGGAACAATATTTGGCAGAAGATTAGGTACTACAACCGACGGAACAACATTAAGAACAAATGCAAAATTAGGTGTGCCTGTGGATTTAAATCCAGCTACAATAGAACATTTTACTGCAAATACAAGAGATGTAACTTTATTTAGACCATCAATAGATTTATCTATCGTGTCAAGAGTAAGAGGAATATTTACGAATGTTAATTCAATTCCAGTTACAATTGTACAAGGATTTGTTTACGCAGGACCAAGATATGGCACAATCAATAGAGAAGTTTTAAGAACTTTTGTACGACAATCTGGAACAAATTATTCTATAGAAGAATTGAGTAAAAATGTTACTTTTGGTACAAGAACTTCTTTTGATGGACAAGATAATACGTTATTATTTTGTTCAACAGAATTAGGTAGACTAATTAAAACAAAATTAACAATACCAGCTGAAATTTTTATTATTGAACCACTTAATCAATTTGATAATACATTAACTTTCTTCGATAGTAATATTGGAACCTTTGATGATACAACACCGTAATATATGTATAAATATAACAAAAGAATAATCAATGGCCAAACAAACACTTAATATAGGTTCGGTAGCAAACGACGGAACAGGTACAAATCTACGTTCTGGCGGTACAATTATAAACGCCAACTTCAATGAAATTTATACGGCCCTTGGTAACGGTACAACAATTACACTTACTGCTACACCTACAGAATTAAATTTATTAGCAGGTGTAACAGCAATTGTTACAACCACTAACGCCGTTACTTTAACAAATAAAACTTTAACTAGCCCAACGCTAACTACTCCAGTATTAGGAACTCCTACTTCTGGTAACTTTAGTACTGGCACATTTACTTGGCCAACTTTCAATCAAAACACAACTGGTTCTGCAGCAACATTAACAACTCCAAGAGCAATTAATGGTGTAAACTTTGATGGATCCGCTGCAATTACCGTAACTGCTGCAGCTGGAACATTATCTGGAGCAACTCTTGCTTCTGGTGTTACTGCTTCTAGTTTAACTTCTGTTGGAACTATTGCCGCTGGTGTTTGGAATGGTACATTAATCGGTTCTACATATGGTGGTACTGGTGTTAATAATGGATCTTCTACTCTTACAATGGCTGGATCAGTGACTCACGCTGGTTTATTTACTCAATCATTTACCGCAACTGCAAATACTACATTAACACTACCTGTTACTGGCACTCTTGCTACTTTAGCTGGTACAGAAACTCTAACAAACAAAACTATAAGTGGTTCATCAAACACTTTATCAAATATTGCAAATGGAAGTTTAACAAATTCATCTATCACATTAGGCTCAACTTCTACATCATTAGGAGGAACAACAACTTCTATTGCTGGCCTTTCTTTAACAGGTTCAGCAAACACAATTGATTTGACAAGCTCAGGAAATAAATTAAGATTTAACTTTGCAAGCACTGGTGCTAGACCAAGTGCTTCAACATATCAAGGCGCTTTTGCAGTTGTTGATAGTACAGCTAAAGCTTATTTTGCAGACTCAGGTGGTTGGAATGAAATTGCAAACGAAAACTCTAGTATTAATTTATTTACAGACGTTGACTTAGTAACGGCATCTCCAACAGGAAAACAAACTTTAAGTTGGGTATCAGCAAGTGGTAAATTTATACCAGCAACACTAGGTGCAACTACATTACTTACAGGTGACGGAGCAACAGTAGCCTTTACTATAACTAATTTATATAATGTAAATAATATACTAGTTTTTCAAAACGGTTTATGTTTAAGACCAACATCAGATTATACAGTATCAGGAACAACCTTAACTTTCTTATCACCACCGCCTTTAGCTGCTATTATTATGATAAGATATTTGGGATAATACTATGAAAAACTTGTATAAATATAACAAAAGAAACTAAAAAATATGCCAGCAATTATAACAAATAAATTTAGAATAAACAACGCTGAACAATTTAGCGAGTCATTTTCAGAAGCATCACCAGAAACTTATTACCTAGGTATTGGTAGACCTCAAGCATTTGCTACACAAACAAGAGGTGATTTAAGAACAGAAAATCAAGGCACAGATTCAGCTGCAATTACACCAGCCGACAGTGTTATAGAAGAATTTAATACGTTTGATGATTTACTGGCTGTTAAAAAAATTACAACTTCAGATACATCATTTGTAATACCAAGAAGAAACTGGACTACATCTACAGTTTATGATTATTACAGACACGATTACGGCAATCGTATTACAGGTACAACAACAACACAAACAGCAAACAGTGGTGCAACAACATTATTTGATGCAACTTTCTATATATTAACTACAGCAAGAAATGTTTATAAATGTTTAGATAATAATGGTAATGCAGCTTCAACTATAGAACCAACAGGAACATCTACATCTATTCTATCAACTGCTGATGGTTATAAATGGAAATATATGTACACTCTATCAGCATCACAACAATCAAATTTTTTATCAACAGATTTTATGGCTGTTGAAACAAATTCTACAGTTTCATCTGCTGCCGTTGACGGTGCAATCAGTGTAGTAAAAATTAAATCAGGTGGTTCAGGTGGAACAAACGGATCATTTACAAATATTCCAATAAGAGGTGATGGTACAGGTGGAGTTATTTCTGCCACAGTATCGGGAGGTATTGTAACATCAGTAACAGTTACAACCGCAGGTACAGGTTATACAATTGCATATGTAAGAAATGCTGATATAGTAACCGCTGGTGCAACAAGTTTATCAGGTGCTGAAATAGATGTAATTATTTCACCAAAAGGTGGACATGGTTTTGATGCAGTAAAAGAATTGGGTGGTTTTTTTGTGATGTTAAACGTAAGTTTAGAAGGAACAGAATCTACAAACACAGGTGACTTTACAGCAGAAAATGATTTTAGAAGAATTGTTTTAATAAGAAATCCACTTTCAGGTGGTGTAGCAGCTAGCACTACAACATTAAGAGGAACAAAAGCTATAAGATTTGCTGCTTCTCCTACACCAGGAACTTTTACAGTTGATGAAAAAATTACTCAAACAACAACAGGTGCTATAGGTAAAGTTGTAGAATATGATGCTGCAAATAGAATTTTACATTATATACAAACAAGATTTAATGATGAAGGTCTTAGTTCTTTAGGTAATAGAACGGCATTTTCAGGAGCAAATGTTATTACAGGTGCAACTTCGGGTGCTACAGGCACACCGAGTGCAACAGCGAGTGAAACTGCTGACCAAATTACATTTACAAGTGGTTATAAAGATACAGAATTAGATAGACATAAAGGCGATGTTTTATACATTGAAAACAGAGCACCAATAACAAGAGCTTCAGACCAAACTGAAAATATTAAATTAGTAATTGAGTTTTAGGGAGATTTATGCCAAGTCCAACAGACTTTAACCTCTCACCATACTTTGATGACTACGCTGAGTCAAAGAAATTTCATAGAGTTCTTTTTAGACCAGCTTTTGCAGTACAGGCCAGAGAGTTAACACAATCACAAACAATTCTTCAAAATCAAATTGAAAGAGTATCAGATCATCTTTTTGAAAAAGGTGCTATGATTATTCCTGGAGAAATTGCTTTTGATTTAAATTACTACGCTGTAAAACTTACATCCAAAACATATGCCACAGTTGCTGAATATATTGGTAAACAATTAACAGGTGTTACTTCAGGTGTTGTAGGTATTTGTGTCAATGCTGTTGTAACAGACGGTACAGATCCAGATACTTTATATGTAAAATATAATAAATCAGGAACAAACAATACATCTTTTGCTTTTACTAGTGGTGAAACAATACAAGCTAGAACAGTAGGTGTTGCGACAGTTTTAGCAACTGCCGTGGTAAATTCAACGGCAACTGGTTCTGCTGCTAATATATCGGCCGGTGTTTATTACATAAATGGTTTTCACGTTTCAGTTTTAGAACAAACACTAATACTTGACAAATATACAAACACACCAAGTTATAGAATTGGGTTAACAGTTGAAGAATCTTTTATTACATCTAATGATGATACTAGTTTAGTTGATAATGCTCAAGGTTCATCAAACATAAATGCACCAGGAGCTCACAGATTTAAGATAGATTTAATTCTTGCAAAAAGAACATTAACGTCATCTGCCGATAATAATTTTGTAGAATTATTAAGATTAAAAACAGGTATTAGACAAAATCAAGTTCGTTCTACCGATTATGCAGTTTTAGAGGATACTTTTGCACGAAGAACATATGATGAATCGGGCGACTACACAGTAAGAAATTTTCAATTAGACGTAAGAGAACATATACTTAATACCGCTGAAAATAATAGAGGTATATATTTAGCTCCACCTACAGACATTGGTGATGAAGCAAAACTTGCATATGGTATGGGTCCTGGAAAAGCATATATTAAAGGATATGAAGTTGAAACTCTAAGTACTATTTTTTTAGATGCTGATAAAGCAAGGGATTTTAATAGTGAAAGTAATTTTAGTACAAGATTTGACGTAGAGAATTTTGTAAATGTTACAAACGTATTTGGCACACCTGATATGGGATTTGTTTCTGGTGAAATAGAAGCATTTAAAGGAATAAATTTATACGACACGGCTACAGTTACTAGAGGTACTGAACAATCGACAGTAGGAGTTACAGTACCGCAAATTGGTCGTGCTAAGTCAAGAGGCTTTGAATTAAACAGTGGAACGGCCAGTGCAAACACATTTTCTAGTTCAGCTTTAACAAGTGCAGTTTATAAACATTTTTTATTTGATATAGAAATGTTTACACATTTAAATGTAAAAACAGCGCCTGCTTTTACTAATGGAGAAAAGGTAACAGGTGGAACATCAGGAGCTTTTGGTTATGTTCAATCTATATCTAATACAAAATCGGCAGCAGTTTCAAGTATTTCAGTTGCAAGTCCTGGAGTTGTAACATTAAACGCACATTCATTTGAAGAAGGAATGCAAATAACTTTAACAGGTGGTTCTTTTGCTATTAATTCTGTTGCATATACAACAGGCACAGTATTTACAGTTAAAAATCCTACAACAAACACTTTTCAATTATTTAATGCCGCTGGTGACACGGCAATTAACGTAACTTCTTACAGTTCAGCACCTACGGCCGCACACGGTGTTACAGTTTTAAATAATGTAACAGGCACATTTGTAGAAGGAGAAACAATTACAGGTGCTACTTCAAGTGTAACAGCAGTTATACAAAATGAAATATACGGATTTAAAGGTGTTCAAACTTTTGATTTTACACAAGTTAAACAAGTTGGTATGACAGGTTCTCCTACTTATACAGCTGATACTGCACTTGATTCTACATATGGAGATAATTATCCAGTATTTGGTTCTATATCAGTTGCAAACAGTGGAACATTAGTAACAGGATTTGGTACTTTATTTTTAACTGAATTAAGATTAGGTGATTCTATTACATTTACTACTGATGCAGGAAGTTCAGTTACAAGAATTGTTGAATCTATCTCCTCAAATACAAGTTTACAATTATTAACTGCTGTAGGATCTTCTGATGTTTCTACTAAAACAGTTGCAATTAGAAAGAGACCTGTATTACAAGGTTCTAATAAAAATGTATCAATATTTGAATTGCCTTATAACGTTATTAAAACTTTAAAAACTACGGCAAATTCAGGAATTTCTGATACTAGTTTTAAAGTAAGAAAACAATTTGTAGCAACATTATCTTCAGGAACTGCAACAATTACAGCGGGTACAAACGAAACATTTAGTTCTTTAATTGAAAAAGATTATTCTGTTTCTATTATGACAATAGGTTCTGCAACAGCCGGAGCTAATGGTAACGTTTTAAGTTTAAGCGGAAATAATCATTTAGGAACCGCAATATTTACATTATCAACTTCTCCTGCTAATAAAACACTTACATTAAATTTTGGTACAAATTACTCAAACGCAAAAATTAAAATATTAGCCACGGTAAATAGAACAACAACAGATTCAAAAACAAAAACGTTAAATGCAAATTCTACGATTGCAATATCATCTCAAACATTAATTGAATCTGGTATTATAAGTTTACAAAAAGCAGATATTGTTGCTATTAATAACATTTATATGTCTGCTAATTTTTCAACTGCAGCTACAACTGCAAATACAAATATTACTTCAAGGTTTACTTTAGATAATGGTCAAAGAGATAATTTTTATGATATAGGTAGGATTAAATTAAAAACAGGTGCAATTGTTCCTACAGGAAGATTGTTAATTGATTTTGATTATTACTCTCACGGTTCAGGAGATTATTTTGATGTTGACTCTTATTCAAGTATACCTTACGTAGATATACCTTCATACACATCAGATACCTCTGGTAAAGTATACAAATTAAGAGATTGTTTAGATTTTAGACCTAGAGTTGCTGACGCTTCAACTGTTACAAGCGCAACACAAGATAGAATTTTTCAATCAACATCAAGTGCTATTGCAACAGGCGCTTCTACTGTTGATGTTGTACAGTTCAATTCAGATATTTCTACAGATTTTGAATATTATTTAGCTAGAATAGATAAAATATTTTTGGATAAAGATGGTAATTTTAAAGTAGTTAAAGGTGCAAGTTCTTTATCACCTAAAGTTCCTAAAGGACTTGAAAATGCTATGCATTTATATACTATATCTTTAAGGCCTTATACTTTTGATACCACAGACTTAGAAATTAGAGAACAAGATAATAGACGATATACTATGAGAGATATTGGCCGTTTAGAAAAAAGAATTGAAAACGTAGAATATTACACACAATTATCCTTATTAGAAACACAAGCACAATCTTTACAAATACAAGACGCTGAAGGATTTGATAGATTTAAAAACGGATTTATTGTAGATAATTTTACTGGACACGGAATAGGTGACGTAGGAAATTTAGATTATAAAGTATCTATGGATATGGCTGGCGGTTATGTTAGACCTATGTTCAATTCTGAATCAGTTCAATTAATCGAAGCAGATGATGATGGTACAGCAATATTAACAGCTGATAGAACAGCGGCCAATTATCAAAAAACAGGAGATTTAATTACGTTACCTTATACAGAAACAAATATAATTGAACAACCTTATGCTAGTAGATATGTAAATGTAAATCCTTTTAGTGTATTTACTTGGGCAGGTTCAGTTACGCTTGATCCTCCAGGCGACGAATGGAAAGAAACAAATAGAGTTCCTGATTTATTAATAAATGAACAAGGTTCTTTTGACACAATGGTTGCTGGTATAGGAAATACTAATTTAAATAGTGTTGAGATTGATACTGTATGGAATGAATGGCAAGATTTTTGGCAAGGTACACCAGTTGAAACTATACAACGAGGTGGAACAAGAGATGCAGGAGGAGGTGGAAGAAGGCCTTGGGTACAAGATGTAACAACAACGACAGCGCAAGCGATTTCTCAAACTAGGTCAGGAATTAGAACAGCTTTAGTTCCTCAGGTTGTTAGAACATCTTTAGGTGATAGAGTATTAAATATAGCTTTTATACCATTTATTAGAAGTAGAACAATTAATTTTACTGCCACTAGATTAAAACCAAATACTAGAGTTTATCCTTATTTTGATAATATAGCAATTACTTCATATGTTACACCAACAGGTGGTTCATTAAGTGGCAATTTAGTTACAGACGCTAATGGTGCCGTATCAGGAACGTTTGCTATACCTGATGCAACTAATGACTCTAATCCTAGATGGAGAACAGGTCAAAGAGTATTCAGATTAACAAGCTCATCTACAAATTCAACAAATGATGTTGAAACTTCTGCTGAAGCAGATTATATTGCTAAAGGTTCTTTAGAAACTGTACAAAATACAATTGTTTCAACAAGAGAAACTATATTAACTAGACAGACAGTAAACGATACAAGAAATATTACTAGAGAGTCTACAAGGTCTACAACAGAAGTTGTTGGTTGGATTGACCCTATTGCACAAACATTTTTAATTGATGATACTGGTGGAGTTTTTGTAACATCTGTTGAATGTTATTTTCAATCAAAGGATACTAACATTCCTATTACTTTACAAATAAGAGAAGTCGTAAATGGTTATCCTTCACGCACAATTGTACCTTTTGGTGAAGTTGTTTTAAATCCAAGTTCAGTAAGTATTAGTGCTGATGCTACAACAGCTACAAAATTTACATTTCCTTCTCCAGTTTATTTACAAGAAAAAACAGAATATAGTTTTTGTTTATTAAGTAATTGTGATAATTATAATGCTTTTGTGGCCACATTAGGTGAAACACAAATAGGTTCAAATAGAACAATATCGTCTAACCCTTATGCAGGTGTTTTCTTTAAATCACAAAATGGTTCTACTTGGACTCCAGATCAAACAACAGATATAAAATTTAAAATTAATAGAGCCGAATTTGAAAATGTTACTGGTACTGTAACTCTTGTAAATGATATTGTGCCTGTAAAAACTTTACCTAACAATTCGTTAAGAACAACAAATACTTCAGGAGTAATTAGAGTATTCCATAAAAATCACGGAATGCATAGTACAACTAATAATGTTACGATTGCAGGAGTAGCAGCAGGTACATATAATGGAATAACTCATACACAAATAAATGGAACATATACAAGCATTTCAAATGTAACTTTAGACAGTTATGATATTACAACAGCTGGCACAGCAACATCTACAGGAGATATTGGTGGTACAACTGTAACGGCCACACAAAATAGATTGTTTGATTTATCTTGTTTAAATATATCTACTTTAACGGTTCCTGATACTCAAATTCTTTATACAATGAGAACAACAAGTGGTAAATCAATACATGGAAGTGAAACTTCTTTTAGTTTAACTTCAGCGTCAAATCAAATTCAAGTAACAGTTGGTGATAATATTTACTTTACATCACCTCAAATGGTTGCAAGTTCTATAAATGAAACTAACGAAATGGTAGGTGGTAAATCTTTGTTTGTCAATTTAACAATGACAACTACAAATACAAAATTATCTCCTGTCTTAGATGTGAAACGTATGAGTATGGTTGCCGTACAAAATAGATTGAATCTACCTACGTCAGCTAATACACCAAACTTTGTAACAGATACAAGTCCTACAGGAACATCATCAGCCGCTGTTTACGTAACACGACCAATTATTTTAGAAAATGCTTCTACAGCTTTAGATGTGAGATTAACTCAAAATGTAAGATCATCTTCTTCTGTAAAAGTTTTCTATAGAATTACTAGTTCTTCAGAAGTAAGAAATATAAATGATTTGAGCTGGGTGCCATTTAATACAGATGGTAATGAAGATATAACTGTAATACCAGCAGAAAATTCAAATGTTTTTAAAGAATACAAATATTCAGATACAGGTTTAAATGAGTTCACAGCATTTCAAATTAAAATAGTTTTGAAAGGTAGCAATTCTTCTTACCCTCCTATTATTAGGGATTTAAGAGGAATAGCTTTAGCAGCATAATATGAAAATTAAAGTTGAAGGCCATAGTTCACTTGAAAGAGATATTAGGTCAAACGCTATTGTAAATACAAACAAAAATGAATATCAAATATATATGAATAGAGTTAAGTCACGTGAACAACAAGGAGATCAGATAAGAAATACAATAAAAGAGATAAATATTTTAAAACAAGAGTTGTTTGAGATAAAAGAATTATTAAAAGAGGTAATTAAAAAATAAACAATGGCATTTACAGTAATCAATACCACTGATACACTAGAACAGATGCGAGTTAAGTTAAACACTTTAACTCAAACTGATTTTGGTAATCCATCATTACTTGCAGGTGCTGGTCTTTCATCCACTTCTATTGTGGGTGCGGTTGTAGAAATAGCCGGCGTTGCCTTTTCTGCTGCAGGTTGGACAATTAGAGATTCAAGTTCAACAATTCAAGCTATAGGTGCAGGTCAAATTTTAGACGTAAGAGGCACTTCAAATCAAATTACAGCAGTTGTAAGTGCAACCGATACTTTAACATTAGCATTGACTAGTAACGTAACTATTCCTGGTAATTTTACAGCTACATCTGGAAATATTACTGCAGGAGGTGCTTTACATACATTAGGTACTATTGAAATTAGCGGTAATACTATTAGATCAACAAACACTTCTTTAGTTACAATAAATGATCCTTTGACTGTAGTTGGAGTTATAAATGCTTCTTCTATCATATCAGCAGGAACTATAGCAGGTACAGGAATTTCAGGAACAACAGGAGCTTTTTCAGGAGCAGTATCAGGCACTACAATTACGGGAACAAGCACAATACAAGGTACTGATTTGCTTTTAACAGGCTCAGTAGGAATTATATTTGAAGGTTCAACGAATGATGCTTTTGAAACAACTTTAGTTGTTGTTGATCCAACAGCAGATAGAACAATTACCATACCAAATATCACAGGTACAATTATAACAACTGGAGATACAGGCACAGTTACAAGTACAATGATTGCCAATGGTACAATTATAAATGAAGATATTGCAGACACAACTATAAGAGCTGCAAAATTAAATTTATCAGGAGATACATTAACAGTAAATACTTTAGTTGCTTCAACTATAACAGGAACTTCATCTATTGCTTCTACAGTTACATTGACTGCTGATGACACAACTAATACTGCAAACTTTTTAACGTTTGCTGGTACTGCAACAGGTAACCAGGCGTTAAAAACTGACACAAGTTTAACTTATAATCCTTCAACTAATGTTCTTTCAACGACAGCTACACAAGCACAATATGCCGATTTAGCCGAAATCTATGAAACAGATAAAATTTATGATATTGGTACAGTTGTTATGGTAGGCGGTAATAAAGAAGTTACTGAATGTTTTGTAGGTAATAAAGCGATAGGTGTTATATCTGATAGACCTGCTTTTTTAATGAACGCAAAAGGTACAGGCCAACCAATAGCACTAAAAGGCCGTGTTAAAGTAAAAGTTGTAGGACCCATTAAAAAAGGTGATGAATTAGTTGCAGGCAACGGAGGTTTTGCAACAACGATTAGCATAGAATTTAATAAAGTATTTGCAATAGCGTTAGAAGATAATGAAAACGGCCTTATTGAGGCAATTATACTATAATTCCACTGTAATAAATATTACAGTATGATTAATGCTTTAAATGATGAATTAATATCCTTCACAAGATACCAAAATAATCAAATAATCTATATAGATAAAAAAGGTAACGACTATAGAGTTAAAGAACAAATGACTTACGGTGATTGGATAAAAACATATAAAACTATTTCACACATAAAAATTGAAGGATTAGAAGATAATAACTATCATCTTCAATTGTTGAAAGATTATAATTTAAATTTTAAAACAAAAAATGTTCATCTTTTTTACAATCAATTTGGTGGATTTTCTTTTCCTGAACATACAGACGATATAGATGTGTTGTTATGTGTTATAAAAGGTAGTAAAAAAATATATACGGAAAACTATCCTATTTTAATAAAAGAAGGACAATCTATATCAATACCTAAAGGAGCAAAACATAAAGTTGATAGTTTACCATTTACTTGGGCTTTAAGTATAGGATATACACAATGAGATGGATGTTTTATATAAAAACTACAGAAACTTGTCAACTTAACTGTAAACATTGTTTCACAAGTGGTATAAATGGTAAAAAGATTTACTTTGATCCTTTTAAAACTATTGATTTTATAAAAAGATTTAGAAATTATTTTAACGATAAAGATGATTCAATTCATTTTGAGTTTCATGGTGGGGAACCATTTTTAGCACCAGTATCTCATATGCAAAAATTGTATGATGAATGTAAAGATTTATGGAAGAATAGGTCATTTGGTATTACAACAAATTTAGTATTGAAATTAAAACAAGAGCATTATGATTTTATAAAATACACATTAAACAATCGTATAGGAACAAGTTGGGATCCTAAAATTAGATTTGAAACAGCTGGCCAATATAATTTGTGGGAAAAAAATGTAAAAGATTTGTTGTCTAAAGGTGCAACGATTCGATTATTTATCAGTGTAACAAAAGATACTATTGCTATGGAACCCATTGAATTATTAAAATGGGTAAAACAATTGGGTGTACAAGAAGTGTCCTTTGAAAGATTAACAGGTAACGGAAATGCAAAATTACATCCTGAAATATTTCCTGATAATATAGAACAAGATAAGTGGTTTTTGAAAATGCACCACCAGTCTGAAGAATTTAATTGTAGAGATTGGTTTGGTAATGATACTTTAGAAGTAATATATAGTAAATTTGAAACAGGTTTTTTAAAAGGTGGTACTTTTTGTAGAGATTGTGAACAAAAAATATTTACAATAAATGCAGATGGTACTATATCAGGTTGTCCAAATTCAGCTCCAGAATTTCAATTTGGACACATAAAAGACGATATTAAAAGTGTTATAAATAGTCCTGTGCGAATAGAAAACATCGCTTGTGAACGTGCAAGAAACCCTATATGTTTTTCTTGTGAAGTTTTTGAGTTTTGTGGAGGTGATTGCCACCAACTTGCTTGGCAAGGAGATATATGTGGCGCACCAAAGAGTTTAATGAAAGAGTTAAAGAAAAATATACAATATGGTAACATTAACTAATCCAGTTACACCACAAAATATAGTGGATAGATTTAAAGACCTAGTAACTGACGTTGCTAACACAGGTATTGTTTACGGTACAGACAGTAAACCTTTTGCAGAAATGCCAGATGCAACATATGCTGGTACAACGGCCGGTGCAACAGTTACAGCGACAGGTGCAACAATAGGTAGCGCAGGAAATGCTATTACCGCTAGTACAATAAAAACAGTATTAGAAACTGAAACTGCTTTATATACAAATATTAGATTACAAAGAGCAATAAAAAATCTTTTAGGAAGTGGAGTTATTTTTGATGCAACAAACGTTGCTCATATGGCCACTAGTGATAGACAAACATTAGGTGCAATTAATAGTGCAAGTGTAGATGCTACACAAACTATATCATCTTCTAATTTAGAAACTTATTTTGGTAATTTGGCTACAGAATATACAACTCTAAGAAGTAATACTGTGACTACAACAATAGATGTTTGCCACACAAGCTGTCATAGTTCTTGCCACAGTTCACGAGGTAGAAGATAATGAAAATAATTGAAACAACAGTACCTATATCAATAGAAAATTTAAAAAAATATTTTACAGATAAAGAAGTATCTTATGCAATAGATTATCAAGGTAGTGGTTTAAAAGGAAAAAAATTTTTAACGTATTTAAGTAACCTAGATTTGCCAACAGATATAAAAAATCCAGATTTAGAATTAGTAAAAGAATATTTACATAGTATTAGTTTACTTAATATAAGTTCACTAGAAAATATTGTTATTGATATACTTTTTGAATTTAAAAATATATCTAAAGAAAATAAATATAAAAATTTTATAGATGAAAACAAAGATATAATATCTAAGTGGAGAGAAAAATTAGAAAGTTTATCAATTTTTAATCTTTACAGTGTAAATTCTGATGAATTTAAAGATTATGCAAAATCATTTCCAAAAGATGATACTAATAGCCTAGATGGCATAAATTTTGTTAGTTTATTAAAACATGAAAGATTTTACTTATTTTTTAAAAACATAAATAATGATATAGTTAAATTCTATACACGTTACTTTGAAGATTATATGTTTAGAGGTAAAAATTTATTTTCATATTGGAGTAACGAAAATAACCCAATGTTTTTATTAACTTGGAATATAGTAGACGGAAAAGGTAAAGAATATATAAATGCTAGAAATAACGACAAAGAAATTATAAAAAATGTTTCATTTATTTAATAAATCATATTTAGAATTTGATGATGTTATAAATTCAAGTTTTGATCGTGTTGTAATATCGGAAATTAAAGGTGTTCCTCTATTAGATTTATATAAACAAATTAATAAAGGAGAGTTAATACATTTTGAAAAAAATATTGATGATATTAGCTTTGCAAATTTAATTCAAAAAATATACGATCATTCAAAATCTTCAAATAATAAAACTATTATATATTGCGATAAAACTAATTATTGCAAGTTTTTAACTAAATGGTTAAAATTAATATTGCCTAATTTAACCTTAGAAAGTTATAAAAAATATATAAAATTATTTGTATTTAAAGAAAGAATGAATTTTGTTAATTCTGAAGGCGATGATATAACAATTAAGAATGATAATGCTTTTTGGAGTTCTGATTATCTATTTGAAAATGTTGATACTATATTTAACAATACTGTTATAAACCAAACCGAAATAGAAAAAATTAAATCATTTGAGTTAAATTATTCAATTGAATTTTTATTGGCTGATTATTTTAGCAATTCCGTAAAAAATTTACAATCACTAAAATTCACAATACTTGTTTTTTTAAAAAGATGGTTTTTAGAAATATTAAGAGATAGTAAAGAAATGGTGTTATTTAATTTACTTAATAGAAATTTTCAATCAGTTTTAAATTATACAGAATCTAATATAGATTTTTACAATATTAATCCTATTAAAAATATTGAATCTTTAAAATATTATTCAGATGAAACAATATGGCCAACAGATAAATTAAAATCAGATAATCGTAATTATTTGAATTTTAAAAATTTAACGCAAGAACAAATTGATGGTTTAAGAAACTTATTTTTAAAAATATATAAAGATATTGAAGGTATAGATATTGACCAAAACAATTTTGCCATCTTTAATTTTTTAGAATATGTTACAAAGGATGAAATTACAAAACCTGAATTAGATTCTTTGTTAAATTTATTAATAGAACATCCTAGTGATACACTACTGATTCCTAAATTTGATTTTAAAAACACAAATTACGTTTTTGTGCATTATATTATAAATTTAAAGAAAGAAAATAATATAGAAGAATTGTCCAAATTTAAATTATTATAATATTTTGATATGCGTGAATTTTTAATTGATCCTAAAAGAGATCCTGAGCAGGAATATACTATACATTTATTTGAATTTTGCAATTTAAGTTGTTCTTTTTGTTGGCAAAATCACCAAGATAAAATAGGTTTAGACACGGTTTTAAATAAACTAGAGCCTATTGAAAAATTTATAAGTAAAGAAAATAAAAATAAAGTTACTTTAAATTTAATGGGAGGTGAAGTTTTTGCTCCTACTATTTACACTAAAGAATTAAACGAAGCATATAAACAGCTGTCGATAGGTATACAAAAAATATCAGAAAAATATAAAAAAACTTGTTCTTTAAATTGGGTTACAAATTTAGTAACAGATAAACTTGATTTAATAGAAGATTTATTAAAGTATTCTAAAGACAACAATATATCAGCTAGAATAACAACATCATACGATCCTAGAGGTCGTTTTAATCCTAAACAATTTGAAATTTTTAAAAAAAATGTAGATTATTTTGGTAATAGAGTTACTTGTTTTTCTTGTTTACTTACAAAACCTAATATAGAATATTATTTAAAAGAAGGCGATGAATATTTTGATTACTTATATAATAATGGCAAATATATTTATTTTGATTATTATATGCCTGATGAACACGCAAAATTTAATATGCCAAGTGATGAATTGCTTTTAAAATTTTTTAAGTATTGTGTTGACAAATATCCTAACGTTCACCCAATTAAAGATTGGATTTTTAACAAAAAAAATTATTCTTCTTGTAGAGTAAGTAAGTTAGTTTTAGCAGACGGAACTTTATGCTTATGTGGTAATTTGGTACAAGATACGAAATCTTTAAGTATGTATAAATCACCAATTAAGCCTAGAGATAACTCTATAATAGAAAATAAATTTTTAGAAAAATACAATTGTGTTTCTTGTGAGTTTTTAGAAAGATGTACCTTAGGTTGTTTTATGAATCATGATTATAAGTATAGAGAGGAGTTAGATGAGTGTGTCTATAAACTTACGCACAGATATATCGAAGATGTACGAGTATCAAGAGGATACATCGCTCGTTAACATAAATTTACCTAAAAATGTTGATGTAGTATTAGATACGTTACCATTAAAACATCCTTTTATACCAAGAATTAGTCCTAGACAAGCACATATGTTTATTTGGTGGGGAACTAAAGAAACTGATCCAGACATCTATGAACAAACATTGAAAAATAAAAATGAAGAACAATGGATAACTTGTAAAGAAAATTGGAAATTAGAAAAAGGTATTGCAATGATACACATTTATAATGATGAGATTATAATAGGGGGCATTAAATATTCTGGAGTTTTAAAAATCAAACCTATTAAAGAAGTTAGAAATCTGTTAAGAAAAATGTGGTCGGATATAATTTATATGTTTGGTGATAAAAAAATAATAGTTCCAGCCGGTTCTTATTTTGAATATCTGCACTTAGCTATGAATCAAAAAAAAATACAACATGAACCATATCATAGAGAGTTGATGCAACAATTTAACTTTAAAAGAAAAGGTAATTATTGGATAAGAAGGTTAAGTTAAATTTAAAATTGTGTTTTAAGGTCTATATAAATATTTAGCAATATGATTGATTTGAAGTTTAATAAATTTAAATTCTACACTGAAGGATATAATGTTGGAATTTTACCCCAAGAAATACGAAAAGAAGCAAATGATATTATTATCAATACAGATTGGTACGGCGATAAACCAAGATTTGCAAATTGGGCAGTAACTCCTGAAATTGAAAAAAATGAAGAATTTTATGAAGAGCTTTTAAGATGTAAAATGAGTTATGGTAAGTCTCCAACAAAAGTTAAAAATTTAGCTAACTCTATTATTGATATGAAATTTTTTGATACACTAAAAGATTCTTTGGTTAAAATACAGCATATAAAATATAGAAGTATTAGAAATATCAAACCTTTGAGTATGGGATTGTGGGATAAACAATTAGATATTAAGATGCACAATGATGTTAGCGATACGTCAGATTTTTTTGTGTTAGTTTATATAAACGACCATAAAGAATGGAATGAAAATTGGGGTGGTCAATTAAATATTGGTGTAGAACAAGAAGATGGTTCTGTTAAATTAACGCATACACACTATCCAATAGATTCAACGTTTGTTGTTATTAATAACTCAAATCCTTTAATTCATCATCAAGTAATTTCTGCTGGGGATAAAGTTAGGTATACGTTTGGGTTTAGATATAAAATAGAATAATTTATTTAAAAATGAAAATATTAAAATTTATAAACGAACCTGTTTGTGTTTATGATGATTATATAGATGATGTAAACTTAATAGAAAGGTTAAAAAAAGAATCTTTAATAGATAAAACTATTGCCGGTCAAGATAGTTTTTCAGAAAGTCAACAAAAATTATATGAAATAGTAAATGTTACATTTATAAATTATTGCGCTGAAAATAATATAGATTTTAATTCTCTTAATTTTAGTAATTTACAAAAAGGCCGTTTAAAAAAATATGATGAAAAAATGGTCTACAATCATTTATATGAACCTCATCACGATATGGTGGAACGTTCATACATTACGGCTATCTATTATATAGACTCTTCTTTTAATGGTGTTGATTGGGTAGGTGGCGAATTAACCATATATAAAAATTTAACTTTTGCAGAATATCCATCTAACACAATAAATGTGTTACCTAAACAAAATAGATTGATTATTTTTCCAGGATTTCTTGTTCACCGTGTAAAACCTTATTTTGGCGAAAAACCAAGAACAACATTGGTTTTTGGGTGGAATGTTGAAGCTCCTACTGATAAAGAATTGAAATGGATTTAATTATAAAACCAACGGAACTATGTAATTTTAAATGTAGTTTTTGTTCGAGTACTAAAATAGCAGAACATAAAAAAGATGTATTATCACACGAACAAATATTTACATTTTTAAAAAGATTTCCTAATACAAAAACCATTATAGTCAATGGTGGCGACCCTTTAATGATGAAACCAGATTATTATTGGAAAATTATAAACTGGTTAGACGAACACGATTATAAAACTTCTATAGCTCTAACTACTAATTTATGGCCTTTTTATATAAAACCCAAAAAATGGAAGTCTTTATTTAATAACGAAAGAATAGGTGTAACAACTTCTTTTCAATATGGTGGTGGCCGTCTTAAAGGAGATTATTCAGAATTTACAGAAGAAGATTTTTGGAAGTGTTCTGATACTATGTTAGAACACTGTGGTTATAGACCAGATTTTATATCTGTTATTGTACCTGAAAATGAAAAAGATGCAATTAAAAACGTAGAGTTAGCCAAACGAATGAGTGAAGATGTTAAACCAGATGGAACATTACATAATTTTTCACGTAACAGTAAAATAGGTGTTGAGTGTAAATTAAACTATGCAATGGCAAGTGGAGAACAAGGTAAGCCCTACTTACTAAGTAAGATATACCAAATCTATGTAGAAATATGGAAACGTGGACTTACGCCTTGGGAATTTAATACAAGGCAAATGATACAAAGATTAATTGGTGGAAGAACATCATGTCCTCAAAATCGTAAATGTGATAGTGGTATTCGTGCATTAAATCCTAGTGGAGATTATTATTCTTGTGGTTCGTTTGGTGATGATAAAGATAAATCAATAAATTTTGATAAAGAAATGAAAGGTGAGTTTTTTACACCATTACAAGATGATATTAATTTTATTAGTATGAAGAAGGCCTGTTTTACTTGTCCTATGTTTGAGATATGTAATGGTTGCAGAAAAACAATTAAAGATTTAAAACAGCATAATATGGTAGAGGAGCACTGTAAGTTAATGAAATCAATTGCTCCAGATATACTTAAATCTAACGGACTAAATATAGAAGTAACACCTTATATAAATGAAAGTGTAAATGATAGATAATTTTTTGTCAAAAGGACATATATATTTAAATGACAGTAACGCATTTAAATATATAGATATACATAATGTACAATGGTCAGATCCAGGCTGCATAGGATTATCTGTTGCAATAAAAGATCAAGAATTAAAAAATCAATTAGTAGAAACGCAAACATATTTGGCAAAAAAATATGTAAAAGAAATAGATAACAACTATAAAATTTCAGAAAAAATTGATTTGGTAAATGGTATGGATAAAGCAACTTTAGAATGGCATAATGACATGATTATAGTATCTAATCTTTGTGTTTTAATGTATTTTGATACGATGGATGAAGATATAGGTGGTGCAATTCAATTTAGAAATACAAAAACAAAAGAATTAATTAATTCTTATTATCCTAAACAACATGATATTATTATAATGAATCAAAGTGAACAATTTGAACACATGGTAACACCATTGAAAATTAAAATGCCTAGAAAGGTTGCAAGTTTTCATTATTTTGTAAATAAAAATTTAACTAATATATGACATTCTCAAATTTATCAATAAACAAACAAACTAATAAAAAATATAGTTTTGATGAAGGGTATAATTATTGTTGGCCTACACCAATTTTAATA
>Ga0209298_10000457_pt1 | contig 27137 bp, 41 predicted proteins | sample S_140806_EF_Meta_FD_187325 | JGI IMG/M metagenome (GOLD analysis project Ga0209298, IMG submission 187325) | Freshwater microbial communities from Lake Simoncouche, Canada to study carbon cycling - S_140806_EF_MetaG (SPAdes) (version 2) | ecosystem: Environmental > Aquatic > Freshwater > Lake ... | reverse complement strand
ACACGTTCTAACTTGGGCAACTACACACAGATTTTCACAACTGTGATTGGCGCTACAGGTACTGCCCGTGCTGTTGAACAAGCTGGTGGTGACCCACAAGCATATCAAGAAGTCAAGCAATTGACTGAGATCATGTTTGACGTTGAGTTGCAAATGCTGCGTGCTGACGGTGCTTCTATCAAGTACTCTGGCCAAGCCGCTACTCAAGGTTCTACACCTAACAACGGTCGTCGTTTTGGTTCTTTGTACTCTTTTGCTGGCTCACGTTCAGGCAACCCTACCTCTGGTACTGCCGTTCTGAACTTGGCTGCATCTGACAGCAACGACACAACTTCTACAGTTTCTACCAACACTCCTTTCAATGGCGTGTTGAGCAATGCTGGTTTGGGTTATTTCAGCTTCTCTACTGGTCAAACTCTGCAAGCTTTCAGCCCCGTGCTGTACAAGCAGTTGGTGACTGTTGCTGAACAGCGTTTCAATGCCAAGATTACCAACATGGTAGTCCCAACATCGTTGCGTACTTCTATCTCTGACAACATTCCTCAGAGCCGTTCTATCAACCGTTTTAACCCTGCTGACAAGGGCGACACGATTGGTACATACGAAGGTGACTTCAACTACACCTACCAGATTGATGACTCATGGGTTATGGATCAAACCGGTGCAGACAACACTTCTATCTTGTTCCTGAACCCTGACGTTGTTCAGTGGGGTTCTTTGCGTGAACTTGGTCCTAACAACGAAGTGTTCTCTAACGCTGATGCCTCTTTGGATCAATACATCATGGAAGGCACATTGATCGTGCGCAATCCAGCTGGTGTTGGTGTCTTGGCAGGTATGACAACAGGTGCTGTGGTTACTACACCTCGCGCATCTACTCAAGTTCAGCGCTATTTGGCCTGATCCTAGAGTCTCTGAAGGGGGTCCCAAGGGGCCTCCTTTGGAGAATCATGGAGCAAAGCATGGAATTGAATCTCAACAATGAAGAGGCAAAAGTAAACGAGGATTACTACACAGGTGGTATTCTTGCTGGAGGCATGGAAGGTGCGTTAATTAAAAACGACAAAATGTTCAACGACGTTAAATCGGGAACTTGGTCGCAGACATTTAACACGCCCAACATGAACTACAAAGTTGGGGCATTGGATGGTGAGCGTTATGTTCAATATGAGCAAAAGAACGTGGAAACCATTAGGCAGTATTGCAAAGAGCGTAGGGAGTTTTACAAAATGATTGGCACAACGGATAATCCGTTTTTTGCCGGTACTTTTGAGGCAATGAACCTACCTAAGTGTTTTGCCCATGAAATCAGTTCAAAGTGGTTTAGCAATCGGCCTTGGGAATTAATCAAAACAGATAAAAAGGACAAAATCCTTTTTTACGCAATTGTGAACCAGTTTTACAGCGATTTTGTTTGCCACCCTAGCGGAAAAATCCCACTCCCCTATAATCCAATAGTCCCGACAAAATAAGGATGTCTTATGGCTCTTTTCATCCAATCCGGTAACGCTCTTGTTAGCCGAGTAGCACAATGGGTAGGAGCCATCCCGTCCTCTATTGGCATCAATGCCACAGCATTTGATTCTGCGACTGGTGTAATTACAACTTCTGCGTCTGCTGTTGGCCAAGTGTTAATTGGCGATTTTATTGGCCCAAGCGTAATGGGTTCATACACTACTGTATTGGCTGTTTCTAGCTCGACAATTACAGTTAGCGATCCAGACAGTTCTTGGGAAAATCAAACTTTCCCATTGGCAATTCTTAAGTTACCAACGCAATCTACTGTTGAGATTTTGTCTTGCATTCAATTGTGCGAGTTAAAAATGCGCACTATTGAGCTGCCAGCTTTGCGTACAGACCCATATGGCGATACACCAACAATTTTGTTGACCGATTCTCAGGGCATGGCAGATATTCCTGCCGACATGAACAAACCTATTTTGTTCTTCCAAGAAACTCCAAATAGCCAAGTTGAGCCAGGCACACCCGCCGCATCTATGGGTCCTTGGATTATTTATGACCGAGTTGGCGATCGAGAGATTATTCGTCGCCGAATGATTGACCAGTTGTATGTGCGTCCATTTGGTGTGCCACGGGTTATTCGCGCTTCATTCTCTGAAGTTGGTCAGCGTTATGTGTTCACGCCAAACCCCGGCGAAAATGTAGAAATTAAAGCGTATTACCAGCGTACATTTCCATTTTTGTTTAGCCCAACTGGTGACACAATTGCTCCAATTGTCCAAAACAATGCAACATTGGCTTCCTTCCCTGAAGGCTATATGTATGGCACATTGTGGGCATATTATGATAAAAACAAAAACAACGAAGAGGCGCAAAAGTGGAATGCTCGTTATGAGGATTCTTATGGCTTGATTGAAGACCAGAACTTTAAGGGTAAATGGCTTGGCGGCGACCAACACCTTACTTCTGAGTTTCAACCTCGCAACTACAGATACTCGTTTAAGTAGTCATAAAGTACTACAAGTGATTTAAGGAAACAATATGGCTACAGGCGGTCTTTACGGAAATGCTTCCGAATCAGTTGGACTGTACGGTAACACCACAAACTTTGGTGGAACGTATTTTGAGTGGTTTATCTTTCAAGAGTCGGCAACTGCGCCAGCAACTCCAACAGGCGGCTCATGGGACTTTTTAACCAATGTGGGTGTGCCACCCTCAGGTTGGTCTACAACTCCTCCTGTAAGCCCTACAAACACCGTTTGGGCGTCTATTGCGATTGTTAACTCTCGTTCCAACTCTGCATTTACTTGGTCTACTCCTGCATCATGGGTAAAACCTGGCGCTCCCGGCACTGCGGCCACTGTTACAGCAGGAACGACAACCACTGGCGCACCCGGCACATCTGCATCAGTAACAAACTCAGGCACTACTAGCGCGGCCGTTTTTGACTTTACTATTCCTCGTGGCGATGTTGGTGCAACCGGTCCTACAGGTGCTACAGGCTCTCCCGGTGCGGCGGCCACAGTAACAGCGGGTACAACCACTACAGGCGCACCTGGTACTTCCGCTTCTGTTACCAATTCGGGAACAACTTCTTCGGCTGTATTTAATTTTACGGTTCCTCGCGGTGATGTAGGCGCTACGGGCGCTACTGGAGCGACTGGCTCTCCCGGCACTGCGGCAACCATTGCTGTTGGCACGACAACAACTTTGTCTGCTGGTTCTTCGGCTACTGTTTCTAATTCAGGAACATCTAGCGCAGCCACATTTGACTTTGGCATTCCACAGGGCCCTACGGGGGCTACGGGTGCAACTGGAGCTACAGGCGCGACTGGCGCACAAGGCGTTCCCGGCATTAATTGGCTAGGTACTTGGAGTAGTGCTACTGCATATGCAGTTCGTGATGCTGTTACATATAACGGCACTTCTTATTACGCTATTGCATCAAATACAAACCAAGCTCCTCCTAACGCAACATATTGGAATGTGTTGGCACAAAAAGGTGCTGATGGTACTGGCGCTGTAAGTTCAGTTGGATTGTCTGCTCCTGCATTGTTTACTGTCAGCGGAAGTCCTGTTACTTCTAGCGGCACATTGGCTTTGTCTTACAGCGGTACAGCATTGCCTGTTGCTAATGGCGGAACTGGTACATCAACGCCTAGTATTGTTGCTGGTACAAATGTGACTGTAACTGGCACATGGCCAAATCAAACTATCAATTCAACTGGTGCTGCACAAGTTTATCCTGCTGCTGGAATTGCAAACTCTACTGGATCAGCTTGGGGTACATCGTACTCAACCTCTGGTTCTGGTACTGTCATTCCGTTGCAAACAGGCGCGACACTTATCACGCCTACTTTGTCTGGCGCAATAGTTGATAACTCTGCCCCATATTTGACATATACAGGAACAACAGCCCCGACGTACACAGCAGGCAGAACATTTTATGATTCCGCTTTGGATTCGTTGGCGTATTACAACGGCACAACAAACAATGAAGTTTTAATTGGACAGCAAACACAATTACTTGTGCGAAACGAGACGGGCTCAACCATTACGGCTGGCTCTGCTTGTTACATTTCTGGTCGATCTGGATCAACACCATTAGTCAGTTTAGCAAAAGCAGACAACGCATCTACTGCATCTGCAGTTGGCTTTGCAAATCAAGCGATCCCAAACAATACAAATGGTTATTTGGTCATTCTTGGCCCAATTTATAACCTTAATACAAGTGGGTTTTCACCAGGCACTACTTTGTATTTAAGTGCAACAACGGCTGGCGCATTTACAGACACTAAACCAACATCACCAAACATTGCGGTTCGTGTTGGCTTTTCACTGTACAACAATGTGTCTGTTGGTTCTTTGTTTGCTTCATTCCGTCAAGTGTCTACGCAGTCTTCCGACTTGATTGGTGCAGTTGCGATTGCCAACGGCGGTACAGGTCAAACAACTGCCGCTGCTGCAATTACAGCTCTGACAGGCACGCAGACTTCTGGCCAATATTTGCGATCCAACGGTACAAATGCTGTGCTGTCTGCTATCCAAGCGGCTGATGTACCAACTTTGAACCAAAACACCACAGGTACTGCTTCCAATGTAACTGGTACTGTTGCAGTAGCCAACGGTGGCACAGGCTTGACAACGACACCGGCCAATGGTGCATTGGATATTGGTAATGGTTCTGGTTTTACTCGCACTACATTAACTGCTGGAACAAATATTAGCATTACCAATGCTTCTGGTTCAATCACAATTGCAAACACTGCTCCTGCTGGAGTGAGTGCAGGCAAAAGTATCGCTTTGTCGATGATTTTTGGGTTCTAGTATCCAAAAAATGCAATTAACATTCGGCTTCTAAGGAAACATCATGGCAAATCCCAATATTGTGAACGTAACGACTATTTACGGAACAACAACTTATTACACACCGACAGGCACAACGGCAGTAGTTTTGTTGGCCAATGCTGCTTCTTCTGGTAAAGTCTATAAGATTAATCAGATTGTTTGTGCAAACGTCAGTGGTTCTGCGGCGGCTAATGCAACAGTTTCTGTTTACACCAATGGTGCTGTAGCACAGGGTTCTGCCCCTAGCGGTGGTACTGCTTACCCAGTTATTTCAACTGTATCTGTCCCTGCAAATGCTTCTTTGATTGCTGTTGACAAAACCACTGCAATTTATTTGCAAGAAGGTACTTCAATTGTTGTAACGTCTGGTACTGCTAGTGCCATTACATACAGCATTTCATACGAAGACATTTCATAAGGTTAGTTTATGTCCTTACGCTATAAAGGTGGAAGAATTTCCGCTACGCCTCCTACAACCACTGGTGGTGAATCAGGTGTTGCTAGTGGCGCATGGACATTAGAACAACAACTTCAAGCACAAGGTGCGGGTAACTGGCCTTTGCCTCCTCAACCTAAATACATCGAGGATGTGTTCAGTACATGGCTTTACACAGGAAACAATGGCACACAGACCATCACAAACGGAATTGATCTTGCTGGCAAAGGCGGGTTGGTTTGGATCAAACCCCGCAACGCCATAGACTACCATTTGCTTGAGGACACGGTGCGGGGGCCAAACTTAGCCCTTGTAACCAACACTACAGCAGCGCAGGCAACATTTGCAAACTCCGTAACCGGCTTCACGTCGTCTGGCTTTACGCTGGGGAATAGTACGTTGTCAAACGCTTCGGCTTACAACTTAGCCTCATGGACATTCCGCAAGGCTCCAAAGTTCTTTGATGTGCAAACTGCTACATCATCATCAACAACAACTGGTGTCACCATTAACCATAACTTGGGCGTAGTTCCCGGGTGCGTTATTATTAAACGAACCGATGGTGTTGGAGATTGGTTTGTCTATCACACATCATTAGGTTCAAATACATATTTAAATTTAAATTCAACAGCATCTGCTGCAACTTCAACAGGCTTTTTCTCTGTAACTAGCACTTCTATTTACATGGATGTTTGGGCGTCTGCTTCTTATGTTGCTTACTTTTATGCCTCAAACGCAGGAGGCTTTGGCCTGACTGGTACAGACAATGTGATTTCGTGTGGGTCTTATTACAACTCTGGCACAGCACCAGTTAATGTCAATCTTGGTTATGAGCCACAATGGATTTTGATTAAGAACGCTGACAACGCACAAAATTGGTTTTTAATGGACACCATGAGAGGTGATTCTTTAACTGCACAAAGTTTTTTAAAGCCAAATACATCAGATGCTGAAACAGTTAACGCCAGCACACCGGGATACCCCGCACCAACTGCAACAGGCTTTACAACTTATTTAGGTTTAGAAGGAACCTACATCTACATAGCCATCCGCCGTGGCCCAATGAAAGTGCCTACGGATGCGACAAAGGTGTTTATACCAGGTCGCGGAACTGATGCGGCAAGCACATTTATTACAACTGGATTTCCTTCTGATTTTTCAATCCAAAGATGGATGGGAGGAGCTGACAATAATTTATTTTCAGATAGGTTGCGTGGTTTTTCTCCAGCAAATGCAACCGCATCGCCTTATATTGTTTCCAATACAACAGGTGCTGAAGTAAGCGCCACTGCTACAAACTTTGGATATACCAATACTGGATTTCAAATTGGCAGTAATAGCGGAGGGAATTGGTGGGCGTTAAACTTCAGACGCGCCCCCGGCTTCTTTGATGAGGTTTGCTATACAGGGAATGGAAGTGCAAGGACTGTGACGCATAACTTAGGTGTTGCGCCTGAGTTAATGATAGTTCGTAATCGTCCAAATAGCGGCGGCTATAACTGGACGGTGTATTCATCAACCACGGGCCCTACAAAAGCACTTTATTTAAACACAACAGATAGCGGGCAAACATATTCTGGTTTTTGGAACGATACAGCTCCAACATCATCTGTGTTTACAGTAGGTGTTGATGCGGGTGTTAATGGAAACACGGCCGCAATGGTTGCGTATCTTTTTGCAACGTGTGCAGGTGTAAGTAAAGTTGGTACATACACAGGCAATGGAACAACTCAAACCATTAATTGCGGTTTTGTAGGTGGTGCAAGATTTGTTTTGATTAAACGTACAAGTGCTACTGGTGACTGGTATGTATATGACACCGCTCGTGGCATGACTACATTGACAGACCCATATCTGTTGTTGAATAGCACAGCCGCAGAATCTGCAACACTTGGTTCTATTACAACAGTTACAACAGGCTTTGCTGTTAATTCTACAATTTTAGCCGCTATCAATTTAAGTGGCTCAACCTACACATTTTTAGCAATTGCATAAGGAGCAATCATGGAAATTCGTTTACGTTCAACAGGTGAAGTAATGTATGAGGGCGAGTTCCGCACTCGCTTTGCCGCAAACCTTCCACCAACACCTTTGACTCAAGAATGGCTTGACACTTACACATACGATCCTGCTGGAGACTTTGTGTTGGAAGGCCCACAAGCCACTGGTGGCGACCACTATCAATATTCACAGCGCCAAGGTGTTGAGCAGATTGATGGAAAATGGTACACAAAATACATTCTTGGCCCAGTCTTTATTGATCAAGTTGTAGATGGCGTGACTACAACTGCTGCTGAACAAGAGGCTGAATATAAAGCCATGAAAGACGCTGAGCAAGCCAAGTCTGTTCGTCAGTCTCGTGATGCAAAGTTAGCAGAATGTGATTGGACACAAGTTGCTGATTCTCCTGTGGACAAAGCTGCTTGGGCAACGTATCGTCAAGCCTTGCGTGATGTAACCATTCAGTCTGGTTTTCCTTGGACTATTGAGTGGCCTACTCAGCCATAATCTACTAGAATTGGGTCACTATGAGCGATTACACCAGACTCCGCACTCCGTTTACCTCGATGAGTTTTTGTCCCGACATCCCAAGCAATGCTTTGGGTCCAAACGAGTACAACTTGGGTAAAAACATTGAGGCTGATGTTCGCTCTATCAAGAAAATATTTGGTGAAGTTCAAATTGCTTCAACCATTACCGATATGCCCATCTTTATTGAAGGTGGCTTTCGGTCTGAAACCTCTTGGGTATATATCGTAGCGACTCGTAATTCATCTAGCCAAGGCAAATGGTGGATGATTACGGCTACTGGTATCTCCAATATCACCCCTGGTGTTGGTGCTAATCCTTCTGTTTACCTGCCCAATTACACAGAAGACCTGAATATTACCTTTTCTTGGGTTGGGAACGTCTTTTTTATCAATGATTCCATCAGCAACCCCATGTATTTCTTGCCGACAAGCAATGAAATTACAGTAACTTCTAATGCTTCATGGAATTATGACGTTGGCGTAACCTCTACCCGAGCAGGTTTTGTCAGAAATTATTGCTCTCCAAACGTTGGCAACATCCTGATTGCAGGTAATTTGACCAAAGTTATTGGGGGTACAGAATATAACTACCCAACAACAGTCCGTTGGTCGCAAGCTTTTGCCAATACTGGCTACCCTGCGACATGGGAACCTACTCTTTCTAACGTGGCCAATGAACAAGAAGTTCCAGTTCGTGGTCCTTTGATTGACGGATTCTTCCTTGGTGGCAATTTCTATGTCTGCTCTTACTGGGATACAGTCGTTTTCTCACCAATTTCTTACCAAAATACTACTGCACCAATCTTTGGCGTTCGTTTGTTAAACCAAGGCCGTGGTTTGTTTAACAATAATTGTTGGACAAATACTGATGCCAATGTGTACGGCATTGATGCTCGTGATATTTGGGTGTTCAATGGCTCAGAATTCTCATCTTTGGGCAACCAAAAGGTTAAAGATTATTTCTTTGCCAACCTAAGTCCAACCTATGCCGGTCGGATGTTCATGGTGAACAACACCCAAAAGTACCAGATTGAGATTTATTACCCTGATCTGACGTCTACTGGTTGGTGCAACAAGATGCTGTCATGGCGTTATGACCTGCAAGTTTGGAATGCTCCTAAAGACGTTGCAAACGCCTGTATGGGCACCGAAGGACCTCGTTGGGTAGATAGCTCTACAGACTACTTCAATCTCGGCTCTAGGGCCGTTGTATACGCTCGTGGAGGCATCTCCAACTCTAAGTTGATCGAGACATCGATTGGTAACTCGTTTATTAATAATGCTGCCATTGATGCGCAGTTTGAGCGTACCAACATTGCTTTGCAAACGCCAAACGGACCTGTGCCTTATTCCTCGAAGGTTTATGTGCATAGAGTATTGCCTGAAATGGCTGGTACTGGCAAGATTAATTTGACTGTTGGTGGTGCTAATTCAACCCAGCAAACGCCTACTTATGGCCAAACAGGTAACGTCATTATTGACACTGACAATCCTTGGGTGACTACTCAGCAAAACTCAGTGCGTACAGTGGCAGTGAAGTTTGGCTCAAACGATGCTACAGACACATGGAAAGTCAGTGCATTGAACTTGCAAGCCACAGTAACTGAGGATGCGTTCTAATGCCATTCGCTCTTACCAATGACCCATCACAAGCGGATATTTCCGAGGCTATCAATTATTTGTTAGCCAACTTTGGGCCTAATCTGTCTGCTGATCCCAATACTGGCCAGATTACAGGTCCTAGTGGTATTGTCATTGCGTATTTGTATCGTTACTTGTCGGTCAAATATGCTGACAGTTTTGATGGTTCATTGAACTTTAGTAATAGTCCTACTGGCCGTGGTTACTATGGGGTGAACAACAGCAATACCAATACTGAATCAACCAATCCTGCTGACTACATTTGGTTCAAAGTAGCCGGTGGTTTTGGCACAACCAAGTTCTTGTTTTATCAATGCACTGGTGGCAGAAGCATTAATTTTATTATTGATACTGCTGCGCCCAATAGTTCATACATTCAAGACGCTGGCACTGCGATTGATCTAGACATCATTACATCCGGTGCAACTGCCAATTCAGCCACTACTGCTTACTTGGTGCAAAGCCAGTCTAGTCCTGCACCTAGTGGCTTTCCTTTGTACACCTCTGGTAATACTCTGCCACCAGGATGGTCTGCAACATTAGGAACTGTTGCCACCGGACAAGTTGCTTGGTATTCTTTTGGTCAATATAACGGATCAAGTGTTACTGTTAATGGCATTCCTGCGAATAGTACATACTGGTCTACACCTGTTGCCGCTTCAGTATTCCAAGACATCATGTCTGACAACTGGGTCAGCGGTGGTGGTTCTGTTCCTCCAACTTATGGAATTCCATCTACTTACAGTACAACTGGCTATTACATTAGTCGCAATACAGGTAACGTCTATTTCAATAATGGTATTTTCCGAGGCAACATTACTGGTGCTTCAGGAACATTTACTGGTACTGTTCAATCAGGTTCTAGTGGCAACCGAGTAATTCTTAACGAATCTTCATCTTCTTATTTGAAGGTTTATGACTCTAGTGGCAATACTATTTATAGCTTGTCTGGTGTCGCTGGTTTATACACAAACAGCACATTGACTGGCGCTTCAGTATTAAGTGCTTTAAATGTTACCAACGCTTCTGGATATACGGGAACTGCTATAACCGGTAATGCACTTGGTAATGGTCATGGCGTTCTTGGTCAGACCAATGATACTTCAGGTGTTCGTAATGGCGTATTAGGCATCAGTTCTACAAGTGCATCGACTGGCGCTGCCGTGACTGGCTCAAATTTAAGCGGTTATGGTTTGTACTCTAATGGTCAATTTGGTCTAAATAACAGTACTCAAGTAACCAATTTAAATGCAAATTACTTACAAGGCAATTTAGCCAGTGCTTTTGCCACTACTACTCTTGGAACAGACGCTTATGCTGCCAACCGATTAAATGGCTCTGCAGGTACAAACGTATTAAGGTTTGTCCAAGGAACTGTTACTGGATCAGCTACTGCGACATTTACTGGAACTAATAAACCTGGTTCAAATTCATCAGCGGTTTGGATTCAAATCACCATTGATGGAACAACCCTTTACATTCCCGCATGGACATAATATGCCAAGACAAGTAGATATTCCCGCACAAATTGTTTATGAGGATTTGCGCACTATTGAAGAAGTGCCAGGTCTTTTGGTCAATGTAATGGTTGGTAAAACTGATTCTTCTGGTGAATTTATTGTTCCCCAACAGTTTCAAACATACACTATTGATGGCGCAAATTACACAGAATTAAACGGACCGCCCACTTCTTGGGCACCCGATAAGCCAACAGGTACTTACCGAAATCAAGACCTGTGGCACTTTATTGATCTATTGAGGGGCGAATAATGGGTGGTTTTTCAGCACAAGTACAGTCTCCACAGTCCTCAGCCCCTGCGGGTAAAGGTGCTGGTATGTCTGCCATGCAGATGGGCCAAAACCCCATTCAGCAGTCATTTCCTCAGAAGCTTGAGAACAACTTTATGCAACCTCAAGCCAATGACGGGGCAATTGATCCTACTCAGGGCATGATGGGTGGCAAGATTACTATGCCAGGTCAGGGTGGCCAGCCTCAATTAGGTATGCCTAATGCCTATTCAAACACCATGCAACCATGGGATAATCAAGCGCAACAGCCAAATGCCGGTGGTGGCAAAGGCATTGGCGCTACGGGTGGCCAAATGGCAAAACAAATGGGTAAAGGAGCTTAATCATGGGATTTGGAAAAGGCGGGACTACATCTTCGGTCCAAATGACTCCAGAGCAAGCAGATTTGCTCAAAACACAAACTGGTGCGCTTAAAGAAACCTTTTTGCCAGCTTACCAAAAAACTATTGGTGATGCAGGCACTGTTTTGCGTGATGTTCAAGGTTATCAGAACAAAGCCGCTTTGAATGCTTTTAACCAAGCAGGGCAGGTTTCTGGCGAATCTGTTGGTGGCGCACGCAATATGATTAATGCAGGTACAGACACGCTAACGCAGCTGTTTAATCCTGATTACGAATCAAACCAAATTAATGCCGCCTTGCAAGCAGGTCGTGAATCTGCTCGTGAATCTCAAGCTGGTCAAAACGCCATGTATGGCGCTGCTGGTGGGTTGGGCTCTTCCCGCATGGCTTTGGCTGACAAGAACTTGGCATCTTTGAATGCTCAACGTCAGGCTACTGCCGCCGCTGTCGCACAATCTCAAGTTCAGCAAAACCGCATGGCGGCTGCCAACTCTATGTTGGGTTCAGGCCAGAATCTGCTTAATACTGGTCTGTCTGCCGCAGGTCAGCAAGTTGGTTATTCAACTGCTCCTATGGACTTGTATTCTAAGTATGCTGGAATTGTCTACGGTACTCCTCAAGCATCTACAACACCTAACTTTTCTGGTACTCAAGGTCAAAAAGCCTCCAGCAAAGGTTTTGGATTTTAAGGAACAATCATGGCAGATACACCTTTTGGAGCAAGTTTTGGCAACCCTGCTAAATACATGGGTCAAAGTCCCCTTGCTGAAGCAGGTAAAGCATTAAAAACAGGCGCTATTTTGTGGGGCTTGCAACAAACAGGTGCTATTGATGCTTTGGATAAAATGGGCATTAAGCCAACTCAATCTGGTGGATTCTCATATAACAGTTCTGGCACTCCTGCTGGTGCTGTTTCTCCTGTGGGTGCAACAGGTGCGGATATGGACGCTTTTACTTCAGGTAACTATGGTGGTCCTGTTATGCCACCTAGTGATGCAACACAGCCTGCCATTCCAAATGCAATGATGCCAACTGCGCCATCTCCAATGTCTACAACACCACCTGCAAATGTTGGTGTCGATATTCTTGATGGAAAATATCACGGCAATGAACAATCATATGTAAATCCACAAGCACAAAGAGATTTCAATCCATATGTGCCACAAACTGGATACAACACAATGTTGGCCACTGGTAATGAATATCAGCAAATGCCAGGTTATGGCAAACTTGCCAAAGCTATGCAAGCTTTTGGCGGTGGAATGATGGGATAAGGAACAATCATGGCAGATATTATTGAACAACAAGCTCCTTCAGTTACGATTTATCCAAGTGCATTACAAGATGCTGCCGCTATTAAAGATTCAGCTAATGCGGCTTTGGCCAATCGCGATCCTAAAGGGTTAATTAATGCTGCCCAACAAATGGGAATCGATACACCGGAAGGCAATGCAGCTCTTAAAACAGCACAAGAGATGCAACAAAGGTCTAACGAGTTTAAAAGCATAGTTACACCCATTGCAGAAGCAAAAACTGATGGAGAGCGCAATATTGCTGCTGCAAAAGCTTTGCGGAATGTAAGCCAAGAACCTTTGTATGGCCAAGCTTTGATTGCTTTTATGCTTGGTCAAAAAGACACAGCTTTTAATTTGGCAACTGGCGGCGCTTTAAAAACCACTACTGAGTATGCCAAAGACAATGGCAACATTATTCAAGTAACTGTTAATGCTCTTGGACAGCCTCAGGCTTATTTTGATGTTGAGCAAAAACGAACTTTAACACCTGAAGAATATTCAAAACGTGGCGGCAGCGTTTCTGATATTGATAAAACTTTTGCAATTAAAAGTGCAGAAGAAAATCGCGCTGTTTACAACAAAGCTTTCCAACAAGAAAAGGAAAGCGTAAACAAGTGGACTCAGACATATGCTGGCCTTGCTCCTAAACTTGAGTTTTTAGATAACTTTTATAAGGGCGCTAAAACAGACTTGGCTCCTGATGAATATGCAAAACTTGTTGGCGCTATCAACCAAAGTGTTGGTCAATCAAGTACCAAAGCCAACAGCTCAACTTACTTCAATCAAATTAACGACAGTAAGAATAAAAAGGAAGGCTTAAAAGTTGATGCGGGTCTAGCTGCAAAACTAGGCATCCCAAAAGAATTAATTGGTACAGAATTTTCAGTTGATGGAAGCAACCTTGTTTCTAAAACAAATGGGAAATCTTGGGATTATGGTTTGTTAAAACAACAGACTGATTCTGCAAACCTTTCTTCAGAGGCAACACAAAACAGCCAATCTACATTGGACAGCATTGTTACTTCTAAGAAATTTCAATCTTCTATTGCTGGCAAATCTCCTGAAGAAAAAGCAAGAATTATTCAGCAAATGAAAACTGCCATTCAATTTGGCAATGAGGTGGGTTCGGAATTATCAAAAGCAACAGATCAATACGGAAAGCCTTCTTTTATTTCTTTGCCAACTGCCGCATCTTTTGCTGACCCACAAGCGCAAGCAATGACTCAACTTGCTCAACACAAGCAAAATGCAGAACAAATTGCAGCGTACAGAAATCACTTTGAGAAAAACGCAAAGCATTACGACGACACAAAAACTTTGCCAGTGCCAGGCTCTATTGGTGCGGCTTACACTTCTAAGCCAATCTTTAATGAAATTCGCGACCGCTGGTCCAATGACATTGGCAAGATCATGGAAGGCGAGTATGTGGCGCGTGCTGCGAAAACACAACCAACCGCTAGAACTGAAGCAAGACCCGTTGGTCCTGTAGCACCGCCTGCTGCCGCCAGCAAAAAACCTTCTTTGTCAGAACTTAGAAAACAAGCCGGAGGTTAATGATGGCAAAATTTAATGAACAAAAGTTTCGAGATTCTGCAAAAGCAGCCGGTTATTCTGATGAAGAAATTGATGCAGAGTTAAAAAATACTTCTGCACCTGCTGGCGCTGCTGTGCCAAACATTGCCCCTGTCGCTGATGGTAGAGAAACTACGGCGGCATATTCTGCTGAAGCCGAAGCAAAACAAAATCAACTTGTGCAAGAAGCAACCAAAGAAAAAGAAGCTACTTTAGCTGCTCCTACTTTTGATTGGAAATCTGTTGCAAATTCACCTGTTGGTTATGTAACTGGTGGTGCTGCATTGGGAGCTCTTGCTAGTGGCGTTGGTTATGCTTTTGGCAAAGCGAAATCTAGTCTTAGCGGGATCAATGACCGAAAGATTGGGACAAAGCCAGAAATTGACAAAACAATTGATATCCCAATGGATACGGTTGAGAAAAGAAATGTCAGCCCATTTGCTCAACAGTTTGAAACAACATATGGTGTTCCTTTATCTACTGCTGAACAATTAACAGGTGGTCCAATCACCAATGCTAAAGATGCCGCTATTATTGGTGGTGCCTTGAAAAACCAAGGTGGAATTTCTGTTAATAATCCTTATCAGACAAGCCCATATACGCAAGCTCCTTCCCCTGAGGCTGTCGCGCCCACTGCTTCTGCGCCACAAGCCGCCGCTCCTACTTCCGCCCCTGTAGCGCCACCACCTAGCGTTCAAGCTGGTGTTGAAAATGGTAGTCCAGCAAAAGCGGTTCAATCTGTTATTGCACAAGAGATTGATAAGACTTCTGGAATGTATCGTGATGCTCAAGGCAACATGGTTTATCCAGAAAAAATGAGTCCTGCGGCCAGAGCGGGCTATGAAGCTTTTACAAAACAATATCCAGACATTGCCAAAAAGTTGGAAGAAGAAAAGCGTTTTGGCATTTTGGGTGGTGGTTCTGGCGATAACAGCCTTAACAATTCCTACAATTCCGATTTGGCAAAAAAAATCCGCAATGAAATTTTAGGCGGACAAATGGTTGGAACTCATGGCGGAGAAGGCGGTTTTTATAACGCCACAGTTACTCCTGCTATTAAAGCAATTCCTCCCACTACAGAGTTAGGCAAAGAAATAGCTCAGTTGCCTGAAAAGGGTGGTACTCATGGCAATCTTGGAACGCCTGCAACAATTGGTGGCGCTAAAGGTGGTTTGCTTACTGGTGCAAATACAGTCCTTAAAGGACTTAAAGCCGGTGGACCTGCTTTGCTATTAATGTCCATGGCTGATGCCGCCAAAGCCGCTCAACAAGGCAAATATGGCGAAGCTGCTGTTCGTGGTGCGGACATTGCCACAGACTATATGCCAATGATTTCTCAATTGAAACAAGGATTAGCTCCTGCTGAAGCTGGCGCACCTGGCGTATCTAAACAGACAATTGAAAATGCTTACAAGCTTGGCAGCCCTTATGCCCAAACAGAGGAAGCCAAAAAAGCTCGTTTGAAAGAAAAGGCTGGTGCCGGTCGTGGCATCGCTCCCCCATCCGCTTACATGAGGTAACTATGGCTGAGATTTCTCACTCCCAAATATATGAGCGCCTTGTAAAGGTGGAAGAAAAAGTTGATAGCATTGATAAAAATACCAAAGGATTGGTAGAGGCTATTGATGCTGCTCAGGGTGCTGTAAAGGTTTTGGGCTGGATCGCTTCTTTGGCCAAGCCGATTCTTTGGTGTGCGGCTTTAATTACTGCCGTTGGCATTGCTTGGCAAAACTTTAAAACTCATCTTTAAATACAAATTATGGCCAAAGCGATAAGAGCCACCAAAAACACTGCGGAGCATAACTATGCTTGATATTTTATCTGGCGGCTTATTGGGTTCAATCTTTGGTGGCATTTTTAGGATGGCCCCTGAAGTCCTTAAATGGATGGACAAAAAGAACGAGCGTGAGCATGAACTGAACATGTTCAAGTTTCAATGCGACTTGGAGGCACAGCGTGGCCAACAGAAGTTAGCTGAGATTGGCGCACAACGTGAAGCCGCAGTAGATGTTGGTGTGATTGACGCCTTCAACAGCGCTATTCAACAGCAAGCAGAGATGGTCAAAGCCGCAGGTGGATGGGTAGCCAGCCTCTCAGCCTCTGTGCGTCCTGTAGTGACCTACTGGGTGATGTTTATTTGGTCATTCATTCATGTCTGGTTTGCATGGAATGCTTGGTTGGCTGGTGCGCCAGCTACTGAAGTGTTCAAGACAATGATGACACCAGACTTTTCTGCTTTGTTGTCAGGGACGATAAATTTCTGGTTTTTGGATCGTACTTTAGCCAAGCGTGGGCTATGAGTTGACATAAATTACCTAAGTTGTAAAATCACTTTATAACTTCGGGAGCTTGTATGCCAAAGATTTTTAAATGTGTTAGTTGCGCCAAACCATTTGAGCGTACAAGACCTGACGGCAATTCTCAAAAGCATTGTTCTGCCGTGTGTCGGTGGAATAGCTATGTAAATATACCAACGGATATTGAGGCGTGTTGGAGTTGGTTGGGCGCTTGCGCCAAAAGTGGATATGGCGTTTTAAAAATTGGCACAAAAACCGTTACAGCACATCGCGTGTCTTTAAGTATGCAAGGTGTGGATATTGAAAACCACTCTGTTTTGCATTCTTGTGATAACAGAAAATGTGTTAATCCATTACATTTACGAGTTGGAAACGCACGGGATAACAACTCAGATATTATGGAAAGAAAGCGCCATGCTTGGCATCGTTGGTCTGATGAGGAAAAAGCAATATGGGTACAGAAAATGCAAGATGGGCAGAAAGCATCCAAATTACGGCATACTTGTGCGTAAAATTTGAAGGCTTAATGTTAAAGCCTTACACTTGCCCTGCTGGAGTAGCAACTATTGGAGTCGGAGCAACTTTTTATCAAGATGGCCGAAAGGTAACATTGCAAGACCCTCCCATCACCAAAGAAGCCGCTATGGATTTATTGAAATTTCATTTAGAACAAGTGTTTTTGCCCGGGGTATTGAGACAATGCCCAGTTCTTGCCAATGAAAAATCTGGTCGTATTGCGGCAATTTTGGACTTTGCTTTTAATGCGGGCACTGGACGGCTCCAGACCTCAACTTTGAAGCGAAAAATCAATGCTCAGGACTGGGAAGGGGCCAAGGAAGAATTAAAGAAATGGAATAAGGGTGGCGGCAAAGTGCTTGCTGGTCTAGATAAACGTAGAAAAGCCGAATGTAACCTCATGTAAAAATCATGCCGAATATCCCAACACCGGAACACGCAGAATTATTTGCACAAAGCGTTAAGAAATGGCAACAGGTGTTGAGCCTTGGTGATTGGCGCATAGAAAAGGGGACTAAACCGGCAAAGGCTGCTATGGCCTCTGTTGAATTTAGTCCTTCAGCAAGGCTTGCTGTATACCGGTTAGGTGATTTTGGTGCTGAAAAGATAACGGCAGATTCATTAGACAAGACTGCATTGCATGAGTTGCTTCATGTTTTGTTGCACGACCTAATGATGGTGGCCACAGACCCTAAATCATCTGATGAAGATATAGAGATGCAAGAGCATCGAGTTATTAATCTATTTGAGCGACTGCTTACAAAGGATTCCTAATGGGTTCGCATAACGAAACGTGTAGTGATACTGAGTTCATCCAATTGTGGGGACAATTACAGTCTGCACAAAAAGTAGCCGATCATCTTGGTATCGCCAACAGAGCCGTTCACTTGCGCAGAAGGTGGATTGAAAAAGAATACAACATGACCTTGAGTGCAAGCGACCATCGAGGTGATTTGTATAACAAAAGCAGACCAAAATCCTTTTCACCACTTAAACAGATTGACCTTGGCATCCTAGATGGCACGGTCATTGTTTTTTCTGACGCTCACTTTATACCTGGTCAACGTTCAACAGCCTTTAAAGGGCTTCTATGGGCCATACAAGAGTTCAAACCAAAGGCGGTGATATGTAACGGCGACGCGTTTGATGGAGCCTCTATCAGCCGCCATGATGTAACCGACCAACCTCAGACTTCTGTTATCCAAGAGCTAAAAGCTTGTCAGGGTGCATTAGGTGAAATTGAGGAGGCCGCCAAAGCTGCTCGGCACAATGTAAAGCTGGTGTTTACATGGGGAAATCACGACATTCGTTTTGGCAACAGACTTGCACAACACGCGCCGCAATTTAAAGAAGTGTTTGGCTTTAAGCTGACAGACCACATCCCAGATTGGGAGTTTTGTTGGGCTTGCTGGCCAACAGAAGATGTGATTATTAAGCACCGATACAAAGGCGGGGTCCATGCTACTCACAACAACACAGTTAACGCTGGTGTATCTGTTGTTACTGGCCACCTTCACTCTTTGAAAGTAACGCCGTTTAGCGATTACAACGGTGTTCGTTATGGTGTTGATACAGGCACTTTGGCAGAGCCTGATGGTCCACAGTTTACTTATGGCGAAATAAACCCAAGCAATCACCGCAGTGGCTTTGCTGTTTTAAACTTCTTTAATGGCAAGCTGTTGTGGCCAGAGCTGGTCCATAAATTTGAGGAAGACCACGTTGAATTCCGTGGTGAAGTAATTGATGTAGGTGCATTTTGAGCGCGTGGCTCATTATTTTGACGGGCGGCATCTACGCCTACATTGCTGGAGAGCAATTGTTTAAAGACAACCCACACATGGCCATTGTGTACGCAGGGTACTCATTTTCAAATGTGGGTTTGTACTTGTTGGCTAAGTAGCTTCTTTCTTGAAGACCCCATTGGGCAATAGTGTGCCTTTCCGATTCTTGATTTGATCGTATGCAACTTCCATGCAGTCTACCAGATTGATATCTTGGAGAGCGCAGTAATTAATAAGGCAGACCATGACATCACCAACAGCGTCCACAACAGCTTCCTTGTCCTTCTTAATGGTCGCATCTGCCAACTCTCCCATCTCTGATACTGCTTTAAGCAATTGAACTTCTGGTGTACTGTTTGGAATAATTTTGCGAGACTCAGACCACTGAATAATTTTTATTTCCACCTGTGCATATGACATGATTAGTCCTTTTGTTTTGTTTTTTCTAAAATTTGTTTAATAACTTCTATAGCCTCTAAATCATTGTTAATATCACTATTCTCAATTGCTTCTATTGCTATTTTTAAAGCTTCTTCTTTAGTTATTTGTGTAATTTTTAAGTTACCCAAAACTTTTTCAATTTCCATAATTGCGTCCATTCCTTGGTCAACAAGAACTGGATCATTAGTTTCATTTACTAAATTAACTAATGCTTTTAAAGCCATTTTTAATACTTCTTTTTTTGTCATTCGTTGTCCTCTAAAAATGGGTCGCCAAAGTTGGAATTTATTCCAGTTTTGGTATTAAATAATGTTGAACCAAATTGGGTGATGAGAGTCCCATCGCTGCCAATGTAGTTATCGCCTGATTTGACAAACACACGGCCTTCTTGATTGATTAGCAGGTCATCAGTCTTTGTGTAGACCTTGCCCGAGAAAAGATCAATGATTGATTTCATTTCACAACCCTCAAAACTCGTTGATATTTACCTGATTTGGCCAACCGCTTCTCGCCTGAATCCTCAATGAAACCCTTGCGAATCAATGGAGCATATCTAGGTGAAATGGTTTGAATCCCGTGGTTTGGGAAGTGAGTCATGATTTCGTCTGAAATTAAGCCGCTTGGGTGTTTGGCCAGTACTTCATAAACCATGCTTTCTAGTTTCATTGAATCAACTTGTTCGGCTGCTTCAATGCTAGTGATAGGGTCTGATGCTCGAACCATAAATTTTGGTTGAGTGCCAAATATCCTATTGAATAAGTTCTTGATTATCATTTGTAACTCCTATTGATTTTGATGAGCTTGTCTATGATGTGATGAGCATAACCAAACTACATCAAGAGGCCTTGAATAATCTGGATGATGTGCTTCTGCTTTTTCGCCACATATAAAGCAAGGTTGTTTTACTAAAATTCCCTTTTTTAAAGCGTAATAAACCCGCAAATGAGCTTTTTTTCTTTCTGGGAAATTTATTCGCCATTGATTTTTATTTGGGTCATTTTTATTTTTTTGCCTAATTTTGTCTTTTTCTTTTTGACAAATTTTGCAATAATTTGAATGCCCAGATTTTCTTGATTTATCTAAATAGAAAAACGTAAAATCTTTTTCTTGCTTGCAAAGACTGCATTTTTTCATGTGAATCTCCATGATGAATCCAAATAAGATTGGCAAAGCAGGGATTCAATCTGCTCTGTCCCCCGTCGGGTTAGCCAAATTACAGTATACATAAAATGGTGGGAGTACTTGCGTTCGTCCGGCAGAATTGCCCACTTTCCCCCCGAATATCAGAATTCCATTTTTAATTCTTTATGCCGTTGTTTATGACATGGAGTGCAAAGCCACATGACTTCAAGAGGTTTGTCGTAATCCTCATGGTGTCCTTCGGATTTAACATTTCCACATCTTATACAAGGTTGCCTAGTAAGAGTTCCTTTTTTTATTGCATATGAAACAGCTCTATGTGCTTTAGACCGCCTTTTATCTTCAGCTCTCCATGCACGAGTAACTTGCAAATTCAACGCAACTCTTTCTGGTCTACTATTTCTTTCTTTATCATAAGCTCGTACTTTTTCAAGATTTTCAGAACGATGCTTATTAGAGTCAGATTTAGTACATTCTTTGCATTTATTTAAATGCCCGTCCCCCATGTTTGGGTGTTTATAAAAATCATCTAATGATTTAACGGTCAAACACTTAAAACACTTTTTAAAACGAACCATGCTGTACCCCTGTGTAATTGGCAGTACAACCATTATAGACCCGTTTTAATTAAAAGGTATGTCATCCGCCATGTCATCAAAACCACTGCTTGCTGGTTTTGCTTTGACTTGCTCGGCATCTTTAGGGCTTAATGCCAAGCCCATGAATTTGCCACTCTTGCCTTCTTTAATCCATGCTGAGAGCCAGTAATCTTGGCCATTGACCACCAGGCTTCCCTTGTAGTCTGGATGACGCTCAGAATCCTTTTTGTCGTTCTTGAACAAAACACCACTGTTGTCACGCTTTTCCATAATTAAACTTCCTTTAAAGCTTGCGCTTGTTTCTTTATTGACGATCTAGCTTTTGAATCAAGTAATGACCACAAAAGCGTTTTTTCTTCCGCATCAGTGATGCCAGAAGCCTCTTCATATGCACCGACAACATCATCGGCGTCCATACGATCTTTGATTGCCGCTGCTACATCGTAGACAAGGCTTTCACGTTCTTTCTTAACAGCCACACCTTCTGTTGGCCGGTGCTTAGGTCGATCACCACCTGTTGTGGCGTCCAGCACATCATGCTCAACGATCTCCATGGCCGACACCCAGAGGTAGCGGCGTTGGTATGTCTCAACAGCACCAATATTTTGCACCTCGTGACAGCCCTTAAGTGCGGCAGACCCCATAGGGCTTGTCAAAACGATCTGAGAGAAGTCTTCTGTGTCTGTGATGGTCAGTGTGGCCATGTCTGCTGTAAAGCTCACCACGCCGCACAAACCAACTCGCTCAAAGATTGCTTGAACCGCTGGCAAGAAGTCGCCAAGCTCAAAGTATTGGTAACCGGCAAACTTGTTTTGGCCAGACTTGTTGAGTTTTGTGCCCTGCAAATTGATGCGGGCTTCCATTAATTTTCTATAAACTTTCATATTTACACCTTGTGATTATTGAATGCGTTGTCGTATTCTTCCTTAATGATTTCCAACTGAGTGTTGTCATCAAGGTCCTTAAAATCTACCCAATCCATCTCACCACAGCAGACAAACTTCTTGCCCTTGGGGGTAACGCAATATGGGCAGTATTGCTCGTTAGCGTATTGCTCTTTGTATTCGATGATGTAGTTGTTCACGATATCACCTTGTCGATCAATTAGATTTTGAAGTTTCAAGACGTTCAATCTTTTTTGCTAACAACCAATTGTTGCCAAGATATCGCACAGAGCGAATCCATTGACGTTGGTAGCTGCGAATTGTTTGAGGGGGTGCATCATACGTCATGAAGATTTGACGAACGTGTTTCAGTGCTTGAGTATTCATTGCTATTCCTTAGTGAGATGAATCAAATGCCATTTGGTTGACGATATCGCCATGAGAATCGGTAAGCTCATTTAACTCATCATCTGTGAGCTCAGTGCCGTCCTCGTAGCAACCATAACTGAAATATGCATCTGCGAAATCCGGATAATCCCTACCATCTACACCATCGACTTCTAGATCGACAACCCGTTTACCTTTGAAAATTATCATATTAACTCCTGTTGAATGAGCCTCTACTTTGCCACGCTTTTTTGACAAATCTATTAGGACAAACCCTTATAGACATCAAATTTTTCCATGCTAGGCTTGTCGCATGAACATTGAACTAATTGAACAAGACTGCGCCCAAGCTTTGCTGGCCTACACCTACAACTTGGTGATAACGTACAACGAAAACCCTGGTGACAGAGATGCCGCCATGGTCGGCCTTTTAGCTCGGGCTTTAGAGCTGCACACAGAAAAACAAATCAACATCTCAGGAATTTTTCAATGACTCAAGAAGTAATTCTCAAAGCTTTACAAGATGGCCCTTTGTCATCTGTAGAAGTCTGTAATTTAACTGGTATGTCTAGGGCTACAGTTCTTTCTACTGCTCAAACTTTACGCAAGCAAGGGCTTATCACTTCGAGCAAGATAAAAGTAAATAGATGTTGGCTTGCCCAATACACGTTGACCAGCTATGTGCAGCCAGAAGATGATAATGGGGTCAAAATTATTTGTGGCATTCCAACTTACGGAATTTTTACACGTTCTGAGTACAAAATAATGAATGCTCAGGCTCGTAGGATTTATGGAGTCAATCCTACTTTTGCATCTAAACCAAAGGAGGCTTTAAGTGAAAACAACCGACAAGTTTGACGCTGCTGTCCAATGTGAAGGAAAGCATCCATTCCCGACATTTACCATTGCTGAATCTACCATTAGCAAGAAAAGAGACAATTCCTTTCAAATATACAAATGCGGCCACTGTCACTTTTTTCATATTGGCCATTCAACTACCAATTACAGAAATTTAAAAAGGAGTCCTAAAAATGGATAATTTTGAACAATTCTGGGCGGCATGGCCTAAATCGTTTCGCAAAGGTGGCAAATCTAAGTGCCAGGCACGATGGAAAAAGGGTTTGTATGACCATTGTGCAGATCAAATCATCAAGCATGTTGTTTGGATGAAAACCACAACAGACTGGCGCAAAGACAATGGTGCATTTATTCCCGCGCCTATTGTTTATTTGAACCAACAAAGATGGGACGGCGCTGACATTCCAGAGAACTTTGGTTTTCAGGAAAAACAAACAATTGATCCTGCATTGGCAAAAATTGAAGCCGATCGCAAAAAAGCAACACCAATGCCAGAGGCAATTAGAAAAAAATTAGCAGAATTACGAAAACCAGTTGACTTGTTCTAGCAAGTATCAGGTAGAATCAACTTGTTGCCGTGGAAAGCAATAAATTGAAGCCGTTTACACATGCTCTCGCCCTTGGTTTAAATCGAAGGGTTTCCACCGAGGGCAGTTGTAAGCGGCTTTTTTTATATCTATCCATGCATCCGTACTCCACACGATAGCAGCGCATTTGCATGGATGGCTTGGAAGAAAACACCGACATCAGGTACACCCCCTGTTTGCCGACCAGCGTTAGTTAAGCGACTGGTAAAGCATTTGGTTCATCGGTGGTAACAAGGCCAAATGTATAAGCGAATTAACTCGTCATGCGCACTTGGGGCTTTTTTATATTTCATGTTAATAAGTGTCAATAAGAGTATCAGAATGCTTGGAGCGGGAAGGATAGAAACAGCCATCTATCCACCCTTGGAGAACCTATGTCTAAAGGAAATGCAATGAATATTTATTTGATTTGTAAACACAGAACATTCACAGATTATTTTGGTAATGGTATTTATAAAGAATGTTTAATTGTTGATGCCTTGCAAAATAAAACAATAGCAAATTTATGCGTTAAAGATTTAAACAGTAGGTCAAAAAAATATTGGTATTGCGTTAAAAAAATGGTGGTTGCTATATGACCCACAAAGACGCAATGAGAATTTTGGATAAGGTCAAAGACGGAGTGCCTTATCCTGAAAAAATAATCAATATGGCGCTGGAGCTTACTGGTGACTTACAGCAGACGTAATCTAGAAAACCCAAGCGATAGAGTTGTTCTAGAGATGGCAGAGGCCAGAGAACTCTTTCGCAATTGGGAAACAAGCAAGAACCGTGATCTCATTCGTGCCCGACTAGAGCGTGCAGAAAGAATCTACGGACGTGGAGCAAGAGACAGAATACGCGACTACATGGGTCGCATGAGAGATGGGCAATTACTATGACATTTATGGTTACTTATCTGGTAGAAGGCAACCCAGTAGGCAAAGGACGTCCTCGCTTTGCAAGACGGGGGAATTTTGTCTCCACCTACTCGCCCACCAAAACCCGTGATTACGAGGATTTGATCAAAGAGGCGGCCAAGAAAGCCATGGGAAGCAATGAATTGCTAGAAACGCCTGTAACAGTCGCCATTTACATCACAGTACCAATCCCTCAGTCTTACTCTAAAAAGCGCACAGAGGCTTGTTTAAGCGGTTCTGAGAGGCCAATTAAGAAGCCAGATATCGACAATATTGCTAAATGCTTCCTTGATGCCATGAATCAGGTGGTTTATCTGGATGACACCCAAGTGCTGACGCTTCATGTCACAAAAGTCTATGGGACTGTCGGCATGGTTGAAGTAATGGTGAAGGAGGATTTGGAATGACAAACCCTTATCAGGTTTTAGAACCTACAGTAATTAGTTTTTCCGGTGGCAGAACTTCAGCTTATATGCTGTACAAAGTTTTAGAGGCTCATCAGATGAGCTTGCCAAAAGATTGTTTTGTTTGTTTTGCTAATACAGGCAAAGAAGACCAAGCAACATTAGATTTTGTGCATAACTGTGAAACCACTTGGAATGTACCTATTGTTTGGCTTGAATACATCTGTGAAGAGCCTAGATTTAAGGTTGTTAACTATGAAACTGCCAGCAGAGATGGTGTGCCATTTTCTGCAATGATTGATAAAAAGAAGTTTTTACCAAATTCAGTAATGAGATTTTGCACAACAGAGTTAAAAATTGAGCCAATCAATCGTTACATGAAGTCTATTGGCATAGATGAATTTGAGACTTTTGCTGGAATCCGTGCAGATGAGCCAAAGCGTGTGGCCAAGCTTAGAAATTCTCTTCATGCGCCTTTGGCAATCTCTGGCGTAACCCAGGCTGATGTTCAGGCATTTTGGAAGCAAAACGATTTTGACCTTGGCTTGGAATATAGAGACAAAGTGACTCCTTTGGGTAATTGTGACCTTTGTTTTATGAAGGGCGGATATCAATTGGCAAGTTTGATCCAGCAAAAGCCCTCAAGAGCTGTTTGGTGGGCAGCTCAAGAAGAAAAAATCAAAGGCAGATTCTCAAAAGACAGGCCAACTTATAAGCAAATGATGGATTTCAGCAAAAGTCAAACCGATATGTTTGATCAAAACGAAGAAACCATTGCTTGTTTTTGCGGAGACTAAGGGTTTATCCCTATATAAAAATCAAGAATTCAAGATATATTTCATACATCACCAATCAACAGGAGTTAAGAAATGACATATCACATCACTTTTCTAACCACTACAGGCGCAGGTAACGTAGTAGTTGAAGCCACCATGTCTTACGAGATGGATGAGTCTGGCGTATACGCTGAGAACATTGACGAGCTGACATTTGAAGGCATGGACATTATGGGTTTGCTGTCTGAAGAGCAATTTGCAGACTTAGAAATGCAAGGCTGCAAGGCAGTTCACGACGAGATCAAGTTTTCCATGGAGAACTATGAGCCATGAGCAATAAAGTAATTTATCCCCTGATTTTTATCATGCTTGTGTCTTTTTGGTCACTGGTTAACTGGTTAGTTTGGAGTCATTTATGAAATTTACTGAGCCATTTACGATTTATACAAAAGCAAACTGCCCTAATTGCGTGACAGCCAAGAATCTACTCCAGTCTTTGAACATTGAGTACAAAGAAATAGACATTGAGACTGGTGACAGACTTGCCAACTTTGTGGCCAATTATCCAGAAGCCAGACAAATGCCACAGATATTCATCAATGACCAAAGAGTTGGTGGTTTGGCAGGGTTACAAGCTGCTTTAAAGAAGTTAGGAATAGCATGACTACACGCCGTGGATTTTTAGGCGGGATCATTGCGGCTGCTGCTGCGCCAGTTTTTATCCGGTCTGAAGTGTTGATGCCAGTACGTCAGATCATTGCACCGCCGCAGAAGATCATTACCGGTGCGGATGACATTTTTGGAAGTTACCTTTACACCGGAACAGGACAACTACAGACTATCGAGCACAGCCTTGGATGGGCCCCGTCTTTTATTCTTATTAAGTCACGCGAGACTGGCAATTGGGGTCAGTACCCGCTGAAAGGACAAGAATGACACACAAAGAAGCATTACACCTTGCATTAGAGGCGTTGGAGATGTCAGACATCTGCGCTGACGATTGCAAGTGCACCAGAAAACGAGCCATCAACGGAATTAAAGCCGCACTAGTAAACGAAGCATTAGAAAGAAAAGCAGAGAACGCCAGAGAGTTGGGGTTGGACTATGAGCCACTAGAAGCGAAGGATGAGCCTG
>Ga0209298_10000453_pt1 | contig 27201 bp, 25 predicted proteins | sample S_140806_EF_Meta_FD_187325 | JGI IMG/M metagenome (GOLD analysis project Ga0209298, IMG submission 187325) | Freshwater microbial communities from Lake Simoncouche, Canada to study carbon cycling - S_140806_EF_MetaG (SPAdes) (version 2) | ecosystem: Environmental > Aquatic > Freshwater > Lake ... | reverse complement strand
GGGCAGGCACCAGGGGGAGGACCCGCAGTTGCACCGTGACGCCGGCCAAGGTGCCATGGCCCCGCTCCAGCACCGCCTGGGCCATCGCCTTGACCACCACCTCCCACCAGCTGTCGATCGGCACGGCTGGGGTGGGTTGGAGCAGCTCCTCGATCCCGGCCTGGAGCAGGCGGTAGTCGGGATAGCGCATGGGGCCGGCGGAGCCGGTCATACCAGGGCGGTAGCGAACCCCCACGCCCACGTCGATCCGATGGCCCTGCTGGCGCCGCGTGGGTTGCCCCTGCAGCTGGAAGAAGAACTCCTCCCGCAGGGGCACAGACATCCCCGAAGCGGCGACTGGGGCGACTGGGCCGCTGCCATCTGCGCGCACAGCAGGGGAGCAGGGAAGCCAGAGCAAGGTGAGGGCCGGGATCGCCAGCAAGGCCCGGGAGCACCGGGCTGAACCGGGCCAGAGGCCTTCAGCGATGGTCCGCCGCGTGGTAACTGCTGCGCACCAGGGGGCCACTGCGCACCTGAGCGAAGCCCAGCTCCCGGGCGATCGTGCCGAGCCGGGTGAACTCCTCGGGGTTCCAATAGCGGGCCACGGGGATGTGGGCGAGGGAGGGCCGCAGGTATTGGCCGAGGGTGAGGCGTTGGCAATCCACCGCCCGAAGGTCCTGAAGGGCGGCCACCACCTCCTCCTCGCTTTCCCCCAGGCCGAGCATCAGGCCGGATTTGGTGGGGATCGCCGGCGCCAGCTCCCGGGCCGCCGCCAGCAGGGCCAACGAGCGGGCGTAGGTGGCGCCGCGACGCACCTCCCCCTGCAGCCGCTCGACCGTTTCGAGGTTGTGGTTGAAGCAAACCGGATCGGCCGCCAGCACCGCGGCCAGCCGTTGCAGCTGGGCGGCGCGGCCCTCGGCCTCCTCGCGGTGGCCGCCCCAGAAATCGGGGGTGAGCACCTCGATGGCGATCAGGGGATTGCGGGCCCGGATCGCCGCCATCGTGCCCGTGAACAACGTGGCGCCATGGTCGGACAGGTCGTCGCGGGCGACGGCGGTGAGCACCACGTAGCGCAGATTGAGGGTCTCAACCGCCTCGGCCACTCGTTCGGCCTCGCCGGCATCGAAGGGAACCGGCGCCTCCCCTTTCTCCACCTGGCAGAAGGCGCAGCTGCGGGTGCAGATCGGGCCGCCCAGCAGGAAGGTGGCGGTGCCGGCGGCATAGCACTCGCCGCGGTTGGGGCAGCGGCCCTCCTCACAGATCGTGTGCAGGCGCTGCTGCTTCACAACCCCCTGCACGGTTTCGAGGGCGGAGGCGTTGCCAATCGGCGTGCGGATCCACCCCGGCAGCCGCTCGGCCGGCGGGATGGTGCTGTAGCGGGTCGGACGTTGGCTCATGGCGCGCTTCACTCCATCCGGCGGCGGCCCTCGAAGGCCCGGGCCAGGGTCACCTGGTCGGCATATTCGAGCTCACTGCCCACCGGTAGCCCGTAGGCAATGCGGGTGACCGTGGTGAAGGGCTTCAGCAGCCGGGCCAGGTAGAGGCTGGTGGTGTCGCCCTCGACGCTGGGGGTGAGGGCCAGGATCACCTCGCTAGCGTTCTCGCGGTCGACCCGCTCCACCAGCGGCTGGATGTGAAGCGACTCCGGACCGATGCCATCCATCGGCGAGATCACGCCGCCCAGCACGTGGTAGCGACCGCGGTACTCGCGGGTGCGCTCCATCGCTAGCAGGTCGCGGGAGTCGGCCACCACGCAGATCTGGCCGTTGCCCCGTTCCTCGTCGCGGCAGATCTCACATGCCGCTTCGGCCGAGAGGTGGAAGCAGCTCCGGCACTGGCCCACCTGGGAGCGGGCCGCCAGCAGGGCGTCGGCGAAGACGCGGATCTGCTCCTCGGGCTGGCGCAGCAGGTGGAGGGCCAGGCGCTGGGCGGTGCGCGGACCGATGCCAGGTAACCGCTCGAACTGGTCGATCAGCCGGGCCAGGGGTCGGGTGAAACCGCTCAGGGCTCGGGCGCAGCTGAGCGGAATCTAGGCGCCCTGAGGGGGGCACCGCCGCTGGCTCGTCGGTGCCCAGGCCAGAATGCGCGCCAGCACCGTGACACCCCATGCTTCAAGCCCTCGCCCGCCGATCCCACCGCTGGCCCTCGCTGCTGGCGGGAGTGCTGCTGGCCCTGGTGCTGGTGGGCTGCAGCGCGTTGGCGGCGGGTCTCAACTCCTACCAGAGCCCCGATGGGCGCTACGCCTTTCTCTATCCCACCGGCTGGACGCGGGTGCAGGTGAGTGGTGGGCCCCAGGTGGTGTTCCACGACCTGATCAACAGCGATGAAACCCTCAGCCTGGTGGTGTCCGAGCTGCCCGCCGACCGGGATCTGAGCGACCTGGGCAGCGCCGTGGCGGTGGGCGAGAAGCTGCGCCGTGAGGTGATCGCGCCCGAGGGCAGCGGTCGCCAGGCCGAACTCGTGGAAGCCCGCGAACGCCAGCAGGAGGGCCGCACCTTCTACGACCTCGAGTACGCCGTCCACCTGGCCGACCGCGACCGCCATGAGCTGGCCACCGCCGTGGTGGACCGGGGCCGGCTCTATACCTTCGCCGCCAGCACCAACGAACTCCGTTGGCCCAGGGTGAAAGAGCTCTTTGGGCGTGTGATCACCTCCTTCAACCTGCTCATCTGACCGGAGCGGTCCCCCTCCCCGTGACCCAGCAGAAGGGAATCGACCCGCCGGTCGTGGTTGTGGGAGCCGGGCTGGCGGGATCCCTTCTGGCTCTTGCCCTGGCGCGGCGCGGCTGCCGGGTGGAATTGGTCGGAGCGGCTGGGCCCTCGGCCACGGCCCTGAGCTATGCCGGTCTTCCCGCTGCCGGGATCCGGGCCTGGAGGCAGCTGGAGTGCTGCCATGGCCCCCTGGGCTTACGCCCTTCCCGCCTCGTGCTGCACGGCTGGCCTGGCCCCCTGCGGCACCTCCCGGCCTCGGTTCAGGCCCTGCCCACCGCTCTTCTGCCCTTCGGCCGTGTGGATGCTCCCACCCTGACGGCGGCCATGCCTCGGGTCCTTGAGCGCGCCGGTGTGGGTCGACAGGAGAGGGGTGTCGCCCGCATCGTGCCCTTGAAGGGAGGTGGCTGGCGCCTCCTGGATGGAAACGGCGACGCCCTGGGTTTCTCCCAGGACCGCGAGGGTGCCCGCCACTCGGACACGGTGTTCCAGCTGGTGCTGGCGGCGGGTGCCAGCTGCCGGGCACTCTGGCCCGCCTTGCCGGAACGGCTCCGGTTCAGCTGGGCTGGCGTGATCGAGCTGGATCCTGCTGTCCTCATTGTCAAGGGCCCAGCCCATCCCTGGCTCGACCAGGCCCTGCGGGGACGGATTGTGCAGCCCTTACGCCTGCGGCGTCCCTCACTGGAGTCCGCTGCGGCCGGCCTGCATGAGGAACGCTGGATCGTGGATGCGGGTCTTGCCCCGCGGGATGGGGGGATGGTGCTGGGTCAGATCACCCTGGTGGGGCCTGATCCCGATCCGTCCCGGCCCCCCGATCCGGCCGTAATGGAAGCCAGGCTGCGGGCGGGTCTGGCGGAACTGGATCCCCACCTGGCGACCCTGCCGGGTCGTTACCGTCAGGTGCCGGTCACCTACTGCCTGCAGGGCCCACCCCTGGCTGAATCAGTGGAGAACGCAGCGGGACTCTGGATGTTCACCGGGTTCAGCGGCGCCTTCTCCGTGGTGCCCTCCCTGGCGGAATCCCTGGCGGACCAGCTGGTGGCTGCGGTGGAGCGCCATGGGGGGACCTGACGGTCAGAGCCGACGATCTGATGAGCTCCGGCTACAGGCCAGGCTGGGATCCGGGCCCGGCAGGGGTGCCATGGCGCCGAGGCCGTGGCCGGGACGGAGCCGCCGACCAATCATGGGGACTCGTTGCCGTGATGCTCTTGGCGATGGTCTTGGCCGCTTCCTCCTTGAGCGTGCTCTCCCCCGTGCCCGATCTGGAGGCTCTGCTGCGCATGGGACTGGCGGTGCTCTGCGGCCTGGCGGTGGGTCTCAATCGTGCCCATCACGGGGGGGATTGTCCCCATCCCAATCGGGTGCGGGTTCACGTGCTGGTGGGCCTCAGCTCTTGCCTGCTGCTGCTGGCCGCTGGACCCGACCTCGACGCCCGCAGCCGGGCGATCCAGGGGGTGGCCGCCGGTGTGGGCTTCCTGGGCGCCGGCGAGATCATGACGCCCTCTGCTGCCACCTCCGCTGATGCCCCCCACGAGGTGCGGGGCCTGAGCAGCGCCGCCTCGATTTGGTTCACGGCCTCCCTCGGCATCACGGTGGCGGCCTCCAGCCCGGTGCTTGCCCTGCTGGCCCTTCTCCTGGCGCTGGTCACCCTCTCGGATCGTCCGCGCAATGGACGCGGAGGGCCCGGGGGGCTCGGGGGGCCGGAGGGCGGCCCTTAGTGGCTGCCCTTCACTAGGCCCTTCAACCTTGTTCCCCGCCAACGGTCAGGCCGCAGCTTCTCAGCCGGATCTAGTACAGGAAGCGGTAGCCCTGCGGCGCTGGCTTCTCCTTGCCGTTGCCGGCGAGTGGTGCCGGCCCTCGCCCTGAACTGGTTGCGGAGCTGGATAGGCCGGCGTGCTCCTGGGGCACAGGCCAGTCCGTGTCCCAGTAGCTGATGCCGTTGCGGTCGAAGGGATGGCCCTGGAGGCGCTCCGTCTCCAGCCGGGTCGAACCGATGGCGCTCATCAGCCCCCCCAGCTCCATCGGTCCGAGGTCCGTGCGGATCTCCTTGCTCGTGGCCATCAAGAGCGAGGGCAGGCGCACCATGCTTTCCGGCCGCCCCAACTTGTGAAACAGACCTTGCAGGGCCAGTTGCTGGCGCTGGAGGCGCCCGATGTCGCCGGCATCATCGTGGCGGAAGCGCAGGAATCCCTCCAGCTGGCGGCCCTTGAGGGTCTGCTGGCCCGGCTGCAGGTCGATCATCAGGCCCTGGCTGTTGTCCACGTAGTAGAGGCGCTTCGGCACGGTCACCTCGATGCCCCCCACGAGATCGGCCAGGTGCCGCAGGGCGGCAAGATTCACGATCACATGGTGTCGAATCGGGTTGCCCATGCGCTGGGAGAGCTCACGCTTTAACGCCTCCTCCCCACCGAGGCTGTAGAGCGCATTGATCTTGATCGGCCCCCAGCGGTCCGTCTCGAGATAGGAATCGCGGGGAATCTGGCGGACCCGGGTGACGCCCCCCTCGATCCGCACCAAGCTGATCACATCGGTGTTGCCGCCTCCCTCATCGGTGCCCAGCACCAGCAGATCCTCGCCGTTCCCCTCCACCCAGCCGGCGAAGGGGTTGGCGATCGGTTGCCGACCTTCCGCCCCTTCCGTGCCATCGCTGCGGAGCAGGGCGGCCATGGGCGCCGCCAAGGCCAGACCGAGGCCTAGACCCACGGCAATGGCGATCAGTACCGGACCCTGGGATTTCACGGCTGGAGCACTTCGCCCGGTAGCAGACCACTTTGCACCCGCCAGAGGGCCGCATAGGGGCCCTGGCGAGCCAGCAGCTCCCCGTGCCGGCCGCTTTCCACCACCCGCCCCCGGTCGAGCACCACGATCCGGTCCGCATGGCGGACGGTGCTCAGACGGTGGGCGATCACCAGGGTGGTGCGGTGGCGGGTGATCTCCTGCAGGGAACGCTGGATGGCTGCCTCGGTTTCGTTGTCCACCGCGGCGGTGGCCTCATCGAGGATGAGCACCGGGGGATTCTTGAGCAGGGCCCGGGCCAGGGCGATGCGCTGGCGTTGGCCGCCGGAGAGGCGCTGGCCCCGCTCGCCCACCACGGTGTCATAGCCCTGGGGCAACGCTTCGATGAAGCCGGCCGCCTCCGCTTGGGCTGCGGCCCGCTCGATCGCGGACCGTGGTGCCTGGAAACTGCCATAGGCGATGTTCTCGGCCACCGTGCCGTGGAAGAGGAACACCTCTTGGCTCACCAGACCGATCGCCCGGCGCAGATCATCCAGGCGCAGCGTGGTGATCGGCTGACCGTCCAGCAGGATCCGCCCCTGCTGAACCTCGTAGAGGCGCAGCAGAAGCTTCACGATCGTGCTTTTGCCTGAGCCGGTGGCGCCCACGATGCCCACAGTGCTGCCGGCGGGTATCTCGAGGTTGAAGTGCTCCAGGATCGGCAGGCGGCCCCCATAGGCAAAGCCCACATCCTCGAACTGGATCGTTCCCTTTACGGCTTCGAGCGGGAGCGCCCGTTGACCACTGGGAATCGCGATCGGGGTGTCGAGCAGCTCCACCACCCGGTCGGTTGAGGCCATGCCCCTCTGGTAGTCGTCGAGGGTGCGACCGAGGGTGGTGAGGGGCCAGAGCAGGCGCTGGGTGATGAACACCAGGAAGCTGTAGCTGCCCACGGCGATCACGCCGCGCCAGGCCTGCAGTCCGCCGATCACCAGGATCGCCAGGAAGGCGAAGAGGATCGCGAACCGGATCAGGGGGATGAAGGCCGCCGAGAGGCGGATGGCTCGGCGATTGCTGAGCCGGTAGGCCTCGCTTTCCCGCTCCAGTCGCTGCTTCTCCCAAGCCTCGGCGGCATAGCTCTTGATCGTGAGCATGCCCCCCAGGTTGTTGGCCAACAGGCTGGCCACATCTCCGGCCTTCTCCCTCACCTCCCGATAGCGGGGCGCCAGTCGCTGCTGGAAATGCAGCGAGCCCCAGAGGATCACCGGAATCGGTAGGAAGGCCACCCCGGCCACCCCAGGCGACAACCACACCATCGCGGCACCCACAGCCAGCACGGTGGTGAACAGCTGGAGGATTTCGTTGGCGCCGTGGTCGAGGAAGCGCTCAAGTTGGTTGATGTCATCATTGAGGACGGCCATCAAGCGACCGCTGCTGCCCGCCTCAAAGAAGGCCATCTCCAGGTGCTGGAGGTGGTCGTAGCCCTCAAGCCGCAACTCGTGCTGCACGGTCTGAGCGAGGTTGCGCCAGAGCAGGGCGTAGAGGTACTCGAACAGCGATTCGGCGCTCCAGACCAGGAACGACACGATGGCGAGAACGGTGAGCTGTCCTGGCACCGAGGGCACACCAAAGCCCGCCAGCCAGGAGCCATTGCGCTTCACCACCACATCGACCGCTAGGCCGATCAGCACCGGCGGAGCGAGATCAAAGAGCTTGTTGAGAACGGAGCAGGTTGCCGCCAGAAGAATGCGGCGGCGATGGGGCCGCAGCAGCTTGATCAGCTGCTGCGGCCCCGGTGCTGAGGATCTCAACGCAGGGACGACTGGATCACCAGCGATTGCCACCGCCACCGCCACCGCCGTAGCTGCCACCGCCGCCACCAGCACCGCCACCGCCGTAGCCACCGCCACCGCCGGAACGGCCGCCACCGCCATAGCCGCCACCGCCGCCGGAGCGACCGCCACCGCCGCCGCCGCCGTAACCGCCGCGGCCGCCACCACCACCACCACCGCCGCCTTCACGGGGGGTGGCCTTGTTGACGCGGATCATGCGACCCATCCATTCGACGTCTTGGAGGTCGTCGATGGCCTTTTGCTCGGCGGCGTCATCGGCCAGCTCCACAAAGGCGAATCCCCGTTTGCGGCCGGTTTCACGGTCGAGGGGGAGGCTGCACTGGCGGACTTCGCCGTACTGGCCGAAAAGATCAAGAAGGTCCTCGCGTTCAGCCTGGAACGAGAGGTTGCCGACGTAGATGGTCATTCACTGAAAAGCCTGGAACTGATTCGTCTGATGCTTGGTTACCCAGGGAAAGCCAGTGAACGGAGAAGACCGGAGGTCGGAGCCTTGGAAGAGGTCGCGCCTTGTGGGGTCGCAGCCGGCTGAGCGTGCCGAAGGGAAGCCTGAACGCCTTGGAATCCTCTGAAGCTTACAACTTGGACCCACCCACCCCACCTGGGGCGCTGCAGGCCGGTGGATGCCCGCGGCGGCATCGGAGCGATTGTGAAGAAGACTGGCGGAGCGCGGCAAAATGCTTCATTGTCAGCAAACACTGATCTCCCGCGATCCCAAGCGCGGTTCTGCCATGACCAAGATTCCAGTCCCTTGGAGCCTCGCCTGGTGCGAGGACGGCGAATTGGCCCCCCAGGATCGGTTTGACCTCCTGCAGACCCTGATCTGCAGTGAAAACCTGGAGGTGCAATCGGCCCTGATTGCTTCGATCGAAAACCTTCCCTTGGCCGATCTCACGGTGGTGAGCACCTCCACAGTGACAGGGATCTACTCCTGATGACGCCGCTGATCTCCGCAGGGCCATCAACGGCGGTATCACCTCAAGGCCCGGGGCGCCTGCCCCGGGTTTTTCTTTAGATGGGGAACCGCGCAGCGGTGGCCTGCCGGCACTGGGAGCGGGCGGCCTCAATGCCGCTGCCGGTCCGGATGCGCTGCTCGACGCAGGTGCAGGCATAGCTAGCCATGCCGGCGGGTGGCACCTTGCCGACCTGACTCATTTCGTTCTCGAAAGCTGACAGGCAGACCGCCTTCACGATGTCCCCTAGTCCGTTGGCACGGGCCGGTGCTGCTGGGGCCATGCCCAGGGCAACGCTCAAGAGCAGGGGAAGCAGGGCGGGTTTCATCGTGATCGGCGGGCGTCGTTTGGATGGGGCGCCGGGTTAGAGGCTGGAGTTCAGGCCGGTAACCGCGAAATCCTCAGCTCCCTGTTCATCACCTTCAGGTTCCGCAGACCGTTGAACACGTCGTCGGGCATGCCTCGGGGAAGATCCACGGTGCTGTGGCTGTCGAAGATCCGGATCCGGCCGATCGAACGGCCGTTGAGTCCAGCCTCGTTGGCGATGGCACCCACGATGTTGCCGGGCTTCACCCGATCGCGCCAGCCCACCTCGATGCGAAAGCGCTCCATGTGGGCTTCCGGCGGTCCATCGGCCGGCTCGGTGCCACCGCCGCGGGGTGAGCGGTCGCCGGGCCGGCTCCGCTCGCCATCACGGGGGCGATCGCGATCGCGGGGATTGCGCGGTGTGGCCCAGTTCTCCTGACCCTCCAGCAACAGCGGCTTGCCGCGCAGGCTCAGCTGCAGGGCGGCCAGGGCTAGGGCCTCGCCCGTGCAGTTCTGCTCCTGGGTCACCCGCTGCAGGATCTCCGCCATCAGGGCACGCTCCTCATCGCTGCCACTGGGGGTTTCAAGCCGCTCCGTGAGCCGCTGGCGCATCAGGTCGAGGCGGTGCTGGTTGATCGTGGCGTTGGAGGGCACCTCCATCGGCTCGATCGGCTGGCCGGTGGCCCGCTCCAGCCCGCCGAGGAAGCGGCGCTCCCGGGGGGTGAGGAAGAGGATCGCGTCGCCGCTGCGGCCGGCCCGGCCGGTGCGGCCGATGCGATGCACGTAGGCCTCGCCGTCGAAGGGGATGTCGTAGTTGATGACCAGGCTGATCCGTTCCACGTCGAGGCCGCGGGCAGCCACGTCGGTGGCCACCAGCACATCCACCCGGCCATCGCGCAGGCGCTCGATCGTGCGCTCCCGCAGGTTCTGGGGCACATCGCCGTTGAGCACCGCCACCTCATAGCCGTGCTGTTCGAGCGATTCGGCAACCGTGAGGGTGATCGCCTTGGTGCGGGCGAAGATGATCGTGCCTTCACTGCGCTCGGCTTCGAGCACCCGTTCCAGCGCTTCGAGCTTCTGTGGTGCATTCACCATCAGATAGCGCTGGCGGATGCGGCGGCCATCGGCGGCCTTGGTGCGGATGGTGATCTCGGCGGGATCGCGCAGGTATTTCTGGGAGATGCGGCGGATCTCGTTGGGCATGGTGGCCGAGAACAACACCACCTGCCGCTCGGTTGGCAGCTGTTCGAGCACCCACTCCACGTCGTCGATGAAGCCCATGCGGAGCATCTCATCGGCCTCATCGAGCACCAGAGAGCGCAGGCCCGAGAGGTCGAGGGTGGACTGGCGCATATGGTCCATCACCCGGCCGGGTGTGCCCACCACGATGTGCACGCCGCGGCGCAGCTGCTGAATCTGGTCGCGGAAATCGGCGCCGCCGTAGATGGCCAGCACCTTCACGCCCCGCAGGCGGGCGGCGTAGGAGGTGATCGCCTCGGCCACCTGCAGGGCGAGCTCGCGGGTGGGGGTGAGTACCAGCACCTGGGGGGTGCGCTGGCTGAGGTCGAGGCGCTCCAGCAGGGGCAGGCCAAAGGCCGCCGTCTTGCCGGTGCCGGTCTGGGCCTGGCCCACCAGGTCGCGGCCCAGCAGGAGTTCGGGGATGGCGGCCTTCTGGATCGGCGAGGGTTCGCGGAATCCAAGGGCGTCGAGGCCTTCGAGCAGCTCCCGGCCCAGGCCGAAGCAGGCGAAGCCGGGGGCGGGGAGGGAGTCGTCGCCGGCTTCCGGTGTGTCCAGCTCAGGCTCGGGAGTTCCCTGGAGCTCCGTCTGGTTCAGAACTTGGTCCGGTTCGGGAAGAACCAGGGCCGGTGCGGTGACTCCGGCTTCAAGCCGTTCGACGTTCGGGTCGTCGCACCCGTCGGCGGAGGTTGTAACACCAGCTTCGCTGGTCGTGGTCTGGAGATCGGCAGCGAACGTGGTCGCAGCGGAGTCGGGGGCACCGATTGCGGTGCCGCCTTCAAGGGTCTGGGTCAAGGTGAGGCCTGGGTGAATCCTTCATCCGCAGGCCGGCAGCGAACCATTGGTGAATGCCGGATGGACCATTGCCAGCCCGGACTCCCGCCGCCTTGCCTTTGTTCAAAGGTTGTTAGAACAACTTACCACCCTGCCGTAATCATCCTCAACACGCTCGATGTCGTCCTCCCGGAGTTCATTGCCCCGCTGCACCTCTACGATCAGCAGCCCTTCGGCGCCGGCGCTGGCGCGGTGGATGGCCCCGACCGGCACAAAGAGCGTTGTTCCAGGCTGGGCTGCCATCGGCTCATCGCCGCACTCCAGCTCCCCGTAGCCGGACACCACCACCCAGTGCTCGCTGCGGTGGTGATGCCGCTGCAGGCTGATGCGGCAGCGGGGCGAGATCCACAGCCGCTTCACGACGTAGCCGCCCCCACCGTCCGGTGAGCCAGTCGGCGGCGCGTCGACCAGGGTCTCGAACCATCCCCAGGGGCGCTCAACCCGCAGGGTTGGCGCCGGGGAGCTGGAGGGCTCGTGGTCGCGGGGGGAGCCGTTTGCGGCGATGAAGGAGAGGGCGGACATCGAGAAGGCCGCGGGGCCAAGGCCTGCAGCTGAGTCTGCCCAGGGCTTTGCGGCTCCGCAAGCTGGATCCGGCCCTCGCCACACTCAGCTCGCGGTGATTCAGCTCTCGGTGATTTAGTTCCTTGTGATCAGTCCTTGTGATCACTCTTTGTGATCAGTCTTTGTGATCAGCTCGTTGTGATCAGCTCGGCCCGCTCCCGGGCCCGGGTGAGGGCGGTGTAAAGCAGTCGCCCATCCGGCTCGGCATCGGCCAGCAGCACGATCACCTCCGCAGCTTCGCTTCCCTGGGCCTTGTGCACCGTGAGTGCCAGGGCGGGTTCGGCGGCACCGGCCAGCTGGGCTGGGTGGACCCATAACGGTTCCTCCGCGCCGAAGAGGATCTGGCGCTCGTCGCTGTCCGCTCTGCCCACCAACACCCCCACATCACCGTTGGCCAGGCCCAGCTCCGGCAGGTTGCGGGTGCAGAGCACCGGCAGGCCCTCGGGCCAGGCGGCGGCAGGGGCGCCGGCCGCCTCGCCCAGCACGGTGCGGTGGATCCCCTCCACCCCCCAGGGGCCGCGTCGCCGGGGGGAGAGCACCAGTAGCCGGTCGCGCTCCACCAGCAGGCGCCGCCAGTCGCCGGGCCGCTCGGGCCGGCAGCTGGCCGCCAGGCCTGCCAGGGCCTGGAGGTGTGCCTCCAGCCGCGCCACCACCGCCGGCGGCAGCCGCCCGCCGTTGGCTTGCTTCCAGACCAGGTTGTCGCTGGGTTGAAGGCGCTCCAGATGGGGGCGGATCACCTCGAGGGGGCCTGCGGCAGCCTTGTCGACACGGTGATCCAGGCTGGTGCGCAGGGCGGCGGCCACTGCTGCGATGGCGCCATCGTTGCGGTAGGTGGTGGTGAGGGTGATCGCGGCGCCGCCGAGGCCGGCCTGGAGCTCTGGCTGCTGCAGGTCCAGCAGCACGGCCCCCGGGGCGATCGGCGGCAGCTGGGCCGGATCCCCCACCAGCACCAGCCGGGCGCTGCTGGGGAGGGCTTCCAGCAGGGCCGCCATCAGCGCCAGATCCACCATCGACACCTCATCCACCACCAGCAGGTCGAGGGGCAGGGGATGGAGGCTGTTGCGGGCGAAATGGTCGCCGCGGCTTTCGAGCAGGCGGTGCAGGGTGCCGCAGGGGTGATGCCCGCCAGTGGCGGCCCGCAGCCGGGCGGCGGCCTTGCCGGTGGGCGCCGCCAGGTGAATGCGGCTGGCCGGATCCCGTTCGAGCACCGCCGCGAGCATGCGGGCCACGGTGCTGGTCTTGCCGGTGCCCGGCCCGCCCTGGAGCAGCACCAATCGATGGGCCAGCACCGCCTCGACCGCCTGGCGCTGGCGTGGATCGGGGGCTGCCGTGGGCGGTTCGCTCGGGCTGCTGCCAGGCCAGGAGCCTGCGTCGGCTGGCGGGGAGGCTGGCGGGGAGGGCCCCATGGCGGCGTAGCCCGCTGGCGGCGTTGTGTTGGTCGTGGCAGCGCTGACGCCAGGACCCACCCGCTCCAGCAGGGCGGCCAGCACCGCCTGGCGCAGGTCGTGCCAGCGGCGCCAGCTCACCCGGCCCGCTTCGATCACCAGGGGACCATCGGGGTCTTCGCCGAGGGCCGTGGCGGCGGTTGCAATGTCCGCCAGCTCCGCTGGCAGGGGGATGGAGAGGTTGCCCCGTTCCAGGGCGGTCACCAGATCGGTGATCACCACCGCCAGGGCCGGTGGCGCCGCTTCGCCGTAGAGCCGCGGCAACGCCTCCACCAGGGCCGCCTGGAGGGGCTCCAGCCAGGCGGGTTGGTCCCTGTCACGAGGCGAGGAGGCCATCAGGATTCTTCCTCCTGTTGGCCGTGGCCGCCGCCCAGGGCTCGATCCAGCGCCAGGATCCGCCCCAGGGGCGGGCGCTCGACCACCATGCCCGGCACCGCCCCAGGCAGGGCGGCTTGGCCTTCCGGTCCCGGCGTTCCGCGTAGGAACACGTAGGAGTAGCCCCCCAGATGCACCGTCGGGTCATAGCCGCTGAGGCGCCAGCCCAGGTAGCGGTGCAGGGCCACCAGGTAGAGATGGGCCTGGAGCGGGTAGTGGCTTGCTGCCATTAAGGCCGCCATCGCTGCCTGGCTGTAATGGCGGGGACCGCAGGCCAAGGGTTGGCCATCGCCATCGCGCTGACCCAGCCAGTTGCTCTTCCAGTCGGCCACCCACCAGCGCCCGTCGCCCCCGGTCGGTTCCGGATCGGCGCGGAAAACCAGGTCGATCGAGCCGGTGAGGAAGCCGCTGCTGTCGATCGGAAGCTGGGCCAGGCTGGCGGCGTAGTTGGCGCCGAACAGGCCGCCTGGGTGGTTGGCGAAGGCGGCGGCCAGATCAGCAGCTCGCACCCGCTCCAGGGTGAGGTCGAAATTCATCTCGTGCAGGCGGCGGCAGGCCGGCAGATCCGCCACCTGCAGCCCCTGCAGCGGCCCGCCAAAGGGGGTGGTGCGCATCCGCTCGAGACCCTCCAGCAGCACCTCCGGCGATTCCCGCTCCAGGCCGGCCCGCCGCAGCTCCTGCTCCACCAGCTCCGTGGCCTCCGGGGCTGCCTGGAGCCCGCTGGTGAGATCGAGGCGCTCCAGGATCCGGTGCAGGCAGTCGCCGGCGGCGGCACCGCGGGGGAAGGCGGCCAGGGGGCCTTGGTCGGGCCAGGCCAGGATCTGCTGGTCGCCGCTCTGGTTCTCCCCAGGGGCGTCCGGGTCCAGGGTGTCTCGTCCCTCCTCCAGGGCCGCCGGCGCCAGGGTCGCGTGACTGGCCTGGGTCCAGCTGGTGTAGCTGCTGCGGCCCCAGCGGCTGTCGAGGCGGCGCCGGGGCACCGGACCGGCGGCCAGCTCCTGATGCGGGGGAGTGGATCGCCGTGGCGGCGTGGTGGGGGCCGGCGGGGGATCGAGCAGGCGGATCGGCAGGGCCCGTTCGCTGATGGCTTGCTCCAGCCGTTCCCGCCAGAGCGCCGGCGTGATGGTGGCCAGGCTGTCGTCGTCCAGCTCCGGCAGCGCTTCATCGGCGAACAGCCACGGGACGAGGGGGTTGCACTGCTGATCCCGGGCCGGGCCCCAGGCCAGCACCAACCGGTGCCGCGCCCGGGTCAGGGCCACATAGGCCAGCCGCTCCCGCTCCTGCTCTTCGGCGAGTCGTTGTTGCCGATCAGCCAGGTAGCCAGCGCCCCAGCCGCTGTTCAGGTGGAGATCGAGCTGGGGGCTGTCGGTGCCCGGGGGATGCCAGCGGCGGCCGATCCGGCCCGGTCCGCGCCCCCCTCCCGAGGCCGATTCCCACAGGTAGGGACAGATCACCACCGGGAATTCCAGGCCCTTGCTGCGGTGGATCGTGACCACCGCCACCGCTCCATCGGCCCGGTCGCTGTGGGCCTGGTGCTCCTCCGGCACCAGCCGCTCCTCCGCCAGCCGCAGTCGCCGCAGCCAGTCGGCCGCGGCCGCGGCACCCAGTTGCTCGCCATGGAGACGCTCCTGCACCAGCTGGGCCACCTGCTGCAGGTCCGCCAGCAACCGCCCGCCCCAGGCCAGGCGCGCCAAGGTGTCAGCGCCGAGCCAATCGGCAAGCACCCCCAGCAGGCCCCGACGCGGCAGCTGGCGGGCCAGGCCATCGAGCTTGCCCGCCAGGGCGCTCCAGGTGGCCGAATCGGTGGCTGCGATCCGCTCGGCACTCCAGCCCTGGAGGGGTGAGGCGGCCAACAGGCGCAGCCGGTTGGGGTCGGCCGGATCGGCCAGGGCATCAAGGAAGCGCTGCAGGGCCGTGGCCGCGGCGGTTTCGAACACATCCGCCTTGCTCACCAGCCGGCTCGCGATGCCACGGCGCTCCAGGGCCTGGCGCAGCTGCTCCGCTTGGCGGTGATGCTGCACCAGCAGGCAGTAATCGGCGGCCTCCAGGGTGCGTTCCGCTCCCCTGTCGACCACCCGCAGCTCCGCGGCGAGCAGCTCTTCCACCGTGCTGGCGATCCAGGCTGGCAGCCGGGCCTCCAGGTCGGTGCGGCTGGGGAGATCCGGGTTGCCGGCTGGCTCAGGCCCGAGCCAGAGCAGGTCGATCGGCGGCCCCAGCGGCCCCTGGCGGTGGGCCCTGGCGTTCACGGCTGGCACCGCTAGCTCCGAGCGCCGCAGGCCTGGTGCCATCAGGCCGTTGAAGCCCTCGACCAGCGCCTCGGTGGAGCGGTGGTTGTCCACCAGCTCCCAGGGTTCGCCGGCCTGGCGACTGGCGGCGCGGTAGGTGTCGAGGTCGCCGCCACGGAAGCGATAGATCGCCTGCTTGGGGTCGCCCACCAGCACCAGGGGATGGAGGCCCTGGCCGAAGGCCCGCCGCAGGATGCGCCACTGGATCGGGTCAGTGTCCTGAAATTCATCCACCAGGGCGGCGCGATAGCGCCGGGCAACCGCCTCCAGCAGCGGGCTGGCCACGCCGTCGTCCGGTCCTGGATCGAGCCGTTCGAGCAGCTCGGAAAAGGTGGTCATTCCCCGCCGCTCCCTTTGGCGCACCAGCTCGGCGCGACCCCAGTGGCAGGCGTGGAGCAGCACCAGCTCGGCCGGACCCTCCAGCAGGGCCGCCACGGCCCATAGCAGGGGTTCCTGGGGCAGGCGCTGTGGTTGTTTCCCCTCGAGTTTGCGGGCCACGCGGCAGAAGCTGCCCGGGTGGAAGTAGCCGCTGAGCAGCTGCTGATCCCGCACTGCTTCGTAGTCCCCCTCCTGGGGCTGCTCGCAGATCCAGCCGTTGAGCACCGCGACCCGGTCCGTGCGGGGTCGGTTCGAATAGGGCTTTGTATCCGGAGCGGGGGCCCCCTTGGCAGCCGCAGCTTTCCAGTCGGCGGCCGCGGCGCGGAGTTCTGCCTCCAGGGCCTCCCCCCGCTCCCGCCACTGGGCCAGAAAATCCCCCCAGTGCTGGCGGAAGATTGCCGGTAGGAGCTCGCCCAGGGGCGTCTCTGGGCTCAAGCCGGTCGGCAGCGGATCGAGCCTCAGGGCCGGATCGCCATCGAGCGTGGTGAGCAGGGTCTCGATCAGATCGGGGTTGATCCGGGCGTCCAGCAGGCCCGCCACCAGGTGCACAGGCAGGGGCAGCACCTGCTGTTGCCAGTAATCGTGAACGACCTGGGCCACGAGGCCGTCGCTCTGGGTTTCGATCCGCAGTTCCGGCGCACAGCCGGCCTCCAGGGCCTGGCGCTGCAGGGTGCGGCGGCAGAAGCCGTGGATCGTGGTGATGTCGGCGGCGCTCAGCTCTTCAAGGGCCAGCAGCAGGCGACCGCGCAGCAGGGCCAGCTCCTGCCCTGCCTCCTCCGACCTCAGCTTCTCCAGCCAGGCCGTGAGGGTGGCATCCACCGCAGGGGGCGTTGGGGGGGCCGCGGGGTCGCCGGGGGCCTGGTGTTCCAGCGCCGTCAGGGCCGCCTGCAGCCGGGTGGCGATCCGATCCCGCAGCTCCGCAGCGGCGGCCTCGGTGTAGGTCACCACCAGCAGCTCCCGCAGGGCCCAGCCCCTCTCGGCCACCAGCCGCAGCACCAGATGGGCCAGGGCGAAGGTCTTGCCGGTGCCGGCACTGGCCTCGAGTAGGTGCAGACCCGGGGTGAGCGGAAAGCCGTTGGCGTCGAAGCGGGCCATCAGCGTTGTCCCCGCGTCTTCTTCTTCGGCTCCAGGACCGCCTGGATCGGTTCGAACAGCTCCAGGGCCAACGCCGCGAACGGACCCTCCAGCAGGTCCGCCACCGGCAGCTCCCCTGCGAAGCAGGCCACCATCTCGGGCCGCTCCCGCTCGCCGCGGCTCTGGTGACCTCCCTCCCACTCCCTTTGGGCCGCCTCCAGGCCGGAGGCGCCCACCCGTTCCTGCTCCCACCAGCTCCAGCCGGTGCGCGGCGGCACGGGCCAGCAGATGTGGCGCCAGCGATCGCGAAGAGCCGCCAGCCGCTCCAGCTCACACCGGGCCGCCTCCGGATCCGGGGCGATCAAGGTGGTGGCAGCGATCCGATCCCCCTTGTCCCGGGCCAGCAGCACGCCGCGCCCCGGGAGACGGCCCTCGCTTGGGCCGGCGGCCGCGGCGAGAACCAACTGGAGCCACAGATCCAGCAGCTGGATGGGGCCTCCCCTGGCCCAGTGCGTCACCAGCACCGAATCCCCCTGCCAGCGTTGCGTGCTGCGCCAGGCTCCCCAGACCACCTCCCCTTGCCAGGGCGCTCCGAGGGCGGCGGCCTGGCCCTGGAGGTCCCGGCGGCGCCTGTCCAGGTGGCGGGCCTCCAGGGCGGCGGCGCTGCCCGGGGGCAGGAGCCCCTGGCCGCGGCAGCGCTCCAGCCAGTCGGTGTCCTGCTGGGTGTTGTCGGCGTCGTTCGCGAGGCTGCGCAGCAGGCTTGAGCGTTCCCGCTCCCCCAGGCTGAGGGCCTCGAGATCCTCCGGGCTGCGCTCCCACTCCGAGGGCCGCAGTCCCAGGTCCCGTAGCCACTGCCGCTGGGGGGCCATCAACCAGGCACGCAGGTCTTCGAACGGTTCGGTTGCAGGGGCGATGTTGCTTCCGGGGCCGGCGGGCATGGGGCGTAGCAGCAGGGGTGCCGTTCCCTGTGCCCCCGGTTTGTCGAGTAGACGGCGGGCCGCCAGTTGGCGCCGGTCGCAGCTGGCCGGGGGGCGACCGCCCTTGGGCAGGAAATTGGCCCGCTCCAGCGGGCTGGCGGCGTGCTCCACCACAAGCCTCCGGATCCAATGGTCGGCCAAGCACTCAGCGCCGTTCTGGGCGGCCAGGGCCAGGTTCGCGCCGAGCCAGTCCAGCCACTGGCGCACCGGGGCCGCCGGCTGGAGCGCCTCGCCGCGGCGGTCGTCGCGGCAGTTCCAGGTGATCAGGAGGTGGCTGCGGGCCGAGAGCAGGGCCTCCAGGAGCACGTAGCGATCCTGGTCCGCGGGGTTGGGATCCCCCAGGCGGCGGCGCTGTTCCAGCAGATGGAAGCCGGGCCGCACCCCGGCGCGGGGAAACACTCCGGCATCTAGGCCCATCAGCACGATCACGCGGTGGGGGATGGCCCGCATCGGTTCCAGGGCGCTGATCGTGAGCGCCCCGCTGCGATGGCCAAAGCGGCCGCTGCCGGCCGCCAGGGCCTCCTGCAGCACCGCCGCCGCCACCGGCGCCTCCAGTTGCAGGGGCGATTCCCCCGCCAGCTCACGCCAGCTCTCGAGGGCAGCGAGCAGGCCGGGCAGTTCGGCGGCGGAGCTGCCGCCATCGCCGAAGAGGTCGGCCAGTAGCAGCCGCAGCCGGTCGGCCCAGGCGGCGGGGGTCGCGGGCCGACCGAGCTCCCTCAACCAGTGGCGCAGCCGGGTGAGCAGGTGAAGCCAGCGGCCGCTGAGCTCCAGTGGTGCCCCGCTGGCGGCTGGCGCGGTGGGGGCTTCGATGCCCGGCGCCAGTCCCGCGCTGGTGGGGAGCACCAGGCCCAGCAGCAACCGGTCGATCGTCCAGCCGAGGGAATGGGTGGGGTCGCCGCCGCGATCCCGGCCGTCGAGCCCCCAGCGGAAACCGGTGCGCTGCAGCAATTCATGGAGTCGGCCGCCCTCCGCCGCCGTGAGGCTGAACCGCTCCAGGAGGGCGCCGCAGGCCAGCACCCCCTCCAGACCCGAGGCCGTGAGCCGGGCGCCACCGAGCTGGAGCAGGGCCAGCAGGCTGCGGCCGATCCCCGCTTCGGCCTGTTGGCTTCGGTCCGTGAGCCGCCAGGGAAGGGCCACGCCGGTGGCCTCGCTATCGCCGAACACGGCGCCCACCAAGGGCGCGAGCCGATCCACCTGGGGGGTCATCACCAGGATGTCGCGGGGCTCCAGGCTGGGGTCGGCGGCCATCAGCTGCAGCAGCCGGTCGCGAACGATCTGAACCTGCCGGAGGGCACCGGGGCAGGCATGGAACTCCAGGGAGTGGTCGGCTTCGCCCCAGCGCATCGCGTTGGGGAGGGCCCCTGCGGCCAGCTGATCCTGGAGCTGCTGGAGCAGGGGGGGAGCATCCGGCCCCGGGGTCGGGGTGGAGCGCAGAAACAGATCGTCCTCCCTCCAGGCTCCGAACTGCACCTCCCCGGTGCCCTCCAGCAGCTGCTGGAATTCGGCCCCGAGCCGGCCGAAGCGGGCCTCCAGGGGCGGCGCCCGTAGCAACCAGTCGCTGTCGAGGGGATCGGCCAGGGCGAGGGCATCGCTGAGGCGAAGTCGGCGGGCGGAGCAGCGTTCCCAGAGGTCTGGACAGGGGGTGAGCAGATAGATGTCCACCGGTTGGCGGCCGCTCAGGGCCTGCAGCAGCCGCACCTGCACCGGGGCCAGGCTGCTCAGGCCGAACAGCCGCAGGGGCGGCAGCGCCGGATCCGGCGGCAGCTGCCGCAGCCGCTCGATCGCCCGTTCCACCCGCAGGCTGAAGGGTTCCCGCCCCAGCCGCCCGCGCAGCTCGCGGTAGAGGAGGGGCTGCCAGAGCTGGCTGGTGGGCAGGGGTTCGGCCCCGCTCTCCTGGTTCTGCCCGGCCTCCCAGGCCCGCAGCAGGTCGGGGCGATAGAGGGCGTAATCGTCGAAGGCGTCGGCGATGGCGCGGGCGAGGGTCCAGGTGTCGAGACGCAGCTGGCGGGTGGGATCCCGCTCCCGCAGCCAGCGCCGCAGGGGTTCCCCCTCGGCGGCGGCCGCCACCGCCGGCAGCAGGGGCAGCACGGTCCACACCAGCCGTTCGGCCCGCCAGGGGTCGATGCCCTCCTGGTTCCCGGATCGCGGCTCGATGGCATGGGGCCGGTTAGGGCCCGCTTCGTGGTCGGCTTCCGCCAGGATCCCATCCACGATCCCGCGCAGGTGGGTGCCGGGGAAGGGAAAGCGCAGGTTGGCGGCCACGCCGCCCAGTTCCATCGCCAACCGTTCCCCCAGCCAGCGGCTGGTGGGCCAGGTGTTCACCACCACCTCCACCGGCGTGAAGGGATCGGGTGGAGCGAGGCGCAGCAGCGTTCCCAGCAGTTCGGCCAGAACCTCGGCTCGGTTGCTGCGGTAGAGGGTCAGCACGGCCGATGGTCTCCATCAGAGTCTCCGCCCTGCGAAGCCGCCGGCGAACGGGTCACGGCCATGGCCGCGAGGTCAACCGATGGCGCTGAGCCGCCTGGGTGGGAACGATGGCACCCTCGGTCCATCCACCTTCTCCGTGCGGCCGGTTTCCGGGCAGTAGGCGGTGAGCTGGCCGCCGTAGCAGGCTCCGGTGTCGATCAGCACGATTGATTCGCGGTAACCGATGCGGCGCACCCCGGGGCCGGGCGTGTGGCCCACCACCACCTCGCCGAAGCGTCCGTCATAGGCCTGCCAGAAGGCGAGCCGGATCGAGAGGTGGGGCCGCCAGGTGGTCGGATCGAAGCCGGCGTGGGTGGCCACCCAGCCGTCTCCCCAGTAGGCCAGGGGCAGGCCCTCCAGCCGTTCCTGCCAGGCGCGGCAACCACTGTCGCCGAGTTGTCGGTAGGTGTCGGAGCCCGCCAGGGATCTGAGCGCCTGCCAGTCGTCCCGCCGCAGATCGGCCAGCAGCGCCGCCTCGTGGTTGCCCCGCAGCCACACGGCCCGGCCCCGCTCCACCAGCTCCCAGGCCAGATCCATGGCCGTTTCGATCTGGGGGCCCCGATTGATCAGATCACCGCAGAAAATCAGACGGTCGGCCGCTGGCAGCTTGGCGACCAGGGTGGTGAGGGCCTCGGCGCAACCGTGAATGTCCCCGATCACCCAGTGGTGTGGCGGACTGGAAAGGGAGGTCATCAGAATGATGCTTCGCTGCCAGTCTTGCCCGTTCCCCCCCGATCTGTCAGCCCCGTCACTCCACTGTGTGGCCCTGGCGACCGGCGGATGCCGGAGGATTCCGGTGGTGCCAGGGCTGGACGGGGCCGCCGGGCAGAAAAAACGCTGATACGGTGCCGCCAGTGTGGGGGATGCGCATGGATCCGGCGACGCTGCCGGTGGGCCAGCGGGTGGCGCTGCTGGTGAAGGCCCTCAATGGTGCCCAACGCACCAATGAGGCCCTGGCCCGCTGCTCCGACGGCGACGGCATGGTGGAGGTGCTGCTGGATGCCTCGCGCAAGCTGGGGCTGGGCCTCAGCCGCCGGGACCTGCTGGAGACCCCCCCGATCCGTGACTGGATCTGGTGGAAGAACAAGGAGGCCCTGCTCACCATTGGCGACAACAAACCTCGCTACCAGCAGGATGGCGGCCAGGGGCGTCCCGCCGATGGCGAGGCGGGTGAAGAGGGTCGCAAGCGGTTCTTCGGGCTGTTCTGAGGCCCATCAGGCCGCCCCGGCCAGGGCGTCGGGGATGGTGGCAGAGGGCGCCTCAAACTGGCCCCGGGCCACGAACTCAAGCCGCAGCTTCAGGAAGGTGATGAACTTTTCATCGGTGGAGACCACCGCCGCCGCCGGCCGCGGCACCGAGCCGGCGACGGCGGCGAGCTCCGGGGCCTCCAGGAAGAGAGGCCGCCGCACCAGCCAGAAATCGATCGTCTTGCCCGCTTCGCCGTAGTTGCGCACCCGCTCCCGCAGCACCTCCTCCAGGGGCTCCTCCACGGTGAGGAAGGCCTCGCTGGCGGCGATGAAGTGGTAGGTGCTCATGGAACTCGGCTGCCGAACAGGGGGTCGCGGCGGGGATTCTGAATCAGCGCCCGCATCTCCCGGACCGCCGCCTGCAGACCCACCGCCAGGGCGCGGGCCACGATCGTGTGGCCGATGTTCAGTTCCTCCATCCCTTCGATCGCGGCCACCGGTTCCACGGTGGCGTAGGTGAGCCCATGGCCGGCATTCACCCGCAACCCCAGCTGGCGAGCGATGGCGCAGCCGCCGGCCAGCCGTTCCAGCTCAGTGGGCTGCTCCTGCCAACTGGCCTCGGCATAGCGGCCGGTGTGCAGTTCCACCCAGCGGGCCCCGGTGGCGCAGCTGGCATCGAGCTGTTCGGCCACCGGATCCACGAACAGGCTCACGCCGATCCCCGCCTTCTGGAGCCGTTCCACGATCCCGCCTAGCTCCGCCATCTGGGAGACCACGTCCAGCCCGCCTTCGGTGGTCACCTCCTGGCGGCGTTCAGGAACGAGGGTCACCATGTCGGGGCGGATGCGCAGGGCGATCGCCTCCATTTCGGCGGTGGCCGCCATCTCCAGGTTCAGCCGGGTGCGCACGGTCTGGCGCAGCAGTTCCACATCCCTGTCCTGGATGTGGCGGCGGTCTTCCCGCAGGTGCACCGTGATGCCGTCGGCGCCGCCGAGTTCGGCCAGCAGGGCGTGGGTCACGGGGTCGGGTTCCACGCTGCGGCGCGCCTGTCGCACGTTGGCGATGTGATCGATGTTCACGCCAAGGCTGGCCATGCAACGGCACCTGCTCGGGCAGGGGAGAACGGGTGGGCAAACCGTATCGGCCGACGGGCCAACTGCCCGCGGTGGTGCCGCGGGGCCCTGGTTGTGCCCCTAGTTTCACGGTGGATCCCATCCATCCTTGCTTCTCCCATGGCGGTCGAGGGCCCGGCCATCGAGTCAACGGTGTCTGCCGTCAGCACTAGCCCCCTCGAGGCGGCGGGCCTTTCCGGTCCGCCGATGGAAGGTGGTGCCGGTGGCGCATTGATCGCAGCTCGTGAGCGAAGTGTCTGCAACGGCGTCAGCCCCTGGCTGGCGCCGCTGGCCATGGTGCTCACCCAGGACTTGGCCCTGCCTGGTTTCTTCTCCCGGGTGATGGTGCGGGGTCGCGAGCATCTGCCCCGCTCCGGTGCGGTTCTGCTGGCGCCAACCCACCGGGCCCGCTGGGATGCCCTCCTGCTGCCCTATGCGGCCGGGCGTCGTGTGACCGGGCGGGATTGCCGCTTCATGGTGACCCGCGACGAGATGGAGGGGCCCCAGGGATGGCTGCTCCAGCGGCTGGGCTGTTTTCCTGTGGATCAGGGCCGTCCCACCCTGGCCAGCTTGCGGCTTGCGGTGAATCTGTTGGAGCGGGGGGAGCAGCTGGTGATGTTCCCCGAAGGACGCATCCATCGCCACGACGAACCGCTGCGGCTCCATCAGGGACTGGCACGGCTGGCCCAGCTGGCCGCCGGCCAGGGCGTGGATGTGCGGGTGGTGCCGGTGGGCATTGCCTACGGCCAGTCCGTTCCGCGGCCCGGTCAGGCCGCCGCGGTCCAGATCGGCCCTGCCCTGGGGGTGAGCCAGGGGGGGCGTGCTGCCGCCGCCAGCTCCACCGCCGAGCTTTCCGCATCGATGGTGCGTGCCGAGCGGGGAGCCCGGGAGCTGGTGGGGCGGCCACTGCCCTGAGCCCGATCGCCGCCGCGGGGTCTCCCTTGGGGGGTTCGGTGCTGCCCCGTAAAGTTCAGATTCCCCTTGGCGCTTCCGTGACCAGGCCTCTCGCCTCCGCCGCTCTCCGCCTCCCGGCCAGCTCCCGCCCCGTCGGACCTCTCCGCACACCACGGCGGGCCAGTGCCTGCTGGGCAGCTGCCCTGGCCCTGCTGTTGCCCGCCATGCCGATGCTCTCCAGTGCGGCCCAGGCCCAGGAGGAGATCAAAAGTCTTGCTGCTACCGGCAGTGCCTTCGATATCAATGCCGTGAAGACCCTGGTGGCCCGCGGCGACGCAGCCGTGGCCGCCGGCAACCTGGTGGAAGCCCGCCGCTACTACGACCAGGCCCGCGATGCCAGCCGTCGGCTGCTGGGGTTCTACCGCGATCTCAGCGGTGCCTTCCGCGGTCTCGATGCCCGCATCCCCCGCGAAATGGATGAGAAGAGCCGCCAGGCCCTCGAATACCTGGTGCAGACCAACATGCGTCTGGCCGCCTTGTTCCGCCGCCAGAGCCAGCCCGAGGTGGCCGTGCCGCTGCTGGTGGAGGTGGTGAAGGTGATGTCCCCCTCCAGTGAGCAGGGTCGCAAGGCCTACCAGCAGCTCTTGGAGATCGGCTTCGTGAGCACCCCGTACAACGCCGTGGCCCCCGGCGGCTGAGTCCCGCGGCATCAGCCACCCTCACCCGGTGACGCCTAGATTTCCCAGGCCTTCCAGGGGATTCCCTTCCATGGTCCAGCCGGAGCAGGTCCGCGACGCCATCCGCCGCGCCCTTCCCGATGCCGAAGTGGAGGTGGAAGACCTCACCGGCGGTGGCGACCACCTGCAGGTCCGGGTGGTGTCTGCCGCCTTTGATGGCCTGGGCCGGGTGAAACAGCACCAGCTTGTGTACGGGGCCCTCCGCCGTGAGCTGGCCAGCGAGGCGATCCACGCCCTGGCCGTGCAGACCTCCACGCCGGTCTGATCCTGCCTCACGCACCTTTTCGTTCCGATTCGCTCTTTTCCTCCATGGACAACACCACCCAGCAACGCATCGACGATCTGATCGCCAGCAGCCCCGTCTACGTGTTCATGAAGGGGAACAAGCTGATGCCCCAGTGCGGCTTCAGCAACAACGTGGTTCAGATCCTCACGGCCTTGGCTGTGCCCTTCGAGACCTTTGATGTGCTGGCCGATCCTGAAATCCGCCAGGGGATCAAGGAATACTCGGAATGGCCCACGATTCCGCAAGTCTACTTAAAGGGGGAATTCTTGGGTGGATCCGATATCCTGATCGAAATGTATAACTCCGGCGAGTTGCGCGAGAAACTCGCCGTGGCCCTGGCCTCCTGAGAGCCGGAGGGGTCGTAGACCGCAATTCAGAGGCGGCCCGTTTCGCGCTCGAACAGGGTGCGGGGGTCGCCATCCGGTCCGATAAAGCTGGAGGGATCCATGATCCAGCGGTCCACCAGTTCCTCGAGGCGGCGCTGGGAGAGGGGATCCAGTACGGCGGTGCGCCGCAGGGCATGGAGGTAGCCATCGGCATACAGCCGCAGTTCCGAGGGGCCGTGGAAGCGGTTGGACAGCTCCTGACAGGCGTCGCAGAGCGACTGGAAGTGGCGGATGGCGTCGGGGTGTTGCAGCACGGTTCCTTCGGGGCGTCGGCCCATGGCGCCCATTCTGGCGCCTGGCGCCAGCTTGTGAGCTGAAAAAGGGGCGGGAAGCCGTCCGGGGGACGGTTTGAAAGGCATCGCCTGATACCTGACCCTTCCTTCTGATTCCGTTACAATGCAGCAACTATGTGTCCACTAGGGCTAACACGCCACCTGCATGGTGCAGTCCACACCGACGGACAATGGCAGCCAGGCCCGCAGGGTTCTTGTGGTTGATCCCCATGCGACCCTGAGAACGGTCTTGGCCCAGCGACTCCGACAGGATGGGCATTTGGCGGCGGCGGTGGCAACGGCTCGGGAGGCCATCGAAATCTGCCAGGAGCAATCTCCGGATCTGTTGGTGAGCGCCGAGCTTCTTGAGGAAACCTCCGCCCTGCGACTGGCGGCCCAACTCCATTGTCCGGTGATGGTGCTCACGGCCCGCTCCGGGTCTGAGCCTGTGGTGTCCTTGCTCGATGCCGGCGCTGATGATGTGCTCCGCAAGCCCTTCGGCCTTGAGGAGCTGGCGGCCCGTTGTCGCACCCTCTTGCGCCGCAGCGGTCATGGGCTGCAGGAGCGCGTCTGCGTCGGACCTCTGGAGGTCCATCTGCTGCTCCGCCAGGTGACCCTGCGGGATCAGCCCGTGGAACTCAGCCCTCGGGAGTTCGCCCTGCTTTGTGCCCTTCTGATGCCTCCTGGCGTGGTGCGCAGCCGACAGGAACTCCTGCGGATGGCCTGGCCCCCCTTCAGCGGAGGCCCCCGGTCGGTGGACACCCAGGTGCTGACCCTGCGCCGCAAACTGGAGCAGGCTGGCCTCGGAGAAGGCGGTGGCATCGAAACCATGCGCCAGCAGGGCTACCGCTTCAGCCTTGACACCCTCCCCCATCAGGACGACAACGGGGTGGTTGCTGACAGTGCCTCACCATCTCGGATCGCAGCCTTGAGCTGAACCCGCCAGGCACCGCTGGTTCACCGCCCCCTCAGTGGCCCGTTCATTGAACCGTGGGTGCGTCCCGGGTTCACGGCTCTCCGCCCGGGGCCACTAAGCCCTGCCATCTGAATACCGATCCATGGCTGCCGTTCTTGCTCCTCTGCTGGGATTCGCGCTTGCCCAGTCCCTGCCCCCTGCTGGCCCTGTTCCCTCCGGGATGGTGCTCTTGCAGGGTCAGCCCCTCAATCGCGTGGAGCTGCAGCAGATCACATACATCGGTGACTGTCCCGGCGAGCAGCAGCCCGAGCTGCGCGGTCTGTCGTTCCTGGCGGCGCTGCCGCCAGCACCGTTTCAGCGCATCACCCTTCAGAATCTGGCCACCGGCGGCTTCACCGATCGCGAATACGACGAGCGCCGTCGCAGTTCCGAATCCTTCTCGATCGCCTTAGGTCAGGGACAGCGGGGCAGCTATCTCACCGTGGCCCCGGGATTGAATACTCTCAATTATCAGGTGCGCAACCGGGTGCAGAAGATCGGCTTGGGGGAGGGAACGGCAACCCTGCAGGTGGCGGACAACCGCATGACCCAGAATCGACGCTTCAGTGAAGTGCGCGAAGACCGCTACTGCAGCGGTGAGAAGACCAGCCGTCGCACCAGCCTGGATGCCTGCCCCAACGGTCTGATCTCCCTGGAGCGCATCGGTGTCTGCCCGGGTGGAAAGACCACCACCCTCTCCCTGGAGACGGTGGGCAACGGCTACGCCCCCGGCCCCGGCGGCAGCTGGGGAGGCAACAGCTGGGGCAGTGGCGGCGGCAGCAACTGGAGGCCGCGCTACTGAAGCCAGCAGGGTCGTTTCACGCTCAGAAGCGGGGAGAGACTCCGGCAAAACCCAAAGCCTCCGCTCTCATCTTCTGTATCTTGCTGTTGGACTAAGCCGCTGCGCGGCAGATTCAAACCCACTGTAGCCCACTCTCCGAAATACGCCTAAACGATGATGGGTTGCTTGCAGGCAGGCATGCGCTGGCGTGCGGATGACGCTCGCCCAGGAGTCTCGCAGTTCCACAGTGAAGGATGCACACCGTCATGGGTGTGTGATTTCTTTCATCCCCTTGGGGGGTAACTTCACCATGGAACAACACGAACAGGAGCGCTTTGACCTGCTCTATGCCCAGCACCTGCAAGCCCTGAAACTTCAAGGAAAACGGGGTAAGACCATTGACGGCTACTCCAGGGCGGTGCGCCGCATCGCAGGCTACTTCAACCGCTGTC
>Ga0209298_10000451_pt1 | contig 27245 bp, 21 predicted proteins | sample S_140806_EF_Meta_FD_187325 | JGI IMG/M metagenome (GOLD analysis project Ga0209298, IMG submission 187325) | Freshwater microbial communities from Lake Simoncouche, Canada to study carbon cycling - S_140806_EF_MetaG (SPAdes) (version 2) | ecosystem: Environmental > Aquatic > Freshwater > Lake ... | reverse complement strand
GTGTTCGATGCCCTGGTCGACCGGGAGGATCGAGACGTAGCCGGTGTTGGCGAGGCGGCCGGAGCCGTAGAGGCGCTGCAGGTTGGCCAGGACGCGGTTGTTGCGATCCGAGGCGGAGAAGGCGTGGTCGACCCAATCCGCGCGAGGGGAGTGGATCTGCTCCTTCTTGATCTTCGGGTTGTTAAACCCGAGGAGGTTTTCGGCTTCGGTGCCGAGGTGCTTTTGGATTTCGCTGTAGTGGCTCATGGTGCTTGGGAAGGTGGGTGTCTGTCAGGTGAACAGACCACCCCAAAAGGGCGAGACCCGGTGCGGGCTTCAAGCCATAATTCAAAAACCGCCGTAAAAGCCTCAGCCGACGGCGCAGGTTGTCCGAAAAACGGCGAGGGAAGACTAAATCTGCCAATCCTCGCCGGAGGCCGAAGCAGGCTTGGGCAGGTCGGGGTGCGGGGCTGTCACGATGCGGAGGACCGCTTGGCCGCCGCCGGCCAGTTCGCGGGCGCGGCGGACGGCCTTCGCGAGGGCGAGGTTCGGATTGGCCTCTTCGAACGGGAAGACGTTCTCCTTGCCGACTGCTTGGTCGAGGCCGGCGTTGACGATGATCTTCATCGTGTCCGTCTTCGCCTCGCAAAGGATCAGGTGGCGGCCGTCGGATTTCAGCGTGTCGGCCAGGTCTCGCAGGAGCAGTACGCCGTTGGCGTCCAGGTAGAGCGCTTCGCGGAACTTCAGCACCAGCACCTTGAGGTTCGGGTCGGCCGAAGCGCGGCGCAGGTGTTCATGGAAGGCCTGGGTCGCTCCGAAGTGCAGGCTGCCTTCGACGTGGAGGATTGAGATACCCGTCGTGCCTTGGCCCTTGGGGCGTTCGCGGATCTCGCCGGTGTCGGAGAAGTCGTATTCCACGACCTCCGGGGAGGACGTCTGCTTCAGGTAGAAGGCGACCGCGACGGAGGTGCCGAGGAAGATTGCGACATCGAGCGGGGCGAGCAGCGCCGTGGCGAAGGTCGCGAGAAAGACCGTGCGGTCCTGCGCGCTGGATTTCAGGATTAGCTTGATGGCCGAGAAGTTCGCGAGCTCGAGTTCGGCGAGGATGACGAGGATCGCCAGCGTCGAAAGCGGTACGACGGCCACCGCTGGGCGGGCGAGGAACAGGGCGCCGAGGATGAAGCCGCCGCAGAGCAGCGAGGCCATCGCGGTGCGGGCGCCGCTGGCGACGTTGAGGGCCGAGCGGCTGATCGAGCCGGAGGCCGCCATGCCGCCGGTGAAGGCGCAGGCGACGTTCGCCATGCCGAGGCCGTAGACTTCCTGATGGAGGTCGGATGGGCGGCCGGTCTTCAAGGCCGAGGCGCGGGCGTTGGCCGTGCCCTCGATGACGATGAGCACCGCCAGCGCGAGGGCGGGCGAGAAGAGCGTCGAGAGCGTGCGACCCGAGAAATCAGGCAGGTGCAGCGCGGTGCCGGCTTGGGCGGCTTGGCCGACGTAGGTGACGAGGTCGCCGTGTCCGCCTTGGGTGAGGGCGACGTTCTGGGCGAGGATGGCGCCGAAAGTCGCGACGGCGACGGCGCCGAGGATGGCTTTGCCGGCGCCATATTTCGGACGGAGGATGAAATAGGCGATGCCGGTGATGATGGTCAGGCCGAGCTCGGGGTTGATGAGCGTCCGGCCCATCTGAAGCGCGTGCCAGAGCACCTCGGGAAGCGTCTCGCCGGCGTGGTCGCCGGGCATGCCGAGGGCGACGGGGAGTTGCAGCGCGATGACGCGCAGCGCGGCGGCGGCGATGTAGGCCGAGATCACCGTGCGCGGGACGAAGTCGGCGAAGCCGCTCAGGCGCAGCCAGGAGGCGAGGAGCAGGAAGAGTCCCGTCATCAGGACCAAGGTGGGCAGGGCTGACGCGCGGAGCTCGGGATTCGTCGCCTCAAGCGTGGCGAAGGATCCGAGCAGCAAGGCCGCGGTGGCGTTGGTCGGTCCGGCGGAGAGGTTGGCGGAGCCGCTGAAGAGCGGGGCCACCGCGGCGGCGACGCCGCAGCCGACAAGTCCGCACCAGATCGGCAGGCCGGCCTTCATCGCGAAGGCCATCGACATCGGGAAGGCGAGCAGCGCGACATTGAGGCCGGCGACGAGGTCCGCCTTGAAGGTTGGTCCGTCCATCGAGCGGACGACGCCGACGAAGGGCAGGAACTTCGGGCGAGGCAGGGCCGCGAGCTGGCGACCGAAGGAACCGAGGCCGGAGAAGAAACTGAGGAGGCCGCTGCGCACGTCCTGTTTGTTGCGGGTCAGGAGCGGACGTTCAACCGATTTCGTCGCTCAGTCGAAGGCTTCGGGACAGAGCTGCGAGATCAGCGACTGCTGCAGGAGGCCGAAGCAGGCGTAGCAGGCGAGGGCGTGGCGCTTCTCGGTCGGCAGGGACTCGTCGTCGAGCTCGTCGTTGCTTTCCAGCTGGGCGTCGGTGATGTCGGCGAAGACCAGATCCCGGAGGGCAAGGCGGACGGCCGAAAGGGCGCGGAGGAAGGCGTGGGCCTGTCCCTCGTTCTTCAGCACGATGATGGCCGGTTCGCCCTTGGCGCCGGCGAACGCGGCGGCGAGGAGGCGGGCTTCCTCGGAGGCTTGCGCCGAAAGCGTGTCCACCCAGAAGCCGGCGATCTCTTCGTCGTTGCCGGGCACGTTGGCGCGGTTGACCGAGACGCGGGCGGCGGCGGGGGCGATGAGGCGGAGCAGGTCGGTGAGGACCGTGCGCGCTTCCTGCGTCATGCTGAGGCGGAGTTCAGCCATCTTGCTCGAGGAGGGAGTTGAGGTGCCACTGTTGCAGTTCGAGCGCGAGCATCTCGGCGCGTTCGCGATCGCCGGTCCAGACCGTGGCGCGTCCTTCCGCATGGATGGCGCGCATGAGCTTCTTGGCTTCGGCGGCGCTGATGCGCAGCACGCTGACGAAGGCCACGACGACGTACGCCTGATAATTGATCGGGTCGTTGAGGACGACGACGTTCCACTTGGGCGCCGCCGAAACCAGCGACTCAGTCTTGATTTCGGGTTTGAGTTTCGGCTTGGCCATCAGGGCTCAGGTCTGAACGAGACTGTAACGTCTCGCGCAGCTTCCGCAAGCCGTCGATGAGCTCATCCGTCCGGGCGCGGGCCGAGGTCTCGGTGGGCTGGCGTTCGATCTGATTGGCTAGTCGGGCCAGGCCGCTGCAGGCCATCAGGGAGAGCATGCCCTTGGCGCCATGGGCTTCCCGGCTGAGGGTGTCGGGTTCGGAGGAATCACGGGCCAGGCAGAGGCGATTGATGATGTCGTCGGCGTGCCGCAAGAAGGCCCGGGCGGCGGCTTTAAGGTCCTCGGCGTCCTCGGTCTCAGCCGACTCCAGATTGGAGGCGAACTCGTCGTCCCGGACCTGACCGAGGGCGGCTTCCTGACTGGCGGCGAGGAGCTCCAGTTTCTCGATCAATTCGGTGCCACGGACCGGCTTGGCGAGATAGGCGTCGAAGCCGGCTGCCTCGCAGCGGGCGCGATCCAGCTCCTGGGTCATGGCGGTGAGGGCGAGGAGCGAGGTGCGGCGTCGGCCGCGGGCCTGTTCTTCGGCCCGGATGGCGGCGGCGACGGACAGCCCGTCCATGATCGGCATCTGGATGTCGAGGATCGCGACGTCGAATTCCTTGGTGCGCCAGAGGTCCAGGGCGGCGGAGCCGTCGACCGTGGCGCTGACGTCATGGCCGGCGCGGCGAAGACGGGCGCTGGCGACCTCGCGGTTCACCTCGTTGTCTTCGGCGAGGAGGATGCGAAGTCGGCGGGAAGCGCGGGCGAGTCCGTGGGTCGGCTCGTGTTCATCGCTGACCGGCGTCTCCGTGCTGAAGCGGGTCCAGAGGGCGGTGAGCGTGACCGGGCGGAAGAGTTGGGCCTGGCTTCGGAATTCGACCTCGGAGGAGGTCACCAAGATGATCTGTTCGCGCGGGAAAGCCGGGAGGCGCGGGCTCACGTCTTCAGGTAGGTCAATGATCGCGCGGCTGAAAGGGTTCTCGGCGGCGGCGGCGGCGGCCCAGAGCGCTTCGGCGTCCTCGTAGGTTTCGGTCTGGATGCATTCCGCGCCCCAGTAGGTCAGCGAATCAGCGAACCATCGGCGGACGGCGGGGTCGCCGGCGACGAGCAGGATGTGTTGGCCGGTGAGCTTGGGTTTGGGCGGCGGAACGAAGGCGGGGTTGGGCTCTACCATGACCGTCGCGTCGAAGCTCGAGCCCGTGCCGACTACGCTGGTCACCTTCATGTAGCCGTCCATCGCCTGCGTGAGGCTGCGGACGATCGTCAGGCCGAGGCCCGTGCCGCCGAAGCGGCGCGTGGTGGAGGCATCGGCCTGCGTGAATGGCTCGAAGATGCTTTCGAGGCGGTCGGCCGGGATGCCGATGCCCGTATCGCGCACCGCGAGCTGCGCCCGGAGGCGGCCGTTGCGTTCCTCGAATTCGAGTTCGGCGTGGACGTGGCCGCTCTCGGTGAACTTCACCGCGTTGCCGACGAGGTTGGCGATGATGCGGCGGAACTTGATGGGGTCGCCGAGCACGGACTGCGGGGAGTCGGCCTTGACGAGGGCGGCGAGCTCGACGCCTTTGCGGCCGGCCTGGTGCTGGAATTGCGCGGTCACTTCCTCGAGGGCGCGGACGGGGTTGAACGGGATACTCTCGATCGTGACGTTGCCGCGGTCGAGGCGGGAGAAGTCGAGCACGTCGCGGACGGTGTCCTCGAGTTCGCGGGCGCAGGACTGGATCTTCGTCAGGACGTCGGGTGAGAGCGTCGAAGGTGTCTCGAGGTTGGTCTCGCAGAGGCCTTGGATGGCGTTGATCGGGTTACGGATCTCATGCGTCACGTTGGCGACGAATTGCCACTTGGCGGCGGCGACTTCCTCGGCCTTCTCGAGCGCGATGCGCAGGCGGTTATGCTCGTCGACCGATTCGGTGATATTGACCGCGAAGGTCAGGAGCCCGTTCGGCAGGCCGCCGCCGCCCTTGATGCGTTCGTGGACGACGCGGACGAGGCGCGAGCGGCTATCCTGGGTCTCGAAGTGCATGACCGCGTGGAGCACGCGCTGGCCGGTGCGGATGACTTCCTCGTCGAACTGGCGGAACTGTTCGCTCGTGCGGGCCGAGAGGATGTCGGCCAGCGTGAGGTCGGCGACGTAGCCGCGGTAGGGCAGGGCGAGGAACTCGTCGAGGCTTCGGCTGGTATGCAGGATGCGCCCTTGCAGGTCGCGGAAGATGATGAAGTCGGGGGAGTTTTCGATGAGCGTACGGGCGAGGCTCATGCCGGAACGCGGCGTCAAGATCGGGGCGCCGTTGACTTGGGGGTCTTCGGCGAAGATCAGCCAGACCTGGCGGTCGAACCTTGGGTCCGGCTGCAGGATGATCTTCGAGGCTCGGATGGGTTCGCCCGGGCTGACGTTGCGGACCTCGAGCATGCCGCTCCAGGCGGACCACCGGGCGGCCGACTGGAGCAGGGTCGAGGCCGGCAGGCCGTTCTCCAGTTCCAGGAAGAGCTTGTCGATGCTCATGCCCGACTGGACCTTGCGGCCGACCGCGCGGTCGACGAGCGGGTTGGCGAACAGGATCTCGCCCTTGCGCGTGCACACCAGGAACGGCCAGGGAAGGAGGTCGGGCAATGTGGAAAGGTCCGCCATCGATTGCCGAGGAGGATGGAGGGTCTGGCCCCCGGGGACAATCCTCCATGTGCTAGGGGGAAGGCTCTAATGATTAGGGGCAGGGGTGGGGGTAGGTTTGTAATTGATATATAGATACATGGGGGACCGGATTAAACGGACGACCCCGGGGTCGCCGGGGTCGTGTCTTGCTTTTGGTGCTCAGGAAGGGACTTGAACCCTTACGCTTTAGGGGCACTGGAACCTGAATCCAGCGTGTCTGCCATTCCACCACCTGAGCATTAAAGCGGATAGGTGAGCAAAGGGTTAGCCCCCACCCTGTCAAGGTCAGGGCTGTCGCAAGGTCTTCAGCATGTAGACGCAATCGAGTTTCTGGCCGAATTTGAGTCCGACGCCGCGTAAGAGGCCGGCATGTTCGAAGCCGAGTGACGCGTGGAGGCGCAGGCTGGGGGCCTGTTCCCCTGAGATACGGGCGATCACCGAGGAGTGGCCGATGGCCTCCGCGCGGGCCAGGAGCTCCTGCAGCATGCGCTTGCCGAGGCCTTGGCCGTGGTGGGCGTGGTCGATGAAGATCGAGTCCTCGACGGTCGCCGACCACCCTTGGCGGCTGTTATAGGTCGAAAGGGACCCCCAGCCGACCACTTTACCCTGTAATTCGATGACTAAGGCCGGGTGGGCGGGCCCGCGGTGGCGCAGCCAGGTGGCCCGGCCTTCCTCGGTTTCCTCCGTCAGGTGCCAGGTACAGGTGCTCGTCCGGACATAGTGGTTATAGATGGCGTTGATCGCCCGGATATCGGCCGGTGAGGCGGGGCGGACGCGTGTTTCCATGGGCTGGAGTGATAGCCCGAACGAAAGCTTAAACAAGCACAGGAAATCCCGTTGACAGTCGGTCGCAGGTTACCTTTGTTGGCCGACCTGCCGTTGCTTAAACGGCTCTCCCGACCATGAAAGTCTCCTCCTCCCTCAAGTCGCTGAAGAAGCGCCACCCGAATTGCCAGGTAGTTCGCCGCAAGGGCCGTATCTACGTGATCAACAAGACGCACCCTCGCTACAAGGCGCGTCAGGGCTAACCCCTAGCAAACCCCCTATTTTATGAAGAAGGAAGGCCATCCTGAATATAACAACGTCGTCTTCGTGGATGTCTCCACGAACCGCGAGTTCCCGGCTCGTTCGACCATGAAGTCGAAGGAGACCAAGCTCATCGACGGCGTCGAACATTTCGTCATCCGCCGTGAAGTCACCATGGACTCGCACCCCGCCTACACCGGCGAGAAGCGCTTCGTGGACTCCGCTGGCCGCGTCGAGAAGTTCAACTCGAAGTTCCGCCGCAAGTAAGCCTCCCTCGAGGCCTGCCCAAAACCCGCCAGGTTCGCTTGGCGGGTTTTTTGTTCGCCGGAGCTCAGCCCCCCTAGTCGGGGCCGGCCGGGAGCGGTCGCTGGCGGCTGGATCAGCCCTTTAAGGGGGGAGGGAATGATGCCGGGGTAGGGCTATGGGCCTGGACCCAGGAAATGAGGGCATATTTATGGTGTTTACCCATTTAGCTGCCTAATGGCCCTATTTTGTCTATTTTAGGGCGTCCAGACTCCAGGATCGGGGGCGCTCGGCTGCGAATAACTGCCCCTACCCCCGTCCCTGCCCCTACCCCTTGTCCCAGCCCTAACCCTTGATCATCAATTGCCCCCAGCTTTATTCACAGGCGATTGTGAATAGAGGTGGGTAAATACAGGGCAAAAGGCGGGGGATTAAATTTAAGCAGATAGTGCTTGATTTTGTCACAGGTCTGTCGCAATACTGACCCCGCTATGAAGCATATCCTCCCGATCCTCACCCTCACGACCCTCGCTGCCGCTGCCTCTGCCCAGAGTGCCGCTGCTCCGGCCGGTCTCTCCTATAACCGCGTTACTGTGTCCCGCGAGGGCCAGAACACCAGCCTGTCGGCTTCTGCCTTCTTGGGTAGCTCGAACGTCCTCGCGACGATCGGCTCCTCGACTGCAGGTACGTCTTACGACCTCGGCTACGTCTTCAAGGGCGTTGGCGCTGGTATCGACGCCACCGTCTCGGTTGGTGCTGGTAACGCAGCGAACCACTCCACCTTTGGCCTGAACCTCCGCCGCTCCCTCTCGGAAGTCGTCGCGGGTCTCGAAATCGCTGTGGGTGTCGAGTACAACTCCGGTGCAGGCACTAACGCTTCGACCAAGGAGTACTCCTACGAGCTCGCTTACAACATCAATAAGCAGTTCCAGGTTGCTTACGGCATCACCGACCTTGCTGCCGCCGGCGCCTCGAACCTCCACACCGTCTCGGTTCGCTACAACTTCTAATCTTCGGATTAGAAGCTGAACGAAGGGCCCCGGCAACGGGGCCCTTTTTATTTTCACAGGTTATCGGCCAGGCCGCTATTTGGCCTCCACGTGAACCGTCACGCGCATCTCCCGATCGCCGCCGCCCCAATAACTGCCGCTGACCGGCGTGGCGTCGCGGTAATCCCGCCCGACGGACGAGGCCACGTAGGCCTCATGGATCACCTTCTTGTTCGTCGGGTCCACGCCGAGCCAGCCGTAGCCGGGAATCCAGATCTCGGCCCAAGCATGCGACGCATGGCTGCCGATGACGTCGCCGCGCTTGGCGTCGTAGACGTAGCCGCAGACATACCGCGCCGGGATGCCGATCGATCGGCAAAGGGCGAGGAGCAGATGGGCGTAGTCCTGGCAGACCCCTTGCGGCTTGGCGAAGAACTCCTCGGTATTGGTCCCGATGTGCGTCGCACCGGGTACGTATTTGCAGGTGCGGTGGATGTAGTCCATCAGCCCGATGATGACTGAAAAGAGGTCGCCCCGGTCCTTTTCCACGTCGACCGCCGCTCGCCAGATTTCCGGCGTGATGCGGACCGGTCCGTCGGAAAGCAGGTAGGGCTGGAAGCTTTCGATGACCTCTTCCGAGCGTACCGCCGCGATCGGGATGTCGGTCGGGACGGCGGAGACCGGCGTCGCGATCGTCTCGACGATGCTCGAGACGTCGATGACCAGCTCGCGGTGCGTTTCCTCGATCTCGAAGAGATGGACCGTGTTCCGATAAAGGTCTGGGTAGCGGCGCATCCGCACCGCCGGTAAGACACGCACGAGATGGAGGCCGAGCTTCTGGCGGAGATTGCTGAGCGGGGTGACGCGCAGCTCGTTGGTGTTATTGCGAACGGGAAGGGCGTAGCGGTATTCGGTCCGGTGGAGGATGCGGAGCTTCATGGGCGCGGGCCGTCCTTATTGCTGCTGCTGTTGCTGCTGTTCGCGTTGCCAGTCGGAAAGGGATTCCGGTCGGGTGCCACGGGGGAAGTGTCGGTCGACCTCACCCGGAAGCAGCACGTAGTTCTCAAACACCGCCTGCCCGGCCGCGTTGAGCTGCACCTGGAGCTCGTCGATATAGGCATGCAGGCCACGGGCCATCACCTCGGGTGGGCCGGCGAAGCTGAGGCGGGCGAGCAGGGCGCCGGTGATCTTCTCGCAGCTATTCGAATAGCGACCGGTCGGTGTGCCGGAGATGTCATGGAGGACCTCGTCGGCGCGTCGGATACAGTGGCGGACCGAGCGCGGGAATTCGTTGGAAAAGAGTAGCAGGTCGACGACCCCTTCGACGCTGATTTCGCCCCCGTGGACGCGGCGGTAGCCGGCATGGGCGCTGCAGGCGCGTAGGACCGCGCCCCATTGGAGAGATTCCAAGGCCGAATCGCCATCGGGCGTCTGGGTCTGTGAGCGGATGTCCAGGAAGCGGCTCGTCATGTCGGCACGTTCGAGCAGGCGACCCAGCTGGAGGAAGTTCCAGCCCTCGTCGCGGGTCAGCGTCGCGTCCGTGATGCCGTCGAAGAGCATCGAGGAGGCGATGATCTTCTCGTAATAGGCCTGGGGGAAGCGTTCGAGCAGCTGGAGTCCTTCGGGCGAGGTCACGAACAGGTTGAGCGCGTTGATCTCGGACCACATCTCGTCGGAGATCTTGTCGCGCACCGAACGGGCGTTCTCCCGGGCGAGCCGGATGCAGGACAGGATCGAATCCGGGTTACGGAGGTCGAGGGTGAGGAAGCGGGCGACATCGCCCAGTTTCGGCTCCGGGTAGAGCGTACGAAAAGCCCCCTCCATCGCCGTGGCGGCGAGGACCGGGGTCCAATACTCCTGAGCCGTGCCGCGGCCCAGCGATTCGTCGTCGAGCAGCATCTCCTCGGAGACGCGCACGAGACGCGCAAGGTTCTCGGCCCGCTCCATCTGGCGGGCCATCCAGTACTGGTGGTCGGCGACTCGGGAAAGCATCATGGCCGTAGGATTAAGCCGCGAGCACCCAGGTGTCTTTGCTGCCCCCGCCCTGCGACGAGTTGACGACGAGGGAGCCGCGGGTGAGGGCGACGCGGGTGAGACCGCCGGGGAGCACCTTGACCGTGTCGCCCCAGAGGACGAAGGGACGCAGGTCGACGTGGCGGCCTTCGAGGCCGCCGTCCACGAGGGTGGGGTGCTGGGAGAAATTGACGACCGGCTGGGCGATGTAATTGCGGGGATGGGCGGTCAGCTTCTGGCGGAACTCCTCGATCTGGGCGGCGGTCGCGGCCGGGCCGATGAGCATCCCGTAGCCGCCGCTCTCGTTGGCGGCTTTGACGACGAGGTTCGGGAGGTTCTCGAGGATATATTTCTTATCGGCATCGCGCCAGGCGAGGTAGGTCGGCACCTGTTCGAGGATGGGCTCCTGGCAGAGGTAGTAGCGGATCATGTCCGGCACATAGGCGTAGGTGACCTTGTCGTCCGCCACGCCGGTGCCGATGGCGTTGGCGAGGGCCACGTTGCCGCGGCGGACGGCGTCGACGAGGCCCGGGACACCGAGGCAGGAGTCCTTGCGGAAGACCTGCGGGTCGAGGAAGTCGTCGTCGATGCGGCGGTAGATCACGTCGACCTGGCGGAGGCCACGCGTCGTGCGCATATAGACGAAGCCGTCGAGGGCGATGAGGTCGCGGCCCTCGACGATCTCGATGCTCATCTGGCGGGCCAGGAAGGAGTGCTCGAAGTAGGCGCTGTTATGCACGCCGGGCGTGAGCAGCACCACGTTCGGGTTCGGGTTCTCGCGCGGGGCCACGTGGCGGAGCGTCGCGAGGAGATCGGCGGGATAGGTGTCGACCGGGCGGACGCCGCTGGCGCCGAAGAGCTGCGGGAAGACGCGCTTCATCGCGGCGCGGTTCTCGAGCACGTAGGAGACGCCGGAAGGGCAGCGGCCGTTGTCCTCGAGGACGAGGTAGCGGCCGTCGCGGTCGCGGATCAGGTCGGTGCCGCAGACGTGGATGTAGGCGTCCTTCGGTACCGAGACCCCGACGAATTCCGGGCGGTAATGCGAAGCACCGAAGACGACCTCTGGCGGGATGATGCCGTCCTTGATGATGCGCTGCTCGTGGTAGACGTCGTAGAGGAAGAGGTTCAGCGCCGTGATGCGCTGGACGAGGCCGGCCTCGATGTGCTCCCACTCGTTGGCCGGGACGACGCGCGGGAAGGGGTCGAAGGGGAAGACGCGCTCCGTGCCTTTTTCGTCGCCGTAGACCGTGAACGTGATGCCTTGTTTCAGGAAGAGCAGTTCGAGGCTGCGGAGCTTCTGGCTGAGTTCCTCGTTGCCCAGGCTGGACAGCTTTTCGGCGACGTTGCGGTAGTAGGGGCGGATCTTGCCCGAGGCGTCGACGAGTTCGTCGAAGAGGTTGGCCCCCTTGTAGTCGGTGAGGATCATGCTCATAAGTAAGCAAGACCCCTGCCATCCCCCGGTCGGGTCCGAGATGGTCAAAAACCTCTGGTCGTGAGGCCTAACTTAGGCACCCGGGGATAAAATTACGCAGGCTCAGAGCCCCTCGCGGGTAGGGCGAGCCTTAGGAGGCACCGCCATTCCCTTGGAGCGGAAGAACTCGCTGAGCACCCCGGAGCGGGCTTCGGCTAACTTATTCTTCTTCACGTCTTCCGGAGTCAGGAGCTTCTGGCGCTCGGTCATGATGCGGCGGAGCTGCATCAGGGCGGACTGCTGGAGCTGGCGGACGCGTTCGCGGGTGAGCTTGAAGCATTCGCCGACCTCCTCGAGCGTCAGCGGGCTTTCGCCGTTGAGGCCGAAGCGATGGGTCAGGATTTCGGCTTCGCGCGGCTCTAGCGCGGCGAGCATCTCCGCGATCTCCGCGTTATCGGATTTGCCACGGAGCGTCTCGAAGGGCGTGCGTTCCGTTTCGTCCTTCACCAGGTCTCCGAGCGTCGCGTCGCCTTCAAGGCCGACTGGTTGATCGAGGGATGCCGCGCGATTGGCGATGGACTGCATGTGCACGACCTTCGAGAGCGGGATCTCCATCGCCAGGGCGATCTCGTCATTGTGCGGCTCGCGTCCGATCTCGGTGGTCAGGCGGGCGGTGACGCGGCGCATCTGCGCGATGCGGTCGACCATGTGGACCGGCAGGCGGATCGTCTTCCCGTTCGAGGCGAGCGCGCGCTTGATGGCCTGCTTGATCCACCAGGAGGCGTAGGTGCTGAGCTTGCCGCCCTTGTCGGGGTCGAAGCGCTCGACGGCCTTGATCAGGCCGAAGTTGCCTTCGCTGATGAGGTCCATGAGCGACAGGCCGAAATTATCGTAGTCCTTGGCGATGCGTACGACCAGGCGGAGGTTCGACTGGATCATCTTCTGGCGCGCGGCTTCGTCGCCCTTGAGGACGCGGCGGGCCAGTGCGGTCTCTTGTTCCAGCGTCAGCAGCGGTGTCTTGCCGATCTGATCGAGGTAATAGCGGATCGGCGAACGCTCTTCCGTGGACAACTCTTCCCAAGGCAGGCCTGGTTCGGTGGGATCCAGGTTAGGGGTAGGGGTCGGGGCAGGGGTTGGCCTTACGGGGGCGGGCTTGGGCACTATGCGCGCGTTCGCCTTGGCGGGCAAAGGCAGCTTCTTGGGCTCTTTCGACGGTTTGCCCACAGGCGTCGCCTTCTTAGGGGCGCTCTTCTTGGGCTTGGACTTAGGCACGGGCGTGCGTCAGGAACGTAGGCCGGAGGCAAGACCGAGCGCGCGGAGGACGCTCTTGGACTTGTTGATGGTTTCTTCGTACTCGGAGGTCGGGACGGAATCGGCGACCACCCCGGCGCCGGCCTGGATGCTCGCGACGCCGTCGCGGAGCGAGGCGGTGCGGATGACGATGCACGAGTCGTGCCCGCCATCGAAGCCGAAGTAGCCGACCGCGCCGCCGTAGATGCCGCGGCGTTCGCCTTCGAGTTCGGAGATGACCTGCATGGCGCGCACCTTAGGCGCACCTGAAAGGGTGCCCGCCGGGAACGTCGCGCGGAAGAGGTCGAACGCATCCTTCTCGGGCGAGAGCTGGCCTTCGACCTGCGAGACGATGTGCATCACGTGCGAGTAGCGTTCGACGATCGCGTAGTCAGGCACCTTGACGGAGCCGGGGACGCAGACGCGACCGAGGTCATTGCGGGCGAGGTCGACGAGCATCAGGTGCTCGGAGCGTTCCTTCGGGTCGGCGAGGAGTTCGACCTCGAGCTGGCGGTCGGCGGCTTCATCGGCGCCGCGGGGGCGGGTGCCAGCAATCGGGCGGATCTCGCAGAGACGGCCCGTGAGGCGCACGTTCACTTCGGGCGAGGCGCCCACGACATCGAAGCCTCGGCCGGTCTCCATGACGAACATGTAGGGCGAAGGGTTCACGTGCCGGAGGACGCGATAGAGGTCGAGCGGGTCGCCCTTGTAGGGGACGTCGGTACGGCGCGAGAGCACGACCTGCACGCAATCGCCGGCGCGGATATATTCCTGCGTCTTCAGGATGGCGGCTTCGAAGTCGGCTTGGTTGACGTTGGCCTTACCGGTCGCGAACTCAGCGCCGGCGGGGAGCTCGGCGGCCACGGCGGCGCGGGGTCCGGTGATGACGGCGCGCAGGGATTCGAGTTCCTTCTTCGCGGCATCCCACGCGGCATCGGCGTCGGCCGGCGACTTCACGCGGGCGTTGACGATGAGGCGGAGGGTCTGGCGGGCGTTGTCGAAGGCCACGACGCGATCGACCAGCATGAAGTGGAGTAGGGGAGTCCCGGCCGGATCCTTGGCGGGCTTCGGGACGGTGGGTTCGATGCGGTGGACGTATTCGTAGCCGACCATGCCGACCATGCCGCCGACGAACGGAGGGAGGCCGGGGACCTTGGCGACGCGGAGGCCGGAGAGTTCCTTCTTCACCAGCGCGAGGGGGTCCGCGGGCGTGGGGATGGTCTCCTTGGAGCCGTCGCGGCGGGTGATCTCCGTGCGGTCTTCCCAGGCGGTGAGGGTCATCGCGGGGGCGGCGCCGCAGAAGCTGTAGCGGCCGAGCTTATCGCCACCCGTGACGGATTCGAAAAGGAAGGGGGAGCCCAAGGCGCGGAGGCGGGCGTAGACCGACACCGGGGTCTCGAGGTCGGCCATCATGTCGAGGCATACCGGGATGAGATCGGACTTCTGGGCCAACTGGCGGAAGGTAGCTTGGTCTGGGACAAGGCTCACGCCGCCATTTAGAAGGCATCGGGCCTCGGTTGGAAACTATTTAAACCGCCTTCGGGCCTAATGCAGCCCAATGCCACGGCTTATGCCTTGCCCGGCGCCGTCCAGCGTCCCCACAGCGAGAGCGGCAGCAGGCGGCCCGTCTCTTCCTGTTTCAGGGCCAGTTCGCCGATATCAATCTTACCACCAAGGCCGCGGGTGTTCTCCTCGAGCAGGTTATGGCAGAGGATGGAAGAGGCGTCGATCGTGTAGACCGTCAGCAGGATGAACTGGGCCTGCGGGGAGAGGAGTTCGCGGCAAGCACGCAGCAGCGGGGCCAGGTCGCGTTCGACCTTCCAGAACTCGCCGGTGGGGCCGCGGCCGAAGGCGGGCGGATCGAGCATGATGGCTTCGTATTTATTGCCGCGCTTCACCTCGCGCTTCACGAAGGTCATCGCGTCCTCGATGATCCAGCGGATCGGCTCCTCGGCCATGCCGGAGAGCTCTTGGTTGCGGCGGCCCCACGCCACGGCGGGCTTGGAGGCGTCGACATGGGTCACGTGCCAGCCGGCTTGGGCGGCGCCGAGCGAAGCGGCTCCGGTGTAGCCGAAGAGATTGAGCAGGCGGGGGCGTGGTTCGAGCTTCTGCGGGCGCGCGGCGACCCATTTCCAGTGCGGGGACTGTTCGGCGAAGACGCCGAACTGCTTGGAATTATCCATGAACCGGAGCTGGAAGCGCAGCTTGCCGAGCTTGGTCTCCCATTCCTTGGGGCAGTTGCCCTTGAGCTTCCAGCGGCCTTCACGGCCGCCTTCTTCGTGTTCGGCGACGGCGCGGGCCCATTCGGCGGCGGGCAAGGATTTGCTCCACCAGGCCTTAGGCTCGCTGCGGATCATGCGGACGCCGCCGATCTCCTCGAGTTTGAACCCGTCGCCGGAGTCGAGGAGGCGGTGTCCCTCCCAGTCGCTGACTAGTACGCTGATTTCCACGCACGCATCGTGGTGAACCCTCGGCCGGGAGGGAAGCCCGCTTTTGCTCGCCAAAACTTTTTCCGCCCTTCCTCTTGGCGTTGATGACGAGAGAGCTGGCCAGCGCGCGCTGGGAGACGAAGGTCTCCGGCCTCGTCATGCTCACCGCTGATTGGACGGGTCTGGAACTGCCGCCGCTCTCCCTGAATCCGCCCGCCCGCCTGACTTTGCTCGAGCGCGCCGACGTGCGTGCGTGGGCCTTGCGCTCCGGCCATTGGCTGGAAGCCGGCCGCGTCCATTTCTTTTTCTGGAAGGCGCTCTGCCCTGAGGTCGCCGACGGCACGGTGAGCGTGGCCGGTCCGTTCAATGATTGGGGCAAGGCCGTCGACATGGAGCGCTGGGTCCTGAGCCCGGTCTGCGTCGCCGGCGCCGAGGGCTTCGAACTGAGCGTCGCCGCCGAGGACGTCTTCGGCTCGGCCGACGAGTTCGAGTTCAAGTTCCTGCGTGATGGCGCTCGCTGGGTGGAGCCGCCTCACGACGCCGATAACATTCTTCGCTCCGCGGACAACCATCGCAATCTGGTCGTCTCCCGGCATCGCACGGTCAAACACGTCTTCCGGTTCCATGCCGCTGACGCCGATCCGGCGGCTGCGCCCGTGCGGATGATCTTCGAGACGCCTGACCTGCTCGAGCTCGGCGATATCCTGGCCTCGGATCCGCTCGACGTGCTGGAGCCGCCCGGTAATTTCGGCGCGCTCGTCGGCGTCCGCTCGACCCAGTTCCGCGTCTTCGCTCCGCGCGCCCGCGCCGTCGAGGTCAGCTGGAGCAACCCCACCGGCGGCGCCCATCATCTGCTCACTCTCAAGCCCGAAGGGCAGGGCGCCTGGTCGGCCACGCACCCGGAGAATCTTTCCGGCGCCCATTACTGGATCGCCGTCACCGCGAGCGAGGCCGGCACGCAGGAGCGCTTCGGCGAGACCCAGCTCGTCGACCCTTGGGCGCGCGCGGTCGTCGGCCCCCGTCAGGCGGCCGGCATCGTCATCGGCCCAGAATCGTTGGCTCCTTTTACCGACGGGTTCGTCCCGCCGCCGGTCGAGGACCTCGTCATCCTCGAAGGTCACCTGCGGGATCTCCTCGGCCTCGCCGAGGGCGCACCTTCCGCCGGCGGCTACCGCGACCTCGCGCGTTACGTGCGCACGCACGGCAACTACCTACGCGCGCTCGGCGTGAACGCCCTGGAGCTCCTGCCGTGCGCAGAGTTCGAGCATGCCGACGGGGAGGAATACCATTGGGGTTACATGCCCGTCAGCGCGTTAGGCGTGGCCAATCAATACGCTTCCGCGCCGGGCGTCGTCGCGATGGAGGAGTTCCGCGACCTCGTTCGCGCCTGCCATGAGGCGGGACTCGCCGTCATCATGGACGTGGTGCTGAACCATTTCGGCTCGCCCAACGGGCTCGGCGCGATCGATGCCCCGTATTATTATCGCGTCGACCCGCTGGGCGAACTGACGAACTGGAGCGGCTGCGGCAACGACGTGCGCGCCGAAGCGCCGATGTTCAAGCGCCTCGTGCACGCGGCGCTGCGGCATTGGACCGAGACGCTCGGCGTCGACGGCGTGCGCCTCGACCTCGCCGAGCTGCTGGGCACGCCGCTGCTCCGCGAGATCGAGGCCGACTTCCGCGTACGCGCCCCGCATAAGATCCTGATCGCCGAGCCGTGGAGCTTCCGCGGCCATGCGGCGCGCGATCTCGACGACACCACGTGGACCAGCTGGGATGACGCGTTCCGCGAATTCCTGCCGGCCTACGTGCGCGGACATGCCAAGGCGGCGGACCTCCTGCATCACGTCGCGGCGTGCGCGATCCGTCCGTCGGCCCGCCTGCGTTATGCGCAGTCGCACGACGACATGGCGTGGCTCGATCGCATCACCGAGCGGGCTGGCTCCGATGCGCTGGATCCGGCGCCGAACGACGTCCTCCGCACGCGCATGATGCATGTCATCCTGCTTTGCGCCGCGGGCGTGCCGATGCTCTGCGCCGGGCAGGACTTCCTCATGACCAAGCGGGGCGTCAGCAATACGTGGCGCCGCGGGGATCTTAACCGTCTCGACCCGGTGCGTCTCGATCGCTTCCGGGCCGAGCATGAGTTCGTCGCCCGCCTCATCGGTTTCCGCCTTTCGGCCGCGGGCACGGCCATGCGCCCACGCCAGACGGTCTCGGCCGGATGGATGCAAGTCACGCATGAGGCCGGCGGGGAGGCGTTTGTCGCGGTCCTGAACGCCGATGGGGCCCTCGGGTCCGGCCGGGTGCTCCTGGCCTGCAATCCGCATGGGCATGAGGTCAGCTTGGACCTGCCGCGTACCGGAAATTGGACGCCTGTGGTGCTCTCTCCTTTCCCCTCCTGCCACCATGCGCCAGGGCCCGTTCCGCGAATCGAAGCGGGCAGGGTGGTTTTGCCGCCTTTATCCTCTGCCGTTTGGTCGGCCGGAGCCTGATGCGCATTCTCGCTTGCCAATGGGGGTCGGCAGGGCCTTTTTCATCCCTTTCCCGCTCCCGCGAGAACCCACTCTTCTACACACCACATCATGGCCACCAAAGTAGCTATTAACGGATTCGGCCGCATCGGCCGTCTCGTCTTCCGCGCCCTCGTCGAACAGGGCCACCTCGGCACGACCTTCGACGTCGTCGCCGTTGGCGATATCGTCCCCGCGGACAACCTCGCCTACCTCCTGAAGTACGACTCCACGCAGGGTCGCTTCAATGGCACCGTCTCCTCCAAGAAGTCCTCCCCGGACAAGCTGGAAGACGATGTCCTTGTCGTGAACGGTAAGGAAATCCTCGTGGTTTCCGCCCGCACCCCAGCCGAACTCCCTTGGAAGGCCCTCGGCGTCCAGGTCGTCATCGAGTCCACTGGTCTCTTCACCGAAGCCGCCAAGGCCAAGGGCCATATCGAAGCCGGCGCCAAGAAGGTCATCATCTCTGCTCCGGCCAAGGATGAAGACATCACCGTCGTTATCGGCGTCAACGACGACAAGTACGACCCGGCCACGCACCACATCATCTCCAATGCTTCCTGCACCACGAACTGCCTCGCGCCGCTCGTCCACGTGCTGCTGAAGGAAGGTTTCGGCGTCGCCGAAGGCCTGATGACCACCGTCCACGCTTACACCGCTACCCAGAAGACCGTCGACGGTCCGTCCAAGAAGGACTGGAAGGGTGGCCGTTCCGCCGCGATCAATATCATCCCGTCCGCCACTGGCGCCGCTCGCGCTGTTGCTCTCGTGATTCCGGAAGTGAAGGGTAAGCTGACTGGCATGGCCTTCCGTGTGCCGACCCCGACCGTCTCGGTTGTCGACCTCACCGTCAAGACCGTCAAGGAAACCTCCCTCGCTGAAATCAAGGCCGCCCTCAAGAAGGCGTCCGAGACCTACATGAAGGGCATCCTGGCCTACACCGACGAAGAAGTGGTCTCCTCCGACTTCATCCACGACAAGAGCTCGTCGATCTTCGACGCCGGCTCCTCGATCGAACTGAACAAGAACTTCTTCAAGCTCATCAGCTGGTACGACAACGAGTGGGGTTACTCCAATCGCGTCGTCGAGCTCCTGGGCAAGGTCACGGCCAAGCTCTAAGCCGAGCTTAGATTCCTCCGCGACAGGCGGCCCATCCGGGCCGCCTGTCTTGTTTTGGGCTACCGGCGGGGCGGGGGAGGGCCGTTACGAGGGTTTGCGAGGCCGTGGGCGGTTTGTTCTTCCCACCCTAGGCCTTACGCCTTTCTGTGCTCCCTTTCACCACCATGCCTGCTCCTACCCTCCGCGAACTCGGCTCTGTCAAAGGCCAGCGTGTCCTCGTCCGTGTCGACTTCAACGTCCCCCAGGACAAGAAGACCGGCGCCATCACGAATACCCAGCGAATCGCCGCGGCCCTGCCGACGATCAAGTTCCTGCTCGAAGGCGGCGCCTCCCTGGTGCTGATGTCCCACCTCGGCCGTCCGGACGGCAAGGTCGTCGAGAAGTTCTCCCTGCGCCCCATCGCCGTCGAGCTCGAGAAGCTCCTCGGCAAGCCGGTGAAGTTCGTCGCCGCCTGCGTGGGCGCCGAGGCCGAAGCCGCCGCCAAGGCCCTCCAGCCGGGCGAAATCCTGCTCCTCGAAAACCTCCGCTTCCACATCGAGGAAGAGGGCAAGGTGAAGCTCGAAGACGGCACCAGCCAGAAGGCCGACCCTGCTAAAGTGGCTGAATTCAGGGCCTCTCTCTCGCGTCTGGGCGATGTCTACGTGAACGATGCCTTCGGCACCGCGCACCGCGCCCACTCCTCGATGGTCGGCGTGAACCTGCCCCGCAAGGCCGCCGGTTTCCTCCTCGAAGCCGAGCTCAAGGCCTTCGATACCGTGCTCAACAATCCGCAGCGCCCGCTCCTCGCCATTCTCGGCGGCGCCAAGATCGCCGACAAGATTCCTCTCATCCGCAACCTCATCGAGAAGGCCGACGAGATCATCATCGGCGGCGGCATGGCCTACACCTTCCGCAAGGTCTGCGACGGCATGCAGATCGGCAATTCCCTCTACGACGCCGAAGGCGCCAAGATCGTCCAGGAGCTGCTCGACAAGGCCAAGGCCCGCGGCGTGAAGGTCACCCTCCCGGTCGACTTCCTCTGCGGCGACAAGTTCTCGCCTGATTCCAACACCCAGCCTGCCACCATGCAGTCTGGCATCCCGGCCGGCTGGGAAGGCATGGATTGCGGTCCTGAGTCCATCAAGCTGTACGAGGCCGCCATCGGCCGCGCCGGCACGGTGGTCTGGAACGGCCCGTGCGGCGTGTTCGAATTCGAGAAGTTCGCCGTCGGCTCCAAGGCCATGGCGGCGGCGGTGGCCAAGGCCACGGAACGCGGCGCGATCACGATCGTCGGCGGCGGCGACACCGCCACGGCGGCCAAGAAGTTCGGCGTCGATACCAAGGTCTCGCACTGCTCAACCGGCGGTGGCGCTTCCCTCGAATACCTCGAAGGCAAGGTCCTCCCCGGCGTCGCGGCCCTCTCGGCCTGAACTGCGCCAGACCCTCGTTAACATTCACTCAAAACCACTCCCATGTCCAAACGCACTCCTCTCATCGCCGGTAACTGGAAGATGAACAAGACGGCCACCGAAGGCACTGACCTCGTCAAGGCCATCGCCGCCGCCGTCGGCATCGAATCCGCCGTCCAGGTGGTCCTCTGCCCGCCCTTCACCGCGCTCTCCGCGGTCAGCGCCGCCGCCGAAGGCACCCACCTCGCCGTGGGCGCCCAGAACATGCATGACAAGACCAACGGCGCCTTCACCGGCGAAGTCTCGGCCGCCATGCTCCGCGACCTGCACGTCACGCACGTGATCCTCGGCCACAGCGAACGCCGCGCGATCTTCGGCGAAGACGACGCCTTCATCAACCGCAAGGTCAACGCCGCCTTGGCCGCGTCCCTCAAGCCCATCCTCTGCGTCGGCGAGCTCCTTTCCGAGCGCGAAGCCGGCACCACGAACGCCGTGGTGAAGCGCCAGGTCGAACTCGGTCTCGCCGGCGTCCCCGCAGGCAAGGCCGAACAGGTCATCATTGCCTATGAACCCGTCTGGGCGATCGGCACCGGCAAGACCGCCACCCCGGCCATGGCCCAGGAAGTCCACGCCTTCATCCGTTCGCTGCTCGTCTCCCAGTTCGGCGCCGAGACCGCGGGCCGCGTCCGTATCCTCTACGGCGGATCGATGAAGCCCGACAACGCCGACGCCCTGCTCGCCGAGCATGACATCGACGGCGGCCTGATCGGTGGCGCTTCCCTTGAGGCTAAGAGCTTCGTGGACCTCGTCCAGAGTGCCGCCAAGTCCTTGACCCGCTAAGTCCGAGCCTCCCGACCTTAGGCCAGCGACGGGATAAGCCCCGCTAGGGCTTTCCCTTCGCTGGCCTAATAGTTTGGAAAGTGCCTAATGGTGAGGATGGTAGGGTTTTAAGGGGTGGAAACGCTCGTTAAGTTGTAAGTAATTATCAAATAGTTACTTATGCTCTTAATTTACACCCAATTCACAGGTTCTTGGCCCATCAACTCCCAGGCTACCCCTGAAAAGCGACTAAAACCGCTTAAATTTGGGTTGCGAAGGGGTTCCGCCTTTCGTGCTTCTTCGGTCAAAAAACCCGCCAATCCATTCGTCTGAACGCGATGCGCAAGCTCCTCGAATTCCTTAACCGCCCGGCACCCCGTGGCAACTTCTTCTCCCGGGCCGTCAACGCCGCCCCGTTCCAGATCCTCGTCTGCCTGCTCATCACGGGCGTGGTCGTCGCGGCCGCGGTCAACGAATACGCCACGAACAAGTATCTGAACGTTGGATACACGCCGGACCAGCCGGTGGCCTTCGACCATTCCTTCCACGCCGGACCTGATTCCGTCCTGGGTCTCGATTGCCGCTACTGCCACAACTTCGTCGACAAGTCTTCCCACTCCAACGTCCCGACGACCAATACCTGTTGGAACTGCCACAGCCAGGTGAAATCCGACAGCCCGGCGCTCGCGCTCGTGAAGAAGAGCATGGAGACCGGCGAAGCGATCCGCTGGGTCAAGGTCCACAAGGTGCCTGACTACGTGTACTTCAATCACGCCGTGCACGTGAACCGCGGCGTCAGCTGCGTCGAGTGCCACGGCCGTATCGACCAGCAGGTCGTCGTGGGCCAGCAGAAGTCGCTCAACATGTCCTTCTGCCTCGATTGCCACCGCAATCCCGAGCAGTTCCTGCGCCCCGTCGACAAGGTCACCGACCTCGCCTACAAGGCCGCGTCGCCGGCCGCCCAGACCAAGGACGGCACGAAGTTCGTCCACGACTGGAAGGTCAATCCGCCCCAGAGCTGCTCGGGCTGCCACCGCTAATCCCACCCACCTTTTCCGATGAGCAAGAAAGTCTTTGAACACCCCGTGGCCCAGCCCGGCGAGCCGACCGGTCCTTCTTACTGGCGCAGCCTCGAGGAGCGTAACAAGTCGCCGGAGTTCCGCACCCGCGCCGAACGCGAGTTCGTCGAAGGCGCCGCCGCCATCACCCCTGTCGAGCGTCGTGAGTTCCTGATGCTCATGGGCGCTTCGTTCGGCCTGGCCGGTCTCGGCCTCGCCGGTTGCCGCGAGCCCCGCAATCACACGCTTCCTTACGCCAAGCAGCCGGAGAACACGATTCCCGGCGTCGCCACGTACTACGCTTCCTCTTTCCCTGGCGAGTTCGCCAACCAGCCGATCCTCGTCGAGACGCATCAGCACCGCCCGACCAAGATCGAAGGCAACCCGAGCCACCGTGCCAACGGCGGCGCTTCTTCGAAGTTCGCCCAGGCCAGCGTGCTCGACATGTACGATCCGGATCGTGCGCAGGCTTCCATCGCCGCGGACGGCTCCGTGCTTTCCGTCGCCGCCGCCCGCGCGTTCGTGCGCGGACTCGCCGCTTCCGCCAAAGCCGACGCCGGCGCGGGCCTGGCCTTCCTCTCTCGTCCTTCCACTTCGCCCACGCGCGCCCGTCTCGTCGCCGGCCTCAAGGCCGCCTACCCGAAGGCCCGCTGGGTCGAATACACCCCGGTCGCCCAGAATCGCGCCGACGCCGTCCTAGGCGCCCGCGCGCTGCCCGACTACGCCAAGGCCCGTCGCGTGCTCAGCCTCGACCGCGATTTCCTTGGTGCGCACGACACCACCGTCGAAGACACCCGCGCCTACTCCTCCGCCCGTCGCGCCGACACGGCCGAGCAGGCCGAGAAGATGACGCGTCTCTACGTCGTCGAATCCACCTTCTCGCTGACCGGCGCCGCCGCCGACCACCGTCTCCGCGCCTCGTCCTCGCACATCTCCGGGCTCGCGATCCTGTTCGCCGCCGAAGTCCTCGCGCAGACCGGCAATGCCGCCGCTTCTTCGCTCAAGGGCAAGGTCTCCGGCATCAATGTCGACGCCAAGTGGGTCACTGAATGCGCCGCTGACCTCGTCAAGGCCAAGGGCGAAGCGCTCATCGTCGCCGGCGACCATCTGTCCGCTGACGCGCACCGCGCCGTCTTCCTCGCGAATCAGGCCCTCGGTGCCGCCGTCAAGTATGTCGCCGCGCCGGCTCCTTCGTCGCTGACGATCGCCGCCCTTGTCGCCAAGCCGGCCGACACCCTCGTCATCCTCGGTGGTAACCCTGCCTACGATGCTCCGGCCGACGTCAACTTCGGTGCCGCCATCAAGTCCGCCAAGTCCGTCGTCCGCCTTGGTTACCATGGCGCGTCCTTCGATGAGACCTCCGCTGCCGTGAAGGCCGCGGGTGGCACCTTCCTCGCTTCTTCGCATTACCTCGAGAGTTGGTCCGACGGCCGCACGCTCAGCGGTGTCTACGTCCCGGTGCAGCCGATGATCGACCCGCTCTTCGGGACGGTCACCGAGCTTGACGTCCTCGCTCCGTTCGCGGGTTCCGAGAAGGATGCGCATGCGCTCGTCCGCGAGACTTTCAACTCGCTCTCCAAGAATGCTTCGGACGAAGCCTTCGCCGCCTGGTTGGCCGAAGGCGTGCTCGCCGGTTCCGCCTTCGCCGCGGCCAAGCCCGCCGTCGGCGCCGAGCAGATCAAGGCCTTCGCCGCTCCGGCCCTTTCGTTCGACTCCCTCGAAGTCCGCCTGGTCCCGAGCGTCCACTCGGGCGACGGACAGTACGCCAACAACGGCTGGCTCGCCGAGGCTCCCGATCCCATGACCAAGACGGTCTGGGAAAACGTGATTCTCGTCAGCCCCAAGTTCGCCGCCAAGCTCGCGATCGAGCCGTCCGAAGCGCTCATCAACAAGATCGGGGGCGAAACCGACTTCCTGCACACCGGCGCGCTCAACCGGAATATCAACCAGCTCGTCGACGGCCGTCTCATCTGCCGTATCGCCACGCTGACCCTCGGCGACAAGACCGTCACCGGCCCGCTCTTCATCATGCCAGGTATGGCGGATTACACCATCGGCCTGCAGCTTGGCTTCGGTCGTCGCGTCGGCGGCCGCGTCGCCACCCGCGTCCCTGAGCGCCTCGCCGGCCGCGTCGTCGGCAACGGCTTCGACGCCTATCCTTTCGTCTCCGCCTCGGAGCCCGCCTTCCGTACCGGCGTGAAGCTCACGCTCACCGGCGACACCGTCGCGGTGGGTAACATGCAGGACCATTGGTCCATGGAAGGCCGCGACATCGTCCGCGAAGGCAACGTCGAGGACCTGAAGAAGAACGCGGACTTCGCCAAACTCGGCATCGATGGCCACGCCCCCGCCGTCTACGGCAAGGACGGCAACATGGCTCCGGCCCTCAAGGCCATCACCACGCCCCGCGGCAATTCCGCTTACGAGCACCCGGCGCACTCCGTCGCGCCGAATGTCGCCGTCTGGAAGGGCCATGAATCCGAATTCCCCGCGCTCCAGCAGTGGGGCATGTCGATCGACCTCAACACGTGCACGGGTTGCAACGCTTGCGTGACCGCCTGTCAGTCCGAGAACAACATCCCGGTCGTCGGCCGCGAGCAGGTGCTCAAGGGCCGCAACATGCACTGGATCCGTCTGGACCGCTACTTCTTCGACGGTCGCGCCGCCGCTGGCAACGCGATCCCCGAAGACCCGCAGGTCACCTTCATGGGCGTCGCTTGCCAGCATTGCGAAACCGCCCCGTGCGAAACCGTCTGCCCCGCCAACGCCACCGTCCACGACGACCAGGGCCTCAACACCATGGCGTACAACCGTTGCATCGGTACCCGCTATTGCGCGAATAACTGTCCGTATAAGGTCCGTCGCTTCAACTTCCTCGACTTCAACAAGCGCGTCGACGGCCACTACTACGAAGGCCCGCTCGGCCCCGAGAAGACCGTCAAGGATCCAGCCGACCTGCCCCAGCTGCAGAAGAACCCCGACGTTTCCGTGCGTATGCGCGGCGTCATGGAAAAGTGCACCTATTGCGTCCAGCGCATCCAGGAAGCCAAGATCCAGGCCAAGGTCCGCGCGCGTAATTCGGCCGACATCAACGTCCGCGACGGCGCCATCCAGGTCGCCTGTCAGCAGGCTTGCCCGGCCGGCGCGATCGAGTTCGGTGACATCACCGACCCGAAGTCCCGCGTCGCCAAGGCCAAGGCCTCGACCCGTTCCTACGGTGCGCTGACCTACCTCAACACCCGCCCGCGCACGACCTACCAGGCCAAGCTGCGCAACCTCAACCTCCGTATGCCTGGAGCCAACCTCGTCCCGCTTTCCCGCCTCGAGATGGACGGCCGCGCTTCGCACGGTGCCCCCGCGCACGGCGACGCCCACGCGAAGCCCGCCCACGGTGCCGAGCATCACGCCAAATAATCCTTAAACGACCACCCGTCCCATGGCTCACGCCCACGACAGCTCTTCCGAGCGCCCCGCGATCCTCGATAAGGTTCGCCCAGCCGAGCTCCCGCGCTCCCCGCTGATCCTCAACAACCGCGGCTTCCACTGGATCACCGACAAGGTCTGCGGCATCGTCGAAGAAGAGACGCCGCTCTGGTGGAAGATCATGTTCGGCGTCGCGCTCTTCGTCGCATCGTTCACGTTCATCGGCCTTGGCTACCTCGTCTCGACCGGCACCGGCACCTGGGGCCTCCGTTCGCCCGTGGGTTGGGGTTGGGCCATCGTCAACTTCGTGTTCTGGGTCGGCATCGGCCACGCCGGCACGCTGATCTCGGCGATCCTGTGCCTCCTTCGCCAGAAGTGGCGCACGTCCATCAACCGCGCCGCCGAGGCCATGACCATCTTCGCGGTCTGCTGCGCCGGACTCTTCCCGCTCTTCCACGTCGGTCGCGTGTGGTTCGGCTGGTGGCTCCTGCCTCTGCCTAACCAGAACGGTATCTGGCCGCAGTTCCGCTCCCCGCTCGAGTGGGACGTCTTCGCGGTCTCGACCTACTTCACCGTCTCCACGCTCTTCTGGTACATGGGCATGATCCCGGACCTCGGCGTCATCCGCGACCGCGCGACGACCTGGTGGCGCAAGGCCTTCTACAGCGTACTAGCCATGGGCTGGCGCGGCGGTAATCGCCAGTGGTCGAACTTCGAGATGGCGTACCTGCTCCTCGCGGGCCTCTCGACCCCCCTCGTCCTTTCCGTGCACACCATCGTCTCGTTTGACTTCGCCGTCTCGAATGTCCCGGGCTGGCACACGACCATCTTCCCTCCGTACTTCGTCGCTGGCGCCATCTTCTCCGGCTTCGCGATGGTGCTGACCCTGATGCTTCCGTTGCGTGCGATTTATCGCCTGCACGACGTCATCAACCAGTACCACATCGATAACATGTGTAAGATCATCTTGGCCACTGGCACGATGGTCGGCTACGCTTACGCTACCGAGTTCTTCATCGCGGCCTACTCCGGCAACGTCTACGAAAAGTTCGCCTTCGTGAACCGCGCCTTTGGCCAGTACTGGTGGGCTTACTGGATCATGGTGTCCTGCAACGTGATTACCCCGCAGCTCTTCTGGTTCAAGAAAGTCCGCGAGAACCATTCCCTCGTCTGGATCATCTGCCTCTTCGTCAACGTCGGCATGTGGTTCGAACGCTTCGTGATTACCTGTACCTCGCTGGCCAACGACTACCTGCCGTCCAGCTGGGGTTACTACAGCCCGACGATCGTGGATATCTTCACGTTCTTCGGCACCTTCGGCTTCTTCTCGGTGCTCTTCCTCCTCTTCATCCGCTTCCTTCCGCTGCTGCCGATGGCTGAATTGAAGATGGTCGCGCCGCAGGCCGACCCCCACGCCCACTGATTCCCGCCGCCCAACGACCATGAACGAACGTAACGAACGCATCCACGGCGTGGCCTGCACTTTCCGCAAGGTCTCCGACGTGTTTCACGCCGCCGAGAAGGTGCGCGATGCTGGCTGGAAGAACTGGGACGTGCACACACCTTTCCCGATCCACGGCATGGACCAGGCCATGGGGCTGCCTCGCTCCCCCGTCCCGCGCCTGACCTTGCTGGGCGGCGTCACCGGCTTCATCACCGGCTGCCTCCTTACCTGGTACATGAACTCTTACGACTACCCGCTGATCGTCGGCGGCAAGCCTTACTGGAGCGTCATCTTCCCGTTCCCAGTCCTCTACGAGTGCACGATCCTGTTCGCCGCCTTCGGCACCTTCTTCGGACAGTTCATCTTCAACCGCCTGCCGCGTCATAATCACCCGCTCTTCGACCTCCCGCA
>Ga0209298_10000450_pt1 | contig 27250 bp, 20 predicted proteins | sample S_140806_EF_Meta_FD_187325 | JGI IMG/M metagenome (GOLD analysis project Ga0209298, IMG submission 187325) | Freshwater microbial communities from Lake Simoncouche, Canada to study carbon cycling - S_140806_EF_MetaG (SPAdes) (version 2) | ecosystem: Environmental > Aquatic > Freshwater > Lake ... | reverse complement strand
GGTGGTGGTGGTGGTGGTGGTGGTGGTGGTGGTGGTGGTGGTGGTGGTGCCAATCGCAAAACCAAGCGTGGCGGCCAACCAGACCCACAACCAGACCAACTAGATGGTGGAGCAAAGCGCATTCGTGTGGCAAGTTGTCCTGGTTCGGCTGGTTCGGCTGGGTCGGACAGTTTGGAGGGCGGTTTGGACGGCGACAATGGCTGTCCGGTTTGTCTGGACGTGTTGGACAGTCAGCGCGTGGGCGTTGTGACCACCATCTGCAACCACCAGATCTGCGCGACCTGCTGGCCTGGACTGGTGGATAAGTGCAAGGTCTGCCCGCTGTGCCGTGCCCATCTGGCGCGGTTCAACCCGGTTGGGATGCTGGTGGCGCACTGCCTGGCGATCTTTGCTCGGCGCATGCTCGATCCGCACCAACTGCACCAACTGCTGCGACCTGGTGAGGACGTCATCGGCGACGCGTTGAAACGCTGCCTCAAGGTCAGTCCGGCATTGAAGCGCTACATCGAGGAGTCGTACGCCAACGCGTGGGAGTATGCTCACCGCGCCTGCGCGTCGATGCTGCAGCTGCACACCTCGACTGCTGTTCTGGAACGCTGTCGCAGCTTTGACGTCGTGTTTACCAGCTTGGCTGACCAGTTTGCCGAGCTTGACGAGCAGAGGATCACGTTTGGGCGAGCCTGCAGGTTTGCCATGGTTGGCATGCATGGCGCGCTTTCACGGCGCAGGTCTGTGTGGACGGCGTCTTGGTTGACTGCTTATCGATCCGTGGTCGGCGACGCAGGCCCAGGCGGCGGACCAGGCAGTGCCATGTCGGGTGGAGGCAGTGGTGTTGCAGCGGGTGGCAGCGGCGGTGGTGGCAGCGGCGGTGGTGGCAGCGGTGGCAGCGGTGTTGCAGCGGGTGGCAGCGGCGGTGGTGGCAGCGGCGGTGGTGGCAGCGGTGGCAGTGATGGCAGTGATGGCAGTGGTGGTGGTGGCAGCGGTGGTGGTGGCAGCGGCGGTAGTGGTGGCAGTGGTGGCAGCGGTGATGGTGGTGTGGTTGGGCTGGTAGCATACGATGTCGGCGCCGGTTACGATGTCGACGCCGGTGCCGATGCGGATGCGTTGGCCGTCTTGTCCGAGTGCGACCAGGTCGAGGCCGTGGTGGAGATGGTCAAGCGCCACCGCGACGGGCCCGCTGCGGTGCTCGAGCAGGCCTGCCGGGCGCTGTGCAGCATCACGGCCAACAACAACGACAACCAGGTCAAGTGTGGCATGGCTGGCGGGGTCGAGGCCGTGGTGGAGGTGGTCAAGCGCTACCGCGATGTACCCGCTGCGGTGGTCGAGGCGGCCTGCTTGGCGCTGCGCAGCATCACGGCAAACGACGACAACGAGGTCAAGTGCGGCGTTGCTGGCGGGGTCGAGGCCGTGGTGGAGGTGGTCAAGCGCTACCGCGATGTACCCGCTGCGGTGGTCGAGGCGGCCTGCTGGGCGCTGCATAACATCACGGTCAACGCCGCCAATCAGGTCAAGTGCGGCATGGCTGGCGGCTGCGAGGTGGTGGTGGAGGTGGTCAAGCTCTACCGCGACGGAACGGATGCGGTGCTCGAGGCTGCTTGCTGGGCGCTGCGCAGCATCACGACTGACGCCGCCAATCAGGCCAAGTGTGGCATGGCTGGCGGCTGCGAGGCCGTGGTGGAGGTGGTCAAGCGCTACCGCGATGTACCCGCTGCGGTGCTCGAGGCGGCCTGCTGGGCGCTGCGCAACATCACGGTCAACGCCGACAACGAGGTCAAGTGCGGCGTTGCTGGCGGGGTCGAGGCCGTGGTGGAGGTGGTCAAGCGCTACCGCGATGTACCCGCTGCGGTGGTCGAGGCGGCCTGCAGGGCGCTGCGCAACATCACGGCCAACGACGACAACCAGGTCAAGTGCGGCGTTGCTGGCGGGGTCGAGGCTGTGGTGGACGTGGTCAAGCGCTACCGCGATGTACCCGCTGCGGTGGTCGAGGCGGCCTGCTGGGCGCTGCATAACATCACGGTCAACGCCGACAACAAGGTGAAGTGCGGCATGGCTGGCGGCTGCGAGGTGGTGGTGGAGGTGGTCAAGCTCTACCGCGACGGAACGGATGCGGTGCTTGAGGCTGCTTGCTGGGCGCTGCGCAGCATCACGACTGACGCCGCCAATCAGGCCAAGTGTGGCATGGCTGGCGGCTGCGAGGCCGTGGTGGAGGTGGCCAAGCGCTACCGCGATGTACCCGCTGCGGTGCTCGAGGCGGCCTGCTGGGCGCTGCGCAACATCACGGTCAACGCTGACAATCAGGTCAAGTGCGGCATGGCTGGCGGTGTCGAGGCCGTGGTGGAGGTAGTCAAGCACTACCGCGACGGGCCTGTTGCGGTGGTTAAGGCTGCCTGCCGGGCGCTGCGCAACATCACGGCCAACGACGACAACGAGGTCAAGTGCGGCGTTGCTGGCGGGGTCGAGGCCGTGGTGGAGCTTGTCAAGCACTACCGCGACGGGCCCGCTGTGGTGGTCGAGGCTGCCTGCATCGCGTTGCGTAACATCACGGTCTACGCCGACAACAAGGTAAAGTGCGGCATGGCTGGCGGCTGCGAGGTGGTGGTGGAGGTGGTCAAGCGCTACCGCGACTGGCCCGCTGCGGTGCTCGAGGTGGCCTGCTGGGTGCTGCGCAACATTACGGCCAAAAACGCCGACAACAAGGTCAAGTGCGGCATGGCTGGCGGGGTCGAGGCCGTGGTGGAGGTGGCCAAGCGCTACCGCGACGGGCCGGCTGCGGTGCTCAACCAGGCCCGCAGGGCGCTGGTCAGCATCACGGCCAACAACGCTGACAATCAGGTAAAGTTCGGCATGGTCGGCGGGGTCGAGGTCGTGGTGGAGGTGGTCGACGACGGGCCCGCCGGGGCCCGAGGCGGCCGGTCGGGCGCTGCGCAACATCACGACCAACGCTGACAACAAGGTCGAGTGCGGCATGGCTGGCGGGGCCGAGGCCGTGCGGCGGGTGGTTGCTCGGCTTTCGGACGCGACGGCATCATGGGCGTGTATTTTGAGGTCTTAAAATTAAACGCAACGCTTGCATTGGTCTTTGCGGTTCGTACCTTACGTACGCCATGCCCGCGTTGGTTGTCGTGGTATGCATGGTATGCATGGTATGTCATCTCGTGTGGTACTGGTACCATTGGTAAGGTGGTACGAATAGTCGGTACATACACGTTTACCACGATGATAAACACCGTGGTAGTGGTGGTGCGGCGGGTGGTGGTGTAGCGGGTGGTGGTGGTGGTGGTGGTGGTGGTGGTGGTGGTGCCGCGGGTGGTGGTGTAGCGGGTGGTGGTGGTGGTGGTGCCGCGGGTGGTAGTCTGCTATTTTGACTAGTATAGATAGTATAGCCATTGCCAGACTCGTGCTGCCTACATTTTGGTGTTGTGCATAAAACGTCTAATAATCAATCAACAAAACCAAACAAAACGAACCAAACAACCAGACCAACCAAACCAGCCAGCCGTAATTGTAAAAACATGCATGAATCCGACATCACGCCCGACATCACGCCGGGCTCGTCGGGCTCGTCGGGCTCGTTCGACAGCCCAGACGAGGCCAAGTCGAACCGTGAAATCCACCAGCATTTGAAAGCCATTCGTGACTTGGTGATGCAGGACCAGCCGAGCGAAGACCACGAAGAGCTGAAGCAGTCGTTTGCGCTGTACTTGCGCCAGGAAGTCGACAAGCTGCGGGTCGGCGCGTCGATTGCGCAGAACCGTCTGGACTTGTTGACCAAGGCGTCGCGCATGATGCTGATTACTGTGGCTGGCATCGGCATTCTGTCGCAGCTGTACCAGCTAGTGGCAGACGCCGCGCTGCTGACTAACTTGACTGAGCAAGACCACAGCAGCGCGCTGGTGGTAGTCGTGCCGCCTGCTGTGCTCAACGCCTTGTCGACCCTGCTGGTGATTGTGCTGAAACAGCTGGGTGTGGTGGAGCGCGCCTCGGAGCTGGCAGTGGTCAAGCGCGACGCCGACGTGGTGGTTGCCAAGATGACGTCGCTGGAACACTCGGTCAGCAACGTGAGCACGCGCACCGAGCTGGACGAGCTGCACGCCGTTTACGGCGGCGAGCTGACGACGCTGAAAACAGACGTGTCGAGCAAGCTCAACACGCACCTGCGCCAAGAAGACCAGGCCAAGCTTGCCAGCACCTACCGCCGCATCATGCTGTCGGACTTGGCCGACACGGCCGACTTTGAGCGCATCCGCAGGATGATTGTTGGTGATGCCAACACTGCCAACACTGGCGGCGATGCCAGCACTGGCGGCACTGGCGGCAATGCCAACACTGCCAACACTGATGCTTCCCGCCAAGACATTGAAGCAGAAATCCAGGCGTTTGGCCGGACAAACCAGTCCGACCAATCAGACCAAACAAGCAGGTTTGGCTGCTGCGAGTGCTTGGCTGCTCTTTGAAAGAAAAATACATTCTAAACATTATTCAACCGAAAAAAGTCTGTCGTAGTACCTGCCAAGTAACGAATAACAAAACAACCAAACAACCAAACAACCTGTCCAAACCTTTTTCCGAGCTCTTCCAAGATTTTTTCCAAGAGCTTTTCCAAGACCTTTTCCAAAGCCTTACCAAGCATGGGCCAGTGTGCGTCTGCCCCGGTGGCTACTGCGGTCCTTTGTGAGGACGAGAAATCCGAGCCGGCGCCGGAGTGTTGCCAGATGTCCCACCCAGAGCTGCGCGCCATGCTGCTTCGCTACGACCACATGTTGAAAAGTCTGCACCAAGTGGACCCGGACAACGCCTCGATGGCAAACATGTGCGCAAGCGTCGTTGCGGCGTTCTGCCGGTTCGACTGCCCCGGCTTCGTCACTGGCGACGACGTCGATCTTGCGATTGACTGCCTGACGCGCATGTGCATGCACACTGGACTGCGGAACTACGCTGTCGCCGCTGTCAAGGCAAACAGAACGGCGTTTGACTCGCCTCTGCTGGAATGCTTCTTGAAGGCGCATCTCATGCGCGTGGTCGAGGCTGCTGCCTAGTCGTGTGGTTTAGTTGGTTTATCGGGTTTATTGGGTTTATTGGGTTTATTGGGTTTATTGGGTTTATTGGGTTTATTGGGTTTATTGGGTTCATTTGGTTTAGTTTAAATAACACGATCCACAACTGTTTTGGCGCAGCGAGTCAGCCACCAATGCGTTCCTGCTTGAACAGCAATGCGCGGTGTGGATGTTTGGCTCGACCAACAGCCCGGTGGCCAGCTGCAAACAGACAGGCAGAGCGTGTTGTCATCTGGCAAAGTCTGGTACTGTGACAAATCCAATCACAAATGGGTATCCAAGGCCTGTTGGCGAATCGCCAAAAAGTTTGTTTGAAGGTTTGAAACTGTCAAACAAGCCAAACGAGTGTAACTTGTTGCTGCATGCTACCAAGTTGGTTAACTAACATACATACATTTGTACTGCGCGGTGCCAACCTCGCCAGCCTCACCAACCACACCAGCCTCACCAACCACACCAACCACACCAACCACACCAACCACACCAGCCTCACCAACCACACCAACCACACCAACCACACCAACCACACCAACCACACAGATTTGGTTGCTACACAAAAAGACAGTTTGCCGTTTGGAATTTAACGTCCTCCGACGGGTTCGGACAAGTTCTTCAATTGGGTGGACAAGAATGCCAAACAACTGCTAAACTAGCCCGATCAAATATACTTTTTGAAACTTTGTGTTGCTGCGTGCAAACTTGAAAGTTGGACATCCAAGATGGTATTTAAAGGCATGTGGGCATTTATACAATGCAAATTCAAACCAAATCACACGAACCAAACTACCAAACTACCAAACAAGCCAAACTACCAAACATGGATGTGTTGCTGCATGCTACCAAGTTGGTTAAATAACATGCATACATCTGTACTGCGGTGCCAACCTCGCCAGCCTCACCGACCACACCAACCACACCAACCACACCAAACACACATATTCGGTTGCTACACAAAAAGACAGTTTGCCGTGGAGTTTAGCGTCCTCCGACGTTTGGAATTTAACGTCCTCCGACGGGTTGGACAAGTTCTTCAATTGAATGGAAAAGACCAAGCAACTGCGAAAACTAGCCCGAAACAAATATATTTTTGTATTTGGGTTGCTGCGTGCAAACTTGAAAGTTGGACATCCAAGATGGTATCTAAAGGCATGTAGGCATTTTTACAATGCAATTTCGAACCGATTTAGACATTAGACTACCAAACAGCCAAACGATTAAACTAACAAACTACCAAACTACCAAACTACCAAACTACCAAACTACCAAACATGGATGTGTTGCGCTTGCTGCCGTCTTGGTTGGCCGAAGTTGTCGGACTCGTAAAGCCTTGCACGAATGTGCCGACCACATCGGCGCCAACTATGCCAACCATGCCAACCATGCAAACCAAACCATGCCAACCGTGCCAACGCCGGCACTTGACGAGCCAAGCCAGCCAAGCCAGCCAAGCCAGCCAAGCCAGCCAAGCCAGCCAAGCCAGCCAAGCCAGCCAAGCCAGCCAAGCCAGCCAAGCCAGCCAGTCAGGCAGGCTGGAAGCTAAGCCGCACAAGACGCTGTGGGTGTGCTACTTGGTGCGACAGAAAAACTCTGCAATCACCGCGAGGCTGCCAGACAATCGCAGGCTGTGCGAGCTGAAAAAGAAAAAGAACCCAGTGCTGTATTGGCTGGCCCAAGTAGCCACAACGCCACTGTTGGTTCAGATCGAGCTGTCTGGGAGCAAGCATTCAAAGTGTTTGCTGGCCGGCACGGTGTTGGCAGTGCACAACCAGCGCGGTATGATAAGCGTCACGGGCTGCTCGACCTACATCTGGGCAGTGCCAAGTCGGAATGCTGTGCCTGGAAAGGCTGTGCTGTTTGAGGTGTTTGTCGAGCATGGTATGGTTGTCGCAAAAGACATCGTTTTGCTCAACTAATATTTTGAACCGAAACCAAACAACAAACAACCAATCCAACAAATTCGACAAACAACCGATCCAAACCAACAACCAACAAACCGACCAAACCGACCAAACCGACCAATAGACCAATCCAACCGATTCAAACATGAACTTTGACGAGGATTTCGTCGAAAGCGACCGGACCTATATTCTTGCATGCTGCCAACTGTTGGCGAAAAATGATCAGTTTGAGTTTTCGATTCGTGCCATGCGAAGCTACCGCTTGGCCGTGCAACGCTACCACGACGTGGCTGTCTGGGTGACTAACCCGTCGTGTCGCTTGTACTACACGGGTTTTGACAACATTGCGACATTCCAGCAACTGTACGAGGCATTCAGTCACGCTTGGAGTGACGACAACTACTCGGAAGCCAGCGAGAATGCTGCCTACATGAATGCAAGTTTTCTGAAGCAAGCGTTTGCAAAAACACGCAAAGAAATGTGGCATGGCGATGTGGACGCGCTGGGACAACAACTGTCCAATTTGAATGTTGGCTGACTTGTTGGTGTTGTCGGTGTTGTTGGTGTTGTTGGTGATGTTGGTGGTGCTAGTTTTGTTAAACTAAAATTCCGAACCGAAACAGCAACAACAACAACAACAACAAACAACAACAAACAAAACCAAAACAGCAACTATTTCAGCCGACCTGCCTGCGCCAACCAACATGGACCAGCTTGTTGAAGTTTGCCAGATTGTTGAAGTTTGCAAGTATTGGGAGCAACGCGAGCAGTCCGAGTTTGCTGTTCGTGCCATGCAAAAGTACCGCTGCTTATGCGACGCTGAAAAGCAAGACAATAGCTTCATCTACTGCGGCTTTGCAACAGCAAAGAGCTTTCAGCGTCTGTCACTCCTGTTTCGATACTACTATTTTGATGGCAATGATGATACCATCAAAGCTGCACACCTGCTGGAAAAAGCACTTGCAGAAACGCGCAAAGAAATGTGGAATCCCAATGTGGACGCGCTGGGACAGCATCTGTCCAATTTGAATGTCGGCTGACTGGTTTGGTGGTGTTGGTGGTGTTGGTGGTGTTGGTGGTATTGGTGGTATTGGTGGTGTTGGTGGTGTTGGTGGTATTGGTGGTTTTGCCGGTTTTTGAACCGAAACAACAACCATAAACGAACAAAACCTAAACACCAACTATTTTGGTCCACTTTGACGCAACCATTCAACCAACCAGCATGGACCGGATTGTTAAAGTTTGCAACTTTTGGGCGCAACACGAGCAGTCCGAGTTTGCTGTTCGTGTAATGCACAAGTACAGCTGCTTGTGTGACGCTGATTCATTCCCATGCATCCACTACGGCTTTGCAACAGCAAAGAGCTTTCAGCATCTGTCACTCCTATTTCGCTGCTGCGACCACTGCGATGCAGCCAGGAAAGCTGCACGCTTGTTGGAAAAAGCACTTGCAGAAACGCGCAACTTTGATGTCAACGTACTCGAACAGAAGCTAGGCGATTTGCATGTAAAGTAACTCGCCAAAAATACAGTCTGCCTGTGAAGTTTAGCGTCCTTCTGACGTTTTGTGTGTTAAACAAAGTTTAACAACTATCATCCTTTGTTGCTGCATGCAAACTTGAAAGTCAGCCTGCCGAGTTGACATCTAAACACAGCTGTACAATATTTAGGCTTTGAACCAATCAGTATTTGTCAGTGTTGCCGTCTGATAACTTACAGACTTGATAACTAATTTTTTTGGTTATGTTATCATTGATAACTTACAGACGCTTGATAACCAGAGTTAAGTTATCAAAATAAAGTACGTGCCGGTCCATGGATGGTGCTAGGTAGTACCATGGTAGCCATAAGGTAGAGTGCGTACTACATTGCATAGCACACGTGGTCGGATAACTTTGATAACTTCATGATAACTAACTTACTTGTCAGGTTATCGTGTGCATGATAACTTAAACTTAAAAACGAGTTATCAACAACACTGGTATTTGTTTCACGAAAATTCGACCGACATTTCGAAACTTGCAGACTGTCATGACTGTTTGTTTAGTCTTTTACACAAACCTACTCATCTGACCCGACCTACCCGACCTACCCGACCTACCCGACCTACCCGACCTACCCGACCTACTCGACCTACCCGACCTACCGACCTATCCTACCAGAACAACATGCTGTACTGGTCAGCCATGCTTGTCATGCACGCCTGGCTGGCAAATTTAGTGACTGCCCAGAAACAGCTGGTCGAGTGCCTGGTTCGACCTGCCCAGCCCGATTCGACCAGGCCGCCCAAAAAGCGAGCCAGGACCAGCAAGTTGTTGCGAGTCGAATTTGCCTTTTCTGGCAAGCCTTTGACGAGCATTTCAGCAGACTTGCCTGCCTGCTCAGCCGACACTGCGAGCTTTGTTGCCAATCTGCAAGACCAGATAGCCAAAAAGCTCGACGAAATTGCGCCCGTGGGATGCACAACATTGGGTCACGACGTGCGGTTGTTTTGTGGCCACAACGGACCAGAGTTGACTTGGCCAGAACTGGCGTTGCTTCCGCACCAGCCGAACCAGCCGAACCAGCCGTACTTGCCACCCGCGGAATCCCAAACGGCTTTGGCACGACTGGCTTCTGGCTCGGTTTTGGTGGCGGTGCGGTCTGATGTTGGCAGCCAAGCACTGACAAGGTTCAGAACACACTGTGGTACGTTGTGTGGATTGTGGATTGTGGATTGTGGATTGTGGATTGTGGATTGTGGATTGTGGATTGTGGATTGTGGATTGTGGATTGTGTGGATTCGTATACATGCTGACCAGTCGTTTGTTCTATTATGTTCATTCTGGCAGTCTCGGGATGGACGCGACGAGACATTACTGCAGAGACAACCGCGTTGATGGTGGACAACGCCTTGCCCGGTAAGGCTGCGTTGCCGAAATGGAAACAAGCTGCCAAAAGTTTTGGTATGTGGCTGGCGGTTTGGCTGGCGGTTTGGCCGGGCAGGTTGGTATGTTTGTTGATTACTATTACGATGACCCAGGCCCGATTTGCCCAGCACTATGCTACATGGCGAACATGACCCACGTAATCTTGCGGAATGTTCGATTGTCAGGTTAGCAATTATGTGCACATTTTCATCTGGTTTGACTGGTTTGACTGGTTTGACTGGTTTGACTGGTTTGACTGGTTTGACTGGTTTGACTGGTTTGAACTGGTTTGAACTGGTTTGACTGGTTTGACTGGTTTGAACTGGTTTGAACTGGTTTGACTGGTTTGACTGGTTAGCATGAAACCGATTCGGTGTGTTGGCAGGCAGCATTTGCACGGAACTTGGCCTCATGGTCAACCTGGTGCACCTCAAGCTGCACCAAAACCGATTGACGGGTACGTGTTGTCGATGCTTGGCGGGATTGGAAGGTAGTACGATTGCGATTCTTACATGTCTGTTGCTGGCAGGCAACATCCCCACCGAATTCGGCCAGCTGATCAACATGCAGTACCTTGCTTTAGATTGGAACTTGCTGACCGGTAGGTGCATTTGCCAGGTTAGCCAGGTTAGCCAGAGCCAGGTTAGTTAGTCTTGCGTGCGCACCTGATGGCAGAAAGTACCCTGGTTGTGCTGCAAACACTGAATTGGCTTGGTTGGTTACCTACTGAAAATTGCTGATTGGCTGACAGGGAGCATCCCCACAGAACTCGGCAAGCTGGTCAACATGACGCACCTGTTGATGACTAGCAACAAATTGAACGGTAGGCTGGTTGGCTGTTAGGCCGGCGTTGCGCATTGGGTCTGTTTTCTGGCATGGTAATCTTACTTGCTTTGAAAACTTTTGGCAGGAAGCATCCCAACTGAACTTGGCCAGCTCACAAACGTGAAGGTCCTGTTTCTGGGGAGGAACCAATTGGACGGTAGGCTGGTATGCTGGTATGCTGGTATGCTGGTATGCTGGTAGGCTAACTTTGCGCCGGGATTCAAGTATGGTACTTTTAATTGGAAACGTTATTTGTGCTGGCAGGTACTATCCCCACCGAACTTGGCCAGCTGATGAACTTGTCTTGCGCTTGTCTCAACGACAACGAATTGAGCGGTACGCTGGTGCAACTTTGCGTAGTCAACCCAAGTTGTCAACAAGCGACGAGACAAGTTCATCAGCTGCCCAAGTTCTGTGTCACGCGATGCTTACCTGCTACAATGTGCTTGGCAGGCACAATCCCCTTTGAGTTGGGCCAGTGCACCAAGCTGCGTATCCTCCAACTCAGCCACAATCAGTTGGATGGTAAGTTTCAGTGATGTATTTTTGCGCTTGTCGGAAAGCTGCCATGATATGCACCGGTGTGTCTAACTGTGTCGAGCGTTGTTTACTTTGCGCACAGGTCAACATGAGTTCGACAAGTTTATGAAGACGCAAGTGGTTGCATGCGACTGCCAGATAGAGTGACAACTTGGCAACCCGGCAACCCGGGCTGGCCAAGCCTGCCAAAGCCTGGCAAGCCTGGCAAGACCAAAACATCAAAGTCTGGTCGATCTTCAAACATTAAAAATACTCGACCGATATTTATGGTTTTGCATGGTTGATACGGTTTGCATGGTTTTTGCATGGTTTATCCGTTTTGCTGTCGAAAAGCACGACCAACATCCGACCAAGATGCTGTACTGGTCAGTCATGCTTGTCATGCACGCATGGCTCCCAGATTTCGTGACTGCCCAGAAACTGCTGGTCGGGTCATTGATTAGGCCCGACAAGTCGCAAAGCAAGCCAGCCAAAACCATTCTGCAAGTCGAATTTGCGTTTTCCGGCAAGCCTTTGACGAGCATTCCAGCAGACATGCCTGCTTGCTTGGCCGACACTGCGAGCTTTGTTGCCAATCTGCAAGTCCAGATAGCCAAAAAGCTCGACGAAATTGCGCCAGCTGGGAGCACAACGTTGAGTTGCGACGTGCGTCTGTTTTGTGGCCACAATGGACCAGAGTTGACTTGGCCGGAACTGGCGTTGCTTCCGCACCAGCCAGACGAGCCGTACCTGCCACCCACGGAATCCCAAACGGCTTTGGCACGACTGGCTTCTGGCTCGGTTTTGGTGGCGGTGCGGTCTGACGTTGGCAGCCAAGCACTCAAGGCATTCATGGCGGAGCGTGCCAAGCACCGCGAGCGTTGTACGTTTTGTTTGTTTGCTTGCACAAACTGAACTGGCTCGGTTCTTTCAACAATACATGCCGAGCATACACAACGAGAGACAAGCGCTATTATCTTTTGATGTAACGAAGGAACTTGCAAGCATGGTTGTTTAATTAAACTAACAATGTGTTGATGTGTTGATGTCTCGCATTGTGCCAGTAACTCATTGGACAGGCACGCCTATTTACATGGCTGAAACTACGTTGAATCTGGCGTTCCAACACCAACGATTTGTGAACTTTTTCCACGAGGGCCGCAAACTGGCAGACTTGAAAGGTGCGTTTCCAAACAGTGCCTGATCCGGTTTGGTATACTTTGTAGCTTTGTAAATTTGGTGATGTGTTTGCTGGCAGGCCCGATTCCGACAGATTTAGGCTGGATGGTCAAACTGACCGAACTTCGTCTCAACTGCAACAGCTTAACTGGTAGGCTTATTGCACGTTGTGCCGGTCAGTTCTCGCAGTCTTTTAACCAATGCGCAATCGTCCAAACTTACAGATGTGGGTGTGTGGGTGTGTGGGTGTGTGGGTGTGTGGGTGTGTGGGTGTGTGGGTGTGTGGGTGTGTGGGTGTGTTGGTGTGTGGGTGTGTGGGTGTGAAAGATTAACAAGCAAGCCTGCTTATTTGCTGGCAGGCCAAATCCCCACACAGTTTGGTAGGCTCATCAACATGACGAACCTTGATCTTTGGTTGAACAGATTGACGGGTAAGCTGGGTAAGCTGGGTAGTCTGGGTAGTTTGGCGTTGCGCATGTTGTACTGTGTGTTTAGTAAACACGGAATTACAGTGTCGCTTGCTGGCAGGCCGCATCCCGCGCGAGTTGTGCCGGCTTACCAGGATGTTTAAGCTCGACCTCAGCAGCAATCAGTTGTCGGGCACGTTTTTAGCAAACTTGTTGTCAAGTCTGCAAGCACGGTTGGCGGTTGATGGTTGGCAGTTGATGGTTGACTAAAATAGTTTTGCTTGCAGGAAACATTCCTACCGAATTCGGACAACTGGTCAGCATGAACGTTCTGCTGCTGGACAACAACAAGTTGTTGGGTACGTTTTGGCAACGTCGTTATGGTTGCCTGGTTGCCTACCAGTCTAGCGGTGTTATTCAATGCATTCAATGTGATGCCGGCAGGAAGTATTCCCAGTGAACTCGGCCAGCTGGTCGGCATGGAGCGTCTTGAGCTGGAAAGGAATGAATTTATGGGTACGTGTTGGCAACGTCGGCAACGTGGGAAACGTCGGTATGGTTGCAATGTTGCCTGGTTGCCTGGTTGTTAGCATATTTATTGGAAATAGTCACATGCTGACAGGAAGCATCCCTACGGAACTCGGCAAGCTCACCAACCTGACTTACCTTTCTTGCCGGAGCAACAAGCTGGCCGGTACGGCTGTTTTGTGCATTCAACCTGGTAGTTCTGGTAGTTTTGGCAGTCCGAGTCTTTTTTGCTCTGATAATTTGTATTTGCCGACAGGAACACTCCCCATGGAACTCGGCAACTGCATCAAGTTGACTCGTTTTTCGTACGATTGGTACAATTTCAGCAGTAAGTTGTCGACTAGGCTGTTTTGCAACGACGTCTGTTGTCATCATTGTGCTGACCGGTGCTGACCAGTGCTGACCATACACTTGTTTGCAACACTCGACAGATGCAGAGGAGTTCAACACGTACTTTAGGAGCAGAGTCAAAGGCTTAACTAAATGTTGATCTGACCAGCAACGAACCAAACATGCAAGGATGATTGATTAAGCTAACAACTGACGTCTCGCATTTCGATTGCAAAGTTGTAATATGTTAGGACGCACCAGTTGGTTTTGGTTTGGTTGGATTGATTTGGTTTGGCATGTCTGGCAACTGGTTGTGTGTTGTGAGTGCACTATGTACTCGCAGTTTACCTTGGGTATGCAAGTAACTTTTGCCAAGTGTCAAACTACGGGACTGGTGTGCAGTGTCTGCAAACGAAATGTTGCAATGTTTGAAAATGAAGCATGTGCTGCCTGCGCCAGCTACGCCTTGCTGCACACCAACTAATCGGTGCCTTTCATGCATTCGTGACAGCCGAGTACTTGACAAGTTGAACAAAGTCCAGACGTTTATGGGTTACACCAAGCAGCACAACACAAAGTGTGAAGTGTGGCGATGCTTGTTGTGCAACAACGACATATTGTTTGAAGCACTGGATGTGCATCACTTCTATCGTGTAGTGTTGCGCATCTTAGCGAGCAAGCATCACAACTACGTGTGTGAAGCAATTCAATCTGGCGAAATACAGTTTTAACAGATAACCAGCCCAGTAAACCAAATGGCCAAACGCTTTGTGTTGATTTGGTCGAAATTCATGGAATTGCACTGGCCATTCTGGCCTGGCTTGCCAAGCTGACCGACCTCACCAGACTGTCCAGTCCAGCCGACCTGGCACTGCCAGAACTGGCCAAACTAGACGAACTAGACGAGCTGGAAGAGCTGGCAGAGCTGGAAGAGTTGGAAGAGCTGGCAGAGCTGGAAGAGCTGGCAGAGCTGGAAGAGATGAAACATCTGTCAAAACACCACTCGCCCAGATCCTCGTCAGCATGGTCAGCATACCTCACCACAGGATGGTTGATCACAGGCCTGCAGTTCAGCAGACTGGCGGTTCGATCGATCAGGCCCTGCATCGCGCCTGGCAGGTTGAGTGTCAGCGTCGACACTCTGTGGATCTGCACGCAGCGCTGCTGGGCAAACACCAGCAGGCGGTTGACATCCTTGACGAACTCGTCAAACAACTGGCAGCTGGTTGCATGGCTGGCCTTCCAGTCCAGGCTGGCTGCATGGTTGATCAGGTCGCGCAGGCACTCAAACAGCACCTGGAACACCGACTGGCAGCTTTCCAGGTGGTCTTTTCGGCGCTGCTGCCGCTCCAGCTCCGTGCCCAGCGTTTCGACGTCGATTTGCTTTGTGGCAAACCTGACCCGCAGAGCCAGCGGGTTGCAGCAGGTTGTGATCTGGCGCTGCTGCTCCACCAGGTAGTTGTCGCGCAAGTGTGCTGTGAAGTTGTACACATCGCTGATGACTGCTGCGGACTTTGGCGGCAGGAAGCGCAGCCGGTTCGTCAGTTGCGGTTTGGCAACCAGTGCAACACAGTCTGCACCAGCTTGACTGGCTGAACTGGTTGAACTGGTTGAATTTGAACCAGCTTGGCCTGGTTTGGCCAGCACCTCTGCCTTGCGCTTGCGAGTCGCAGCCTGTTGACCACCTTCCAGCCACTTTTCGCGTTCCGGGTTGTGTACTGCTCGGTCGCGAATCTGGCCGGTGCGGTAGGAAAACGACGCATGGCACATCACGCACCACATGTCGTCGCATCCGCGGCTGCGCTCGCACGGCACGCCGCATGCCGGGCACCTTGTTGTTTTGGCGCGAATCAGCTGCACTGACGCCAAGTCTTCTGGGCGACACACATGGCCCATCCAGTCGGGCTGACCAGATGGTTGGTCAGTTTGACCAGTTTGGTCAGTTTGGTCAGTTTGGTCAGTTTGATCAGTTTGGTCAGTTTGGTCAGTTTGACCAGTTTGGCCAGTTTGGCCAGTTTGGCCAGTTTGAATGGTTGGTTGGTTGGTCTGGTCAACCGGCCGCTTGGCAGTGTTGCATGCCAAGCAGGTCCACTGGGAACAAACCAGGCACTTGCCGCGCGTCGACAGAAAGCCCTCGCAGCCCGGCTGGGCGCAGCAATGCACAAACTCACACTTGGTCTTGGCTTGCTGCTTGATGTCCAGCGCGTCGTTGATCCGCGTCTTGACTGCTTCCACAGCGTGCTGCATTTCCATCCGTGCGTTGACCAGCGCAGCTTGCGCCCGCGCGGCCTGCTCGGTCAGCTCTGCCAGGCGAGTGTTTTTGCTCAACTCGTCCAGCTGCTGGACTGCCTCGGCGTAGGCCCGGATGCTGTCCGAGTCCTGGGCGCGGCAAGCCTGGGCGTGCTTGACAGACACCTGGCGCAGGTGCCGGCGGTAGACTTGGCTGTGCCAGGTCGAGCCGCAGTTCTGGCTGACGAACTCGGCCGACCACTTGGACCTGCACTGCGGGCAACCCGTAAAGTCGACTGCCAGCAAGTGCTGGCGTGCACACTCGCGGCAGATTTCTGCCGAGCAGCTGCACGAAATCGAGACTTTTTTGTCTTCTTGGCAGATGTGGCACTCTACGTGTTTTGTTTTGTTTGTTTTGTTGATTTTGTTGGTTTTGTTGGGCTTGCTGGGCTTGTTGGTTGTTTTGCTGGGCTTGTTTTGTCGAGCTTTGCCACCAGCTGTCGCGCTTGCCGACGTGGCCGACTGACCGGGCTGTGCTGGCTTGGCTGGCTTGGCAGACGGTTTGGCTGGTTTGGCTGGTTTGGCCGTCTTTTGGGGAGCAACTGGAATGGGCAGAACCGGACTCACTGGGACGGCAACAACTGGGATGGGCGGAACCGGAGTAGCAGTCTCCATGTTTGGCTGGCAAAGTCAGTGCACAGTGCACAGTGCACAGTGCACAGTGCGATTTTTTTAAATACCCAAATAGCTTTTTGAAGTAATATGGTTCAGATGGCTCAACTTCATCTGTGCAAACATATGTTGGTCGGTTATAAGAAAATATCAAACCAACCAACTTGGCAGTGCAACCAACCAACCAACCAACCAACCAACCAACCAACTTGGCAGTGCAAGCAAACTGGTCATGTCATTCAAGCTGTCCAAACCGTCCAAACTGTCCAAGCCGTCAAAGCAAAATGTTGGTTTGGTGCGCCAAATCCAAGCGTTGTTGCTGAAAGCTGCCAAGTTGGGCGAAAAGTGCGAGCATTACTGGACGGAATGTTTGACCACTACCAGTCTGGGCAGAAAGCACGTGCTGACCATGCAGCACGTCCAGGCAGTCAACAACCACATCGACTTGCTGGTTGTTGCACCACAAAGCTACACACAAATATTTCGGCTGCACAAGTCTGACAAGTCTGGTACAGACTTGGATTTTGAACCAGCTGGCAACAGCAACTTTGTGTGGGCCAGCCACGACTCGGGTGACTGGCCGTACGTGCTGGTGAATTGGATGCTGAAAGTGCTGCTCGAACAGTATCTTGCGAATGCCAGCTACTTGCGCGACAAGAACCAAATCAAGTTTTCCTACATGAATGAACGCTTGGTCAACAAACTAGCCAAGCAGTCTGTCCGGGCAGCCAGCCCGGCCTGGTTGGCCAAGTTTGCAAAGAGCCAGACTGCCAAGCTTGCCCAACTGACTAGCAAAGTTCCAACTTTGTTTTAAATTTGACGAAACCAACTAACCAACTGCCAAACCAGTCAGACCAGTCAAACAATATTGTCCAGCTGAACTGTGGGTTGACAGTGTTGACAGTGCTGACATGTTTCAAGGCACCTCACCAGTCCTTCAAAGACGCGCCTCGTCTTGGCGGACTTGACGGATTGTTCGGCTGCCTTGGCAGACAACATGATGTCCTTGCGGTGGTCGGCATGCTGTTGGTAAAGCTCGATGTACCACTGCAACAAGTCAGGCAGCTGGCTGGTCAGTTGGTGGTGGCACAGCCCGGCAATCAGCAGCAGCGTCCAGCACGAAAGGTAGGCCAAGTCAATCTGGGACACTTGGTCGTGCAGCACCTCCAAGATGGTCGTGACGACTCGCATGCCAGCTGGTGTGGCATAGACGCGGTTGCGCAGCAGCTGGTTGACCAAGCTGACCAGGTTGATGAACAGTTCGTGGTCTTGCATGTAAGTGCGCAGGTCAAGTAACATGCCAGGCTGGTTGGGCTTGTTGGGCTTGTTGATTATTGCCTGCAGCATGCGCCGCACTAGTGTCCACTTAACAGACAATTCTTGCATTGTGCCGGCATGAGTAGTTGATGTGGTGGTTGTGGTGGTTGTGGTGGTTGTGGTGGTTGTGTTGGTTGTGTTGGTTGGTCTAGTTGAGACAATCTGAAGCGTTTGGCAGATCAACTGTCCGACAATCTGGCATGCAGTGTCCAGCTGGGAAACTGGTGGGGTAGACTCTTCCTGGCAGTCCATGTTGGTTGGTTGCGCCACCAGCACCACCAGGTTGGTTAGACCACCAGCACCACCAGGTTGGTTGGTTGGTTGGTTTTTGTTGTTTGGTAGTTTGGTCGTTTGGCCAAACTGGCTTTGGATAGTTTTGGTTTGCAATGTCGGTTTGATTATTTGACTGCCAGCACCCAGCTGGCCAGTTGCTCCACAGTCGATAGCTGTTTGCCAAGCAAAAACCTCAGCCTGACTTGCATGTCAAGCGGCATGTTGTATTTTTTTGCCCAGCTGTTCAGCGTGTCGCAGCAGTACACTTGGATTGGTTGGCAGAGCCTGGATGGATTGGTCAGAGCTTGCTGGCAGCATTGCAGGTGGTGTTGAACCAGCTGCTTTTCTGCCTCGGTGTGAACACCTGGCTGGCGCGTCAAGTACCGCTGCAAGGCCAGCCGTGCCCAGTTTTCGTACCGCGACGGCTGCGTCCGAATCGCGTCAACCACCTGCTTGGCGATTGGTGCTAGCATTGACGACATTAACTTTGCATTGTTTGAACTGTTTGAAATGTGTGAAATTTTTGAAATGTTTGACATGCTTGCACGATCTGCAATTGTTGAAATGAGCTTTTTAACTGGACTAGTTGTGATTGGTGTGATTGGTGTGATTGGTGTGATTGGTGTGATTGGTGTGGTTGGTGTGGTTGGTGTGGTTGGTGTGGTTGGTGTGGTTGGTGTGGTTGGTGTGGTTGGTGTGGTTGGTGTGGTTGGTGGCATTGGTGGCATTGGTGGCGTTGGTGTGACTGCCCAGATTTTGCGTTTCTGCGTCAATTTGATACTACAAGACATTTTGTCTGTTGGGTGCACTTTCAGGTTTGTGGTAGGTTGGTTGCAACGCGGTTTAGTTGGTAGGTTGGTTGGCAGGTTGGTTGATAGGTTGTCCTCACATATGTGTCGTATTGGGTGACATGGTTGCAAGCTTGTTTTGCACTGCACTGCACAACTTGGCCAGTTGGTTTGTTGGTCAGTTGGTTTGTTGGTTAGTTGGTTAAATGGTCAACCAAATAGAATAGCAAAGCCATTTTGGACGTCATTATTAACCATACATTAAAAAAGGTAGCAACCAACTGACCAACCGACTAATCTATACACAACCAATTTGCTGCACCATAATTACAATGTGTATTGTAATTTAAATGCTGCTCGACTATACAGCATACAGTCTGACAGTATTGTTGTTTGTGTTTTTGATAATTTGCATTGCCAGCCGGTCGTTCAGCATCGTTTGTGTGTGCATTGCGCTTGGCTTGGCAACATTGGTCTTGCAGACTGTAAGCCTGTTTGGTAGAACTAAACCAAACAGCCAGTTGACCAAACAAACATTAAAACAACCAGAACAACCAAAACAACCAGAACAACCAAAACAACCAGAACAACCAGAACAACCAGAACAACCAGAACAACCAGAACAACCACAACAACCAGAACAACCACAACTATTAAAGCAAACGCATTTGCAAATGCAGCACGCTAATTATTCCAACCAGCCAAACCAGCCCAGCCAGCCAAACCAGCCCAGCCAGCCAAACCAGCCAAACCAGCCAAACCGACCCAGCCAGCTCGGCCAGCCTGGTCATGCAACAGGTGTGCCAGCCAGGTTGGAAATGCCGCGCTATGCTGACCGTGCAGTCGCGATGACAGGCCACACGCCGTACATTGTCGCCGAGACCCAGGGCCTGGTGCGGCCAGACGAGTACATGGTGCCGATCGATTCACATGGTATGCCTGGTATGCCTGGTATGCCTGGTATGCCTGGTATGCATCAGGACTGGGCGACCCACCCAATGAACCCCATGGTCAGCCTGTCGTACCTGACCGGCCGGGTCAAACAGTCTCCAGCTCGTGACTTACGATTTGTCTGAGCGAGTAGCGCAAGCACCGCAACGAGATGGTCAGGTGCACTGCCGCGCCGTTCAGTTCGAGCCGCCGAAACACTGGCTCCTCGGAAGGCACTGGCTGCCAGATTTCCATGTCAAAGTTGATGCAGCCTATGTTGCGTACACTGTGAAACGTCCTGCTGGTCAGCACTGGATCCAGGTGGTTTTCCCAGGACGACAGGCTGGAAGTCAGCACGATTTCCTTCATGATGTTGTTGAAGTGGCCGTCTGGGCCGCCGAACTCGGTGGTCAATATGCGCACAGTGCGCGCACCCGACAGCTCCACTCGGTTTGGCGCAGCAATTGACGCACTGATCGACGCCAAGTTGGTTGTTGCAAAGCCCAGCATGTACGCCAGCCTGGGCGGCAGCTTCATGTCAAACGCACCAGACATTGAGAAGCTGACTTTGATGGTCGTGTAGTTGAAGCTGGCCAGGAAAGACGCAAAGCCCAGCGCAGCAACGCTGGTTTGGATTGCCGAGAGCAAGCTGACGATGTCGTAGTCGCCGTACTGGAAAGCAGCCCGCACATACGTCGAGCTGGCGCGCAGCTTGATGTCGACAAACGCGTCTGGCTGGCCGACAGTCGGCTCGTTGTTGGGCACCACCAGACTCACCAGCTCGGCGCTGATGCAGTTTTTGAGCTGCAGGTTGGCAGTCTTGTAAGGCAAACTGGTAAACACAAACGACCTAAGCTCGTTGTACTCTTCGATCGGCGGGGCATGCCACTCGGCTTTCAGATGACTATTTGCATAGACAAAACTGTCGTCTGTGTTGGCAACACTGGTTGTGCTCAACTGGTCCAGCAATGCATTTGGATGGGGATGTATTGGATATGTTGGATATGTTGGATATGTCGGATATGTCGGGTATGTCGGGTATGTTGAATGTGTTTGGTCTGGCGATTGCAGCGAGTTGGCATTGATGGTTGGGTCTGTGACAGTCAGTGCAAGTGCTTGGTTGGATAGTATTGCTGGTACAGAGTTTTGCGTACCTGACTCTGGCTGGTCTGAATTGTTTGGAATGGTCGGTATGGTAGGAATGGTTGGGATGGTTGGGATGGTTGGATTGGTTGGATTGGTTGGATTGGTTGGATTGGTTGGATTAGTTGATCGCAATGCCTTGCTGGAAAGCATGGTCCAACATGCCCAACAAATCAAAAACACTACTCCGAGACAAACTACCAAGCCAACCACAAACACAACTGCCTTGCCAGACTTGAAATCAATTGGTTTAAACATGACTGTTTTTATTACAACAACAAACATTGTTCAATCTTGCTGGTCTTGCTGGTCTTGCTGGTTTTACTGGTCCTGCTCATCGTCTGTCTCTGACTCTGGCTCGAAGCTCTTGGCCGGTTTGGCCGATTTGGCCGATTTGGTAGTTTTGGTAGATTTGGTAGTTTTGGTAGATTTGGCGGAATCATCCGAATCAATCTGGCGCGAACGCTTGGTGGGCTTGGTGGGCTTGGTGGGCTTGGTTGGCTTGGTTAGTTTGGCCGACTTCTTGCCAGACTTGCCAGACTTGCTAGACTTGGCAGACTTCTTGCCAGACTTGCCAGACTTGGTCTTGCTCGACTTGGACCGCACAGCAGAGTCGTCCGACTGGTCATCCGAATCATCGTCCGACTGGTCATCTGACTCGTCCGACTCGTCCGACTCGTCGTCGGACTCGTCTCCCGAACGGTCCGACTCGTCGTCCGACCGGTTAGACCGGTTAGACCGGTTGGACCGACCAGACTTGGCATGCTTGCCAGACTTGCCTGACTTTTTGCCTGACTTGCCCGACTTCTTGCCGGATTTGGACGGCTTGTCGGGCTTGTCAGGCTTGTCAGGCTTGACGCGCGGCGGCCGCACCACCGGGATCGCACGCCCGAGCCGGGTCAGCTCGGCGTGGTACAGCTGGGTGATGCGGTTGTAGGCATCGGTGTGGTTGCCGTGCTCGTCGGTCGACGCGCGGGCCACACAGCCAGTCCACGTGCGGCGGTGCTCGTCGGGCGTGATGGTCGGGTCGTTGAGGCACTCTTGGCGCACCTGCATCTGGATGGCACTGCGAATCTCGAAATTTGACGGCTCGGGCACGCTGCGGCCCAGCCTTGCCAGCTCGGCGCGGTACTGCTTCATCAGCTTGTGGTGCAGCGCGCTGTTCTTGCGCGGCTGGTCGTCCTTGAAGTGGCGGCTCTCGGCCGGCGTTATGTTGTCGCGCACGCGCTGCACAATGGCTTCCCAGATCTGCACGTCGGTCATCTCGGCAGTACCCAACCACTCAACTGGCACACCATCCGACTCGGCCGACTGGGCCGACTGGGCTGACTGGGCCTGAATGGCCTGGTCGGCCTGCACGTACTGACCAACCAGCGCCTCGACGTCCGTATTGTTTGCACTGCTCGCCATGATTGGTATGTTGGGTTTGTGTTTTTGGTTTTGTTTTGCCTGGTTGGTTTGGTTGGTTTGGTTGGTTGGTTTGGTTGGTTTGGTTGGTTGGTTTGGTTGGTTTGGTTTAAAAATAATCAATGATTGCAAATTTGTGTTTGACAAACATATGTCTGGCTTGTGAAAACCAAATCCCAAATGCCCAGCATGTTCAATTTGGTGCAAATGCTTGGCAAAACACGCATTGCGCTGTCGGTGGTGACCACATGTGTTGACTTTTTGTTGTGCCAACTCGTCGAAATGCTTGGCCTGGCTGCTTTGAACCTGGTGCTGGCCAGCGCTGCCAGCATTGCACCAGCCGCCCAGACTGTTTGGGCCTACACCGACTGGATAGTCAGCATATGCTGCACAGTCGGCTTCGTGCTGTATCTGCAATCTGGTTTCAGAAAGCAGCTGTGTCTGGCGATTAAACCCATTTCGGTGTTTCTTGGCCGCAAAATACTCGGCCTGGACGTGACCAACCTGCTCGGCTTTCTGTGCGTCAAGTACAGCCTGATGCTCTCTGCGTGCCTGTTGAGCATCGTCGGGTTGGTCGTGCTGCACGACAGGTTGTTTCCGTGGATGTGCAGGATGTGGACCGAGACGCTGCTGTCGCACTTGATCATCGATATGTACAAGTACGGTTCGGTTGTAAAAACTGCTGCCCAGCTTGACCGTTTGGTCACATACTTTGGACTCGACCAGTCGACCCGGATCATAGCCGAACCAACCAACAACCACCAAATGAAACAACGCCAACTGACCAAGCTGGATCGACCACATTCCGACCAGTCGGACCAAGCAAACCAACCCAACCAACCCAACCAACCCAACCAACCAAACCAACCCAAACAACCCAGCCATCCCAACCAACCGAACCAACCGAACCAACCCAACCAACCCAACCAACCCAACCAACCCAGCCATATCAACCAACCCAACCAACCCAACCATTTTGATTTTAATGTTGGCTACACCAATTTTAACCAGCCGAACCAGCCAAACCAGCCGAACCAGCCGAACCAGCCAAACCAGCCGAACCAGCCAAACCAGCCAAACCAGCCGAACCAGCCGAACCAGCCAGACCGATCTGCACACAAACTACCAAATTCAAAACCAACAAACACAACAAAACTAGTACCAAATGAAACACGCATTTGCAAGTCTGTTGTGATAGACGACTGCTTTGTGGCACCTGTTTACCAAGTTGGTCAAACTGGCGTCAATATAGGCGCCAAGCAACAAAAGTTGTTGTAAAGAAAATAAAGTGTTGGCCGAAATGGACAACCTCCCCAACTTGGCAATGAACAACTATGCAATTTCAAAGCAACTGCCAACCAGCTCGGCGCGCAACAAACTGGTTGGCGCGCTTATTGTTGTGTCGTGCATTTTGTTTGTTGCCTTGGTTGCTGTGCTGATTTACTTTTTGACAATCAAGACCAGTGCTGGTGAAACCGGCTCGGCTACCTGCAAGACTGGAACAGGCGTGACTTGCACACAAAGCGGCCTGACGTGCAACTGCACGGCCGACCCGGTGCAGTGCAAAGCCGAAGCAGGTGTGACTTGCACCAAAACTGGAAGTGTGTGCGACTGCACGGCCGACCCGGTGCAGTGCAAAGCCGAAGCAGGCGTGACTTGCACCAAAACTGGAAGTGTGTGCGACTGCACGGCCGACGCGGCACCCACAACTTGCAAGACTGAACCTGGTGTGACTTGCACCAAAACTGGAAGTGTGTGCGACTGCACTGCCGACCCAGTCGCGCCAACTGCACCAACTGTGCACGGCGTGACGTGCAGCCTGGATGGCAATGCCTACACCTGCCACCCAGACTGTGGCCAATTGGTGCTGACTGCTGCACCCGGCTGCACTGCCAAGTACAACCCGACGTCGCAGCTGTGCGAGCTGAGCTGTGCCAACAAACCTTGCACAACTTCGCAATTCGCAGTGACCGATTCAAAGACCTGGACAGCTGTCGACTCGACTGGTGCATGCAAAGGCACGGTTTTCCTTGGCTCCAGTAACGAGTACTGCCAGTCGGTGCCACAGCTGAGTAACGGCTTGTACACCAACTATGCAAAAGTTGCTGGCTTTCCCAATATGTCGCACTTCTTGAACGACGGCCAAAACGCCTTGGCTGGCAAGACCCAGATGACTGACACGTCCAACCCGTGGTTCAAGGTCAACAACTTTTGTAATTTAGCTCAAAATTGCATGGGCCTGGATGTGTTTTACGACCAAGTTGCGCAGCAATCGTACTATGTGCCTTGCCAGTTCAACCCAGAAAACCAATCGACAAACCAGATCTCGTCCACCAAGCTGACCAACACACCGTTTACTGTGCCGGTCGAGCACTTTGGTGCAGTGGTGTTGAAGACTGTCAACAGTGTAAGCAATACTGCAACCAAAAAAGTGCCTGGTTGGTAAGCAAGACAAACAAAGCAAGTTGCTTGCATAGAGGTTGGAATAGCAAGCAAATTTCAAAGTGTTTAATAAAACAATAAACAAACAAACCAAACAAACCAAACAAACCAAATTTCGTGATGCAACAACCAGGTCAACCAACCGAGGTTCAAACGGCCAGGATGTATCCAGGTCAGCTAAATCAACCAAATCAACCAAATCAACCAAATCAACCAAATCAACCAATTCAACCAAATCAACCAAATCAACCAGTGCGTCGTATTCTGCCAGGCGTTCCCAATCCCAACATACCCAACCGACCCAACATACCCAACATACCCGCGCCAGCCGACACTGTCAAACCAACCAACGCTGGTAATGCTGGAAACGTCATCACAAACCATGCCGGTGCAGCAAACACACCACGCCGTGCCGACATGGACCGACCAGATGCTGGTCGAAACACACCACGTCGTGCCGACATGAACCCACCAAATGCTGGTCCAAACACACCGCGTCGTGCCGACATGAACCCCCAAAATGCTGGTCAAAATACACCACGACGCACCGACATGAACCGACCAGATGTTGGTCCAAACACACCACGTCGTGCCGACATGAACCCACCAAATGCTGGTTCAAACACACCACGTCGTGCCGACTTGAACCGACCAGATGCTGTTCAAAACACACCACGTGCTAACAACACGCCGCGATACATCAAACCAGCCAACCGGACAAGTATCTTGGATCACCAACCAATGTTGCCAAATTACGGCCGCACCGATCCAAACAACCAAACTGCCCAAACTATGCAAGCTATGCAAGCTATGCAAGCCGACCAAACTACGCAACCTGTGCCTGTGCCTGTGCCTGTGCGTTCTGACCAAACTATGCACATGCAACCTATGCAAACCGACCAACCTATGCAAACCGACCAACCTATGCAAGCCGACCCTGTGCAACCTATGCCGGCAGTTCTCGACCATCCATACTCGGGTGCTCGGTCAGTTCGTTCTGTAGGCATCGATTTGCTCAACAATGTCGACCAAACTAACCAACAAAACCAACAAAACCAACAAAACCAACAAAACCAGCCAGACCGGCCAGACCGGCCGGACCAGCCAAACCCAGACATAGTCATCCAGATTGGTCGACCAAACCCAAACGATCCAACAGGTACGGCGAAACCACCAGGCTACACGTTTTGGAGCATGCCTAAAAACTTGCCAGTCAAAACATTGGTGATGGCAGCATGCATTGCAGTTCTGGCCATTGTTGTTGTCGTGCTGTTGGTTTACTTTTTAGCAATTTACAAACCCACTGCAACACCCGACTGTGCAGACATTGCCATGCCGAGCTACTGTGCGGTATCTGGCCAAAATGGTCAGTGCAGCGTGAGCTGCACGTTGCCGCAACCAGTGGGCGTTTGCACTGCGCCAGCATTGGACCCAGCAGACAGCACCACGTGGATTTCTGTCCAGCCAGGCAACAAGACCTGCCAATCAACCAACTTCGTGGGCGGCACCGGATACTTGTGCGCCAACTACACATTGCATGGAAGTACAAGCAATACACCAGTAAACCAGTCGTTCAACAGGCCAATGCAGCCGCAAGACATTGCCGATGCGTTCAAGCACATGTCAAAGCACGACTCACCAGTCACTGGTGCATGGGAGTACTTTCACAATGTGTGCCAGACAAACGACTGTGTTGGCGTCAACATTCGTGCCGACCAAAGCAACAACTACTACTACGTGCCGTGCATCAAGACCAACGGCAGCCAAGTCACAAAAACTTACAACCAAAGTTTTGACTTGCCTGGCCAAACCAACTACGGAGTGATCATGGCGCTGCAGACCAGCCAAACAGACCAAACACACCAAACAGACCAGACAAACCAAACAAAACAGACGAACCAAAAAGACCAAAAAAAACAGATAAACCTCGATTCTGGCAATTCGGCCAAACGTGCCAAGCACCACAACACGCCAAGCACACATGTGCCGGGATGGTGATGCGCAGATAGGCAGGTGTTGGGAATGCTGGTGTTGGTCAAAATACTCACACGTTATAGAAAATTTAATTGTGTACGTCATATAAACAGTCACCAACATGACAGACGCAACCGACATGTCGCTCATGTCCACCATGCAAGACCAAGACAGTCAAGCAAGCCAAAACAGCCCAGCAGACCAAAGCAGTTTCGGCAGTGTAGATCAGTCGTTTAAAACTACACCACCTGGGTCTATGTCGCCAAAAATAATCATGGGTGTGCTTGGCGGATGTGTTGGTTTGATGGTCATTGCGTTGGTTGTTGTGATTGTGTATTTCGTGGTGGTCAAGTCGTGTACAAACAGCAACAGTGGTGGTGGTGGTGGTGGTGGTGGTGGTGGTGGTGGTGGTGGTGGTAGTGGCGG
>Ga0209298_10000446_pt1 | contig 27341 bp, 18 predicted proteins | sample S_140806_EF_Meta_FD_187325 | JGI IMG/M metagenome (GOLD analysis project Ga0209298, IMG submission 187325) | Freshwater microbial communities from Lake Simoncouche, Canada to study carbon cycling - S_140806_EF_MetaG (SPAdes) (version 2) | ecosystem: Environmental > Aquatic > Freshwater > Lake ... | reverse complement strand
CGAGTTCGGCTACTTCCCGGTCGACGGAGCCGTCGATATTCACGACATCCACGCCACCGTCCTACACCTCCTCGGCATCGACCACGAGCGCCTCACCTACCGCTACTCCGGCCGTGATTTTCGCCTTACCGATGTGCATGGCAAACTCGTGAAGGAGATCCTCGCGTGACCGGCTCAAGCATCCATCGACAGAAGAATGGGGACAGAAAAATGGCCTTATTCTCCTGTCCCCATTCTTCTGTCGATCAAATCCCACTTCTCGTGAAACACCTGCTTATCTTCCTTCTCCTCACCGCCTTCGCTCACGCTGAGGAGCGCTATCTGCTCGCGGCGGACAATCAGGTCATCGAGATCGACCGCACTGGCAAAGTCGTCTCCGTGCTGAAGCATCCCGGCCATAGCGGCATTTATGATGCGGCTCGACTACCGGACGGTGGCATCGCGTATGCGCATCGGGGCGGCTTGGCGGTGTTTGATGCGGCGAAGAAGTTGGTCATGGAGCACAAAGCCGTCGCAGGCCCCAAAGGTGCGGAAGCGAACAGCGTGGCGGTGCTCGAAGGCGGGAAAAAGTTCGCGCTCATGGACAGCGGCGTGAATCAGATCCGCATCGTGGATCGCAACGGCACCATCGTGAGCGAGACACCGCTGCCGGATCTCAAGGAGGATCCTCTGCACTTTCGCTATCGCATGATTCGTGAAGTGCCGGGTGCCAATGCCTTCTGGGTCGGGCAATACGGCCGCAAAACGGTGCTGAAGGTGGAGAAAGGAACGGGGCGCTTGTTGCAGACGATCCCACTCGATCCGCTGCTGAAGCCTTCGCCAACCGTGAAGAAGGCCTTTGCCACGTTGCAGGCGGAGGATGGGTCGCTGTGGGTGGCCACGTCCACAGGCTGCCAGTTGCTGCACGTGGATGCAGAGGGCAAAAAGCTCGGCTGCTGGACCATCGAAGACCTGGGCCTGCAATGCCGCTACACGCTTGGCATGTCACGCTTGGCCAATGGCAATGTGCTCATGGCCTGCGGGGATTATCACATGCAAAAAGCCGAAGAAGGCCGTGATCTGCTGGCGGAGATTGATCCAGCCGGAAAAGTCGTTTGGAAGCTCACGCGAGATCAGTTGGTGGATCAGATCGACGGCTTCATCGACAAAAAAAGCGGCCTCGAAGAACTGCACATCACAAATGTTCACGTCTTTGAATCACCCACTCCAAAATCAGCCTCCACGAGCCCGATCCACAGCTTCATTGATCAGCACTGCATCGACTGCCATGACGACAGCACGGCGAAGGGCGACTTCGACATCACCGCGCTGACCTTTGATCTCAATCAGGTAGAGACACGAGGCCGCTGGACGCGAGTGTTTGACCTCATCGAAAAAGGCGACATGCCGCCACCGGAAAAGTCGAAGGTCAGCACGGAGGAACGGCAAGCCGTCGTCAAACAACTCGCTGCCGACCTGCTCGCTGCCGCGAAGGCTGATGCCGCGAAGAATGGTCGCGGACCCGTTCGCAGGTTCACGCGGATCGAGTTTGAAAACAACCTGCGCGTGCTGTTGAAGCTGCCGCATCTCGACATTCGCGACAAACTGCCCGAAGACCGCGATTCACACGGCTTCACGAAGGTGTCCGCCATGCTCGATGTGTCACGCGTGCAGTTGGACGCCTATCTCGATGCCACCGAAACCGCGTTGCGCACGGCGATGGCGGGCGCCAAGCCACCTGCAGCAGCGGTCATGCAGCGCTTCTCTGGTTTGCAATTGTTTCCCGGCCTCAACACTTTCGGCGAGCGCGAGGCGATGTTCTTTGCGCGGGACAATCGCATGGTGCCTATCACCAACGAGGAAGTGAAAAAGATGACGCCGGAGCAGCGCAATGACCCCACGCTGGAGATGGCGCTCTTTCGTTCCGCCACCTGGCCTTACTATGGCTACCCGCACGGCTTTCGTGCAAAGGCAGATGGTGCCTATCGCGTGCGGTTCAAAGGGCGAGCCGTGCGGCAGGTGCGTGACTTCCGTTTGGTGCCTGCCTATGAACCCATCGCCATGAGCTTCCGTGCGCGGCAGCCATCGGGACCTGATGTCTCCGGCGATGTGCGTGAGACCGGCGGCTGGATGGATCTGCAACCCGAGGCACGTGAGTTTGAAACGACGATTCATCTCAAGGCAGGCGAGACTTTTGAATACAGTCCGCTCGGATTGCCCGTGCCGTTCATCCGCACGGATGGCGGCTTCTTTTATGACTATCCGCCCATGCCGCCGGAGGGACATCGCGGTGTGGCGATTCAGTGGCTCGAAGTCACCGGCCCCATCATCGAGTCGCAATGGCCACCGGCTTCGCATCACGTCTTGTTTGATGAGGTTGCGCCCGAGAAAGGCACCGCTGCCGATGCAGAGAGGTTGTTTCGGCGTTTCGCCGCCATCGCTGCGCTGCGCCCGATGAGCGAAAAGGCGCATGAGCCATTCATCAAGTTCATCCGAGCCAAACTCGCGAGCGGCACGACTTTTGTTGATGCAATGCTCGCGGGCTATCAAAGCCTGCTCTGCTCGTCACACTGCCTTTATCTCGCCGAGCCGCGTTCTGCATCTGAAGTCGTCCATTTCGACATCGCCGCGCGGCTTTCGCATCTTTACTGGAATCAGCGTCCTGATGCTGAACTCATGCAGCTCGCCAAGAACGGACGCCTGCGCGATGTCGCCACGCTCAAGGCCCAAACGGAGCGGCTCATCGCCGATCCTCGATTCGAGCAGTTCGTCAGCATGTTCGCCAACGAATGGCTCGATCTCCGCAAGCTGCGACGCGACGTCCCAGACGAGCGTTTGTATCCTGAGTATCGCAAAGACGACTACCTCGTGGATTCGATGGCGCATGAGACACTGGCCTTCCTGAAGGCGATGGTGCGCGAGAACTTACCCACCACCACACTCGTCACAGCCGACTTCACCTTTGTGAATGATCGTCTTGCTCGGCACTATGATCTGCCGCGTGTATCCGGCTCCGCCATGCAGCGAGTTTCATTGCCTAAAGGCAGCCCCTTTGGAGGTCTCATCACGCAGGCCGCGCTCATGAAACACACCGCGAATGGCACCACGACCTCACCCGTGCTGCGAGGCGTGTGGATCATGGAAAAGCTGCTCGGCCAGCCGCCACCACCGCCACCCAAGAGCGTGCCCGCCGTCGAGCCAGACATCCGTGGTGCCACGACGATCCGCGATCTGCTCGCCAAACACACCTCGTCAAAAACCTGTGCAGCCTGCCATGCGAAGTTTGATCCCATCGGCTTCGCCCTGGAAAACTTCGATGTCATGGGCGCATGGCGGGATCGCTATCGTGGCATGGAACGCGGCGAGAAGATCACCGGCTTCGATCCTGCCGGACATCCTTACACTTACTTCGTCGGCCAGGCCATCGATGCCTCGGGCAAACTCCCCAGCGGTGAGACCTTCCACAACATCCACGACGTGAAACGCCTCCTAGCTGCCAACCCGCGCCAACTCGCCCGCAACCTCCTTCACCACCTCGTCCTGCACGCCACCGGCACACCCGTGGGCTTCGCAGATCGCGGAGAGGTTGAGAGCATGCTCGATGCGTGTGCCGCGAACGGCTATCGGGTTCGAGATTTGATCCACTCGCTGGTGCGGAGTCAAATTTTCCTCGGAACACAATGCATCCCATGAACGCACCACACATCGCCACTTCTCTTCCTCGTCGTCGTTTCCTCCGTGGCCTCGGCGTTACACTCGGACTTCCGATGCTCGAATGCATGACACCGGTCTTCTCCCGTGCTGCGGAATCGAAGCCACCCAAGCGGATGCTTCTGATCTCCAATAACCTCGGTGTGCTACCTCAGCACTTCTTTCCGAAGGACAAAGGCAATAGCTACACACTCTCGCCCTATTTGAAGGAACTCGCGGCCTTCAGGAACGACTTCACCGTGTGCAGCGGCCTTTCGCATCCGGCGGTGACGGGTGGACACAGCACGGAAAACTGCTTCCTCACCGCCGCACGCGACCCGACGGGCAGTGGCTTTCGCAACAGCATTTCACTCGACCAATTCGCCGCCGAGTCACTGGGCCAGGTGACGCGTTTCCCAACGCTGAATCTCGGTGTAAACATCGACAAGGCCAACCGCAGCCTCTCCTGGACACGCGATGGCGTGCTGTTGCCCGCCGAAGACAGCCCAGCGGCCTTGTTCCGCAAAATGTTCATCCAAGGCGATGCCAAGCAGACTGCGCTCTCCCTCAAACGCCTGCAAGAGCGCGGCAGCGTGCTCGATGTATTAGGCGAAGACATGCGCGGTTTCCAACGCGGACTCAGCGCCACGGATCGCTCGCGTTTGGACCAATACTTGACCTCCGTGCGTGAACTCGAAGAGCGCCTCGCCATCTCCGGCGAGTGGGAGCAGAAGCCCAAGCCGCAAACCAAGACCACCGAACCCAAGGACATCGCCGACAAGGCGAGGTTCTTCCCCAAGATCCAGCTCATGCTCGACATGGCGCGGCTCGCTTTCGAATCCGACTCCACCCGCATCATCACCCTCATGGTGGACGGTTTCGCCACGCCTGTGTTTGAAATCGATGCACAGCATCGCACCCGCGACGGCTACCACAATCTCAGCCACCACGGCCAATCGAAGGAAAAGCTCGCCGAACTCGAAAAGGTGGACCTGCAACAAATGCGCCACCTCCGCGATCTCATCGCCGCACTCGCCGCGACACCTGCCGCGGGCCAACGCCTGCTCGACCACACCATGGTCCTCTACGGCAGCAACCTCGGCGATGCGAACGTCCACAACTGCACCAACCTCCCCGTCCTCCTCGCTGGCGGCGGATTCAAACACGGCCAGCACCTCGCCTTCGACACCCTGCACAACAAGCCGCTGTGCAATCTCTTCGTCACCATGCTCCAGCACCTCGGTATCGAGGCTGATCGCTTTGTCTCCAGCACAGGAATGATTTCTGAGCTTCACGCCTGAAGGTGCGCTCAGAGTGCGGCTGCCTCACTGCTGGGCGGATGAACGGTGGCACGGCAGTATGCGAGTGCCGCTCCTGCCCATCGTGGTCCGCTTGAGAGTGGATAAGGTTTCCCGACTCTGCTTTGATCCACACGACCAACGTTTGACCTGATGCGCCTTCTCCTGATCCTCTTCGTTCTCTGCCCTCTGCTCCCCGCTTTCTCGGCGGAGCCACGTCTTCTCGCGCACTACATGCCGTGGTATGCCACGAAGGATGTCAGCGGGGCCTGGGGCTGGCATTGGACGATGAATCACTTCGACCCGGAGCAGAAGAAGTGGGATGACCAGCGGGAGATCGCCTCGCATGATTACCCACTCATCGGGCCGTATGACTCGGGGGATGATCAGGCGCTGGAATGCCAGGCGCTGCTCATGAAGATCGCCGGGCTCGATGGTGTGGTCATTGACTGGTATGGCACGAGCGACCGCAACGACCACGCGATGAACCATCGCAACACGCAGAGGTTCATCTCGTGGCTGAAAAAGGCCGGTTTGAGCTTCGCGGTATGCTACGAGGACCAGGCGGTGAAGTCGCTCAAGAATGGCGAGGACGCGAAACAGGCCGAAAAAGACCTGCAATGGGCCGAGGAGCACTTTTTCGCCGATCCGAGCTACGTCCGCCAAGATGACCGCCCGGTGCTGCTCGTCTTCGGGCCGCAGCATTTGAGGTGGAAGTTCAATCTGGAGTCCCAACCGCTCGTGTTTGGTCTCGCGCATCTCGCGAAGGGAAACGGACTCGATGGCGCTTTCGCGTGGCCACCGGTCACGGGTGGCAAAGCTCTCAGCACCGATCAGTGGAAGACGGAACTCGGCCTCATTTATGCGCAGAAGCAGCCTTTCATCGCCACCGCGTTCCCAGGCTTCAAAGACATCTACAAACAAGCAGGCGTGCATGACAGCTACGGCAGCATCGCTTCGCGAAACGGCCTCACGTTGAGCGAATCGCTCACTCAGGCGCTCGAAAGCAAGGCGCCGCTCATCCAGATCGCCACCTGGAACGACTACGGCGAGGGCACGATGATCGAGCCGACTCGCAACAACGGCTTCCGCCATCTCGAAAAGCTCCCGCGCTGCGGCAATCCGGCGGATCTGCGCCTGCCGGTCATGCTTTACCAACTCCGCAAACGCGGCGGCAATGCCACGAAGCTCGATGAAGCCGCCACGCTGATGTTTGCGTCGAAATTTACCGAAGCCGAGGCCATCCTCGCGAGCGTGAGCCGCGAACTCGGCAAACAAATCATCGACGGCGGCTATCACCTCACCGCGGAGTTGCTTTACCGCGAGGACAAAGGCATCACTGCTGAGCAAAACCAGCGTTGCAGGCTCGATGTGTATGCACCGGCCACGAAGAAGCCGTTTCCCACCGTCATCTGGTTTCACGGAGGCGGTTTGACACAGGGCGAGCGCTTCATTCCGCTGCCGTTGCGCAATCAAGGCATCGCCGTCGTCACGGCGAACTATCGCGTCAGCCCCGGCGTGAAATCGCCTGTCTTCATCGAAGATGCTGCCGCTGCTATCGCATGGACCTTCAAACACATCGCCGACTTCGGCGGTGATCCGCAGCGCATCTTTGTCAGCGGTCACAGCGCCGGAGCCTACCTCACGCTCATGTGCGGCCTAGATAAGAAGTGGCTCGCCAAGCACGGCGTGAATGCTGACGACCTCGCCGGGCTCATCCCGCTCAGCCCACAGGTCATCACCCACTTCACCATCCGCGACGAGCGCGACATCGAGGAGACGCAGCCGATCATCGACGACCTCGCGCCGCTGTTTCACGTCCGCAAAGACGCGCCGCCCATCCTCCTCGTCACTGGCGATCGCGAAAGAGAACTCATGGGCCGCTACGAAGAGTGCGCCTACTTCTGGCGCATGATGAAGCTCACCGGTCACAAGGATACGATGCTGCACGAACTCGACGGCTTCGATCACGGCAAGATGCCCGAGCCGGCCTTTCCTCTGCTGCTGAAGTTTGTGGAAGAGGCAGTGAAGAAGTGACGCGATGTCGAGTTCTCGCCAGAATCGCCGTAGTCTGTGCAAAGTCATGCACGCCCCGGAAGACATCACCGCCACCCTGCTCGCCGAGCGGCTGCCGCTCACGGCGTTCTTTGCCAGTGTGACGCGAGATTTTCATCTGGCTGAGGATGTGTTTCAGGAGGTCTGTGTGAAGGCCGTGGCGCGAGCGGAGACCTTCGAGACGACGGCGCATGTCATGAACTGGGCTCGGCTCGCGGGAAAGAATCGCGCCATCGATATTCTCCGTGCTCGTGATGGCCGCTATGTGGGCCTGAGTGATGAAATGCTCGCTCTGCTGGCTGACGAGTGGCCGGAGAAAAGCCGTGTGGACACCATGCAGGAGGCACTGAGTCAGTGCGTCGAGCAAATCACGCCCAACAACCGTGAGCTGCTCCGCCTGCGCTACTTTGAGCGTCGCAACTGCACCGATGTGGCCGCGATCATGGGCCGCAAGATCGAAACCGTCTATCAAGCTCTCGCCCGCCTGCACAAAACCCTCGGCGACTGCATCCGCACCCGCCTTCAAACCGACTCCGGCTCATGAACGACACCGACTTTCTCCACCTGCTCATGCGTCATCAGGACGGCGTGCTCACGCCCGATGAGATGACCGCACTCGAAGCCGTGATGCGAGATGATCCCGCGAAACGCCAGCTCTTTGCCGAGACTCAACTGCGCTCGATGGTGCTGCATGATCGCTTCCGTCAGGAGGCTTTTCAAAGTGGCTGCGGCTTCAGCCGCACTCCGGAAAAGAAGCGTTTCACTTGGATCACCCGCCCTATCGCCGCGATGGCGGCAGGACTCGTCATCGGGTTGTTTAGCGCCTCCATCGTCTGGGCCATCTCATCGCCCAAGGCGACCACCGAGCGGCTTTCTTCCTTGGTGGACGGCAGTTTTGAGCAAAGGGCCATCGGGCGCGGTTTTCCGCGTCAAAGCGGTGTGTGGAGCGGAGACGAGGCGGACATCGTGGAGCGCACCGCGAGCGATGGACGGCAGGTTTTGCGATTTGTGAGTCCAGGGGCCGATGAAGCGGACCCGGCTGGCCCGGCCATCTCGTGTGACATTTTTCAAATCGTGGACCTGCGTCCGCTCCGTGCCGGGCTGGTGCCAGAGGCGGATGCGGTGCTGGAGCTGAGTGCTCGGTTTCTCGATGACAGACCGGCCAACACGAAACCCTCGGTCACCTTCACCGCGCAGATTTTTCTCTTCAGCGGTGATCCGTCCGATATGCATGCGAAGTGGCCCTTTGCCGCGCCGGAGTCGCTCGCCAGCGGTTCCTCGCTGCAGACCACGCTCGGAGGTGATGTGGGGCGCTGGCGGCATGGATCGACGCGTGTTTTCATGCCCTCTGAGGCCGGTTTCGCCGTCATCCAGCTCGCCGCCAGGCCCAACATCCGCCCCGCAGTGCTCGACTCACTTTATGCCGACGATGTGCGTCTCACCCTGAAGACCCAGCCTGCATTGCCCGTTCGTATAGCCCAGCGTTAGCAGGCAGTAGAATGGAGGCAGCCTTATTCCGATCATTCTTCTGCCTACAATCCACGCCACATCCGCATGAAACCCCTCCTTCTCACCTTCCTCCTCGTCACCCACCTCCACGCTGCCGAGAGCCAGCGTTTTGATCTCTCGAAGCGAGCCAGCGAGATCGATCCGCGTGCGAAGGAGCACCCGGAGATCAAGTTCACCTTCACCGATGACAAGGGCAAACCCGCCGACCTTCAACATGCCGTCGTGGATAGCCGTGTGCCTTCGCAGGGCAAACTCGTGATCTGGCTCATGGGGCACAATCAAGGGTTGTTCGAGCGCATCTCCAGCTACGGCTATCACGGCATCCAGCCGCATTACTCGAACGGCTGGTTCGCTGGCATCACCAAAGCCCAATACGAGGACGGCTCCGGCACTGTGTTGGGCAATATCCGCCTCGAAGCCGCCACGGGTGACGATCACAGCCCGCTGGTGAACATCCCGAAGTCGGATGGCATGATGGAGCGCTCGTTGCAGTTCGTGAAATGGCTCGTCAAAGCGAACCCCGAGGGCAAGTGGCAGCAGTTCCTCACCGACGACGGCAACGGCCTGCGCTGGGAGAAAGTCATCATGAGCGGCATCTCTCACGGCAGCACGACTTCGGCGCGTTTTGCCATGCGTCAAAAGGTGGACCGCGTGGTGATGTTTTCCGGCCCTCGTGACAACACCGAGACCTGGCAAGGTGGCCCCTCCGCCACGCCCTCGAACCGCTTTTTCGGCTTCACGCACATTCTCGACGGCGGTTGGACCGCCGATCACTACTGCCGCTCGTGGCAACTGCTCAAGATGCACCACCACGGCCCCATCGTGAACATCGACGCCGCCAAACCACCCTACGGCAACACACGCCGCCTCATCACGAACATCGATGTGAAAAACAACGCGGGCCGCGCCCACACCATCGTCGTGCCGGGTGGGAAGGATCTCATGGGCCAGTGGGTGTATGATGAGGTCTTTCGCTACCTCTTCACACACCCTGTCGATCAAAGCGGCCCCGCGGTGCCGATGGATGCGGATTGCGAGATGGATCAACCACAGCGGAAGTGAATCTGGAAACCATTCTTCTGCCTAAACTCAGTCCATTACTCCAAAACTCCACCTCTCCAATTCCCCGCGCCCCATGACCACCCGCCGCCATTTTCTCCGCAGCACCGGCACGCTCATCGCATTGCCTGCGCTTGATTCCATCGGCTTCAAAGCCTTCGCCGCTCCGAAAGTCGCGACACCACCGAAGCGCATGGTATTCCTCGGCTTTGGCTGGGGCGTGACGAATGAGACGTGGTTCCCGGACATAACGAAGGTCGGGGCCGATTGGCAAATCTCTGAGGGCCTCAAGCCGCTCGCTCGGCATCAGAAAGACATCACGGTGGTGCAGGGTTGTGCCAACAAGTTCGCCAATGAGGCGCATTGGGGCAGCACGTTCTGGCTCACGGGCGCGAATCGCTATGCGGAGCCGGGGCAGAGCTTCCACAACAGCATCAGCGCGGATCAGGTGGCGGCGGCGCATCTGGGGAAGGAGACGCGCTTTGCCTCGATCCAGCTTAACACTCCGGACGTGGCGAACTCCGGCCACGGACCCGGCTTGTCGATGGCCTGGGACCCGCGCGGCAAACCGATGGCGGGACTCGAAAATCCCGTCGCGGCATTTCATCGCCTGTTCTCGAACGACACCACGCCTCTGAGCGAGCGCCAGGCCATGCTGGCGCAGAAACGCAGCGTGCTCGATGCGGTGCTGGAGGATGCGAAGCGCGTGCAAAACGGTCTCACCAAGACGGACATCGACAAGCTCGACGAATACTACCAAAGCATCCGCGACATCGAAGTGCGACTCGGCAAGGACGAGCAATGGCTCAGCGTGCCGAAGTCCAAACCGCCCGTCTCCGAACCCAAACCCGGTCTCGCAGGCAAAGCGGAAATTGAAGTGATGTATGACCTCATCGTCGCCGCTTTGCAGACGGATAGCACGCGGGTGCTCACCTACCGGCAGCCGGTGGGCACGTTGCTGCAAAGTCTCGGCACCAAGGTCGCGCCGCATGACATGAGCCACTACAGCCCCGGTGATCGCATGGCCGCCTCGCAGAAGCGTGACACGACTCAGAGCGAGCTGCTCGCCGGTCTCATCGACAAGCTCAAGGCCACGAAGGAAGCCGATGGCACGACGTTGTTTGATCACATCGCCCTCGCCTACGGCAGCAACATCCGCACCATCCACTACCTCGACAACTGCCCCACCGTCCTCACCGGCGGAGCCGCGAACCTCAAACTCGGCCACCACCTCGTCCTGCCCAAAGACACGCCGCTGTGCAACGTGTGGCTCACGATGCTGAACGGCCTCGGCATCCCAGCCGAACGCCACGGCGATAGCACGGGCTTGGTGAAGGATCTGCAAGCATGATCTTCGACAAGAGAATGGGGACAGAAGAATCAATCCATCATTCTCCTGTCCCCATTCTTCTGTCGATGAACTCGTATCGATCCGCCAAGCCAGACTATCAGCGCCTCTTCTCGCTTCATCTCATGCGCCTCGTTTTTCTTGCCCTAACAACAACCGCTCTCGCTGAGCCACCCCAGGCTGTGCTGGACACCAAGCACCGCGCCTTTCTCAAAGACAACTGCCTCACCTGTCACAATGCCGAGAAGCAAAAAGGCAAGGTCCGGCTCGATGACATCGCGTTCACGCTCGATTCAGTCGAAAAGGCCGATCTTTGGCAAAAGGTGCTGAACTCCATCAACTCGGGCGAAATGCCGCCGGAAGACGAAAAGCAGCCCTCACCTGCCGCCAAGACCGATTTCCTCGACGACCTCTCCCGCACGCTCGTCACGGCCCGCACAGCCCTCAGTGACTCCGGTGGCAAGATCACGATGCGCCGCCTGAATCGTCGCGAATACAAGAACACCATCCGCGATCTGCTCGGCGTGGACTTGCGGGTGAACGAGCTGCCCGCCGATGGCGGTGCGGGCACCTTTGATACCGTGGGCTCATCGCTCTTCATGTCGTCGGACCAGTTTGAGCAATACCTCGCGCTTGGTCGGCAGGCGCTGGATGAGCACTTCGCGCGGTTCATCGCGCCGACGGCGACCAAGCCGCGGTTGATGCACGTCGAAGCGGAGGAGCGCAATGCGCGCATCGCGGTATCGCTGAAGGAGCGCACGGATGCGCATGAGCGCTACGAAAAGTGGACGGCAGCGGTGAATGCAGCAGCGGCGAGGCCTGAGAATGCAGATGTCGTCGCGCAGATCCGCGCGGAGAAGAAGGGCGATGCGACGCATCTCTTCTTCGCGTGGCAGAGGATCCAAGGCGCGCCTTCACCATCGGATTTTGGCTTCACAGATGCGGTGCATGCGGACGAGCAGGGTCGGCGGAACTGGGTGCATTCCGTGCCGCAGCAGCTTGCTTACCTGGCGCATTCAGCGGCGAAGACAGGCAGCTTCCTGACCATCGAGGATGTGTTCGCGAATCCGTATCAGCCCTTCCGCATCCCTGGCGATTGGCCTGCGGGCGATTACGTCGTGCGGGTGCGCATCGCGGCCACGAGCAACACGCCCAAGGAGCGGCACTTCGTCGAGTTCGGCTCACAGCATGACACCGGCGTGCGTGCGGTGACGAGCAGCCATCAAGTCACTGGCACGATGGAGAAGCCGCAGGTGATCGAGATTCCGCTGAAGTTCTCGCCCGTGAACGGCCACGGCTTTTTCTTCCAGGAGAAAGGCAGCTATGAGTCCGAAGAGGTCGCGCATCGTCTCTTTGCCGAAGCAAAGAAGCGCAACGGCATCGGGCCGGAGTTCGCGCTGTGGATTGACTGGATCGAGGTGGCGAGTGCGAATGCGCCCGCTTTCACGAAGACCATCAAACAACGCCGCGAAGTCGAGCTGCATGCGAACGCGATGGTCGGCGGCACTTACAATGGCTACTTCAAAGGCGGCTACGAGGCGGCGAAGAAGTTCATGGAGACCAGGCAGCCGCAAAAGGGCATCCCGGACGAGCAGGAAGCGAAGTTTCGCATCCGTGGCTTTGAGCAGCATGGGCCGAGTTTTGAGCGTTACCTGAACGATCCGCTCACCAAGACCGGCGCGTATTTGACGATCTACAACGTCCACAAGGATGAGGTCATCACGCTGCCGCCAGATCAGCCCTCCGGCTGGCTCAAAACGAAGCACGAGGTCGAAAAAGCCGAGCCGGGCGATTACCTGCTGCGCTTCCGCATTGGCGCGGTGAAGGGTACGCCGAAGGAGCGGCACTTCGTCGCGCTCGGCAGTCGCAAGGCGGGCGATGAAGACTTCACTTTGATGCAGACGCTCCAAATCAGCGGCACCACCGACGCACCGCAGATCATCGAGGTGCCAGTGAGCCTCGCCGCCGATGGTCCGCGCACCTTTGTGCTGCGCGAGAGGCGGGATGTGAAGCTCGATCACGAACTCTTCACCACCGCGCAGAAAGCCACTGGCGTGGGACCGCCCTCCGCGCTGTGGATTGACTGGGTGGAGTGGAAAGGCCCGCTGGTGAAGCAGGCGCCCATCGCCAACGTCGAGCGCATCGAGCCGGAGAAACGCCGCGCCGATGTCGAGCGCGGTCATTTGCGCTTCCAATACCTCAACGAGCAATACGCCAAGTGGAAGGCCACCGGTGGCGATGAGAAGCGGCTGAAGGAGTTCGACTTCACCGACAAATCACATGCGGAGTTCGCGAAGGTCGTGTGGGACAGCAACAACCGCTGGTTTCAGCAATACCTCGACCGTCCGCTCTCCAAAACTGGCCTCTATCTCGACAACACCGTCCAGGAAACCTGCGAGCACGCCATCGACCTGCCCGCTGACCTCGCCACCGGCGACTATGTCATGCGCGTGAAGATCGGTCGCGTGCCCGACATGCCCACAGAGCGTGCCTTTCTCTCCTTTGTCGAAGCCAGCCCCATCGACAAAGACGACCGCACCTTCCTCGCGAACAAGCAAATCACCGCCACGCTCGATCAGCCCGAGATCATCGAGCTGCCCTTCCAAATCCGCCCCGGCGGCCCGCGGAAGTTTATCCTCATGGAAAAGCGTCCGCTGAAAAAAGAAGCCATCAGCCTGCCCGGACGCACCCGCCAGATCACCGACGCCAAACAACGCGATCCCGTGCTCTGGATCGACTGGATCGAGTGGCAAGGCCCGCTGAACAAGGCAGAGGCCGGATCGCAGATGAAACCTGTGATCGCTGCTGGTGAAACGAATCCACGCTCGGTGCTCGAAACCTTCGCCGCACGAGCTTTCCGAGGCAAAAAGCCCTCCGCCGCCTTTTTGGACAAATTGAGTGTGCTTTACGATGTGCGCCGCAAAGCAGGCGATGCTCACGAAACGGCCCTCAAAGAGCCACTGAGCGTGATTCTGGCGTCACCTGGGTTTTTGTATCTTCAAGAAGCAGGATCGACAGGAGAATGGGGACAGAAGAATAAGACTTCTGAATCTCATTCTCCTGTCCCCATTCTCTTGTCGAAATCCGAACTCGCTTCCCGCCTCTCCTACTTCCTCTGGAGCGCTCCACCCGACGATGCTTTGCTCGCCGCCGACCTCACCAAGCCAGACATCCTCAGCCGCGAAGTGGATCGCCTCATCGCCAGCCCGAAGGCGGACGATTTCGTCAGCGGCTTCGTGCATCAGTGGCTCGGCATGGACCGTCTCGACTTCTTCCAGTTCGACACCAAGCAGTTCCGAGACTTCGACGAGAGCGCCAAGGCCGCCGCCCGCCGCGAAGTCTATGAAACCTTCGCCCACCTGCTGCGAAACAACGGCAGCCTCACCCAACTGCTCAAGAGCGACGAAATCCACGTCAACGGCCTGCTCGCCACCTACTACGGCATCGAAGGCATCAGCGGCGATGCCTTTCAAAAGGTCAAACTCCCCGCCAACTCGCCACGCGGCGGCCTGCTCGGCATGGCCGCCATTCTCGCCATGGGCAGCAACGGCGAGCGCACCAGTCCCGTCGAGCGCGGTGCCTGGGTGCTGCGCAAACTCCTCCACAATCCGCCACCGCCCGCCCCGCCGAACGTCCCGCAGCTCGACCGACTCGCCGGCAAACCCATCAGCCCGCGTGAGCGTCTCCTCGCCCATCAAGAAGAGCCTCAGTGCCTCCAGTGCCATCGCAAGATCGACCCGATCGGCTTCGGCCTCGAAAACTTCAACGCCGCCGGCAAATGGCGCGACGTCGATCACGACCCCAAAACCAAAAAAGACTGGCCCATCGACCTCGCCGGCCGATTCCACAACGGCCCCACCTTCCAAACCTACTTCGACCTCCGCGACCAAATCGCCGCCAAGAGCGAAAATTTTGCTCAAGGCTTCACCGAGGCCCTCATCGAGTATGCGCTCGGCAGGCCATATGGCTTCACAGATGCCGCGCTCGCGGATGACATCGTCAAAAGAGCCAAAGCGAAGGATTTCTCGATCCGCGAGATCATCGCCTCACTCGTCACCAGCCGGGAGTTTGGTCGGAAGTAAGTATGCGCGAAGAATTTCGACAAAAGAATGGGGACAGAAGAATCTGATTCCGATCATTCTCTTGTCCCCATTCTTCTGTCGATAAATCCGTGTCGAGTGTCAGCGCACCTCTCCGTATCAACCCAGATGATCCGTTTCACCTTCCCCCTCCTCGTTGCCTCCACCGCTGCCGCTCTCGATTACCCCCATGTCACCGCCGAGCCTCAAAAAACCGGCTGGCCGCTCACGGCGGAAGAACGGACCTATGTCGTCGATAAGCCGGAATACGAGCGTCGCCCTGGGCGCGAATCGAACAAGCATCTGCCGCAGCTCTGGCCTCAAGTGCCGACAGCGGGCCATTTCGGCGGTGACTCATGGCTGAAGCTGCACGAGGCACATGTGAAGACTGTGCAGGCGAATCAAGGCCCGCTCGATGTGTTGCTCGTCGGTGACAGCATCACGATCCAGTGGGGCGATTCCTGGAAGAAGCACTTTCCCGACCTCAAAGCCGTCAACATCGGTATCGGCGGCGACAAAACGCAAAACGTCCTCTGGCGTCTCGATCACGGCGGCGTCGAGGGATTGCAGCCGAAGGCCATCGTGCTGATGATCGGCAACAACAACATGTTCTTCACCCCCGAGACCGGCATCGAAGCCGCCGCGAAAGGCATCGAGATGTGCCTGAAGAACCTGCGAGAGAAGTTCCCCGCTGCCGCCATCATCGTGGCGAAGATTCTGCCGGCTCACACGCCCGGAAACGCCTTCTACGAAGACATCAAGAAAACCAACGCCGCCCTCGATTCCCTCAAGCTGGACAGCGATCCGAAGGTGAAAGTCCTCGATCTCTGGCCCGACTTCACCAACGCGGATGGCACGATCAAGAAGGACCTCTTCACCCCAGACAACATCCACCTCTCGCCAGCAGGTTATGAGGTGTATGCCGAGCGACTGAAACCGCTCCTGGCTCTGAATTAGCCGGATGTAGGCAAGAGAATGGGGGCAGAAGAATGAAAGGCCGATAAAAAAACTGATCCCAATTCTTTTGCCCCCATTCTTCTGCCTACTTCACCGTCATTGTCGAGTTCGGCCCGTTTCGCCGTAATGATGAGACCTGTCTGTCTCATGTTTCGCCACTTCCTCGCCTGCTTTCTTTCCACCACACTCTTCGCTGCGCCACCGACGGCGTTTTTGGAGCAGCATTGTTATGACTGCCATGATGCGGAGACGAAGAAGGGTGACCTCGATTTGACCGCCCTCACCTTTGACGCGGAGCATCTGGACCTGCTCGTCAAAGTGCATGATGCCGTGGAGCGTGGCGAGATGCCGCCGAAGAAGAAAAAGCATCCTGCGGAGGCGGAAAAGGCTGCGTTTGTGAGCGAGATGGACGCGAAGCTGATGGCGCTGGCAAAGGTGGGCGATCAGGGGCGGATTCGGATGCGACGGATGACGCGGGTGGAGTTTCAAAACACACTGCAGGACCTGCTGGCGCTGCCGAGGCTCGACATCACGGCGCTGCTGCCGGCGGATGGCCGCGTGGCGGGCTATGACAAGATGGCGGGAGCGTTGGACATCTCGCCCGCGCATCTCGCGGCGTATGAGGAGGCGGTGGAAAAGGCGCTGGATGCGGCGATCGCCACGAGCAGTGCACCGCCGCGAGTCTTCAAGAGGCGCATCTATCCGGCGGGGTTGTTCAAGTTTGGCGGGAACCTGCTCCAAGGGCAGTTCGTGCTGCTGAAGGACAAGCAGCCTGATCCGGCGCTGCCGGTGCGTGGCGGCTTTGAGGACAAAAAAGGCCATGTGGGTGATGCGGGCCCCGACTTGGAGGAAAGGCGCAAGCTGCTCGAAGCCGTGAAGAAATCGCAAAGCGCGGTCGGCTTGCTCAATCCGAATCTCGCGGGCTATGAGGCGGCGATGAATGTGTCGCCGATCTACGCGGGGATGTATCGCATGAAGCTCTCGCTCTGGGGCTTTCACTGGAACTTGGGCAAGCCAGAGTCTTGCACCGCGCCCCAGGCTGCGGTGCTGCGGGCGCATGAGGAGGGCAAGCAACAGGAAGGCGGGCGGTTGCTAAAAGCGTTCACCGCGCCGTCGATGAAGTCGAACGAGGCGGAGATCACCGAGTGGCTCGATGCGCATGAAAGCATCGTCTTTGATCCAGTGTCGGTGCCGTGGATGGGCCTGCGCGTGGGACAGGTGGCCGGACGCGCGAAGAAGCATGTCGGGCCGGGCTTGGCCATTGACTGGTTCGAGATCGAAGGGCCGATCAACGCCGTGTGGCCACCAGAAACCCACAAGCGTTTGTTTGGCGATCTGCCGATCAAGCCATGGCCGCAAGGCAGTGAGGCGGTGCCACCGCAACGCGAGGAGGTGCGCAGCATCGGCGGCTATGTGCCGAGCATGCATTTCGATCTCACGCCACAGGAGCGTAAACCACCGCTGGAGACCGTGCAGTCGGCACAGCCGGAAGAAGATGCCCGGAAGCTGCTCACGACGTTTTTGCCGAAGGCGTTTCGTCGAGAGGTAAAGTCCGAAGAGATCGAGCCCTATGTGGCGCTGCTGCGCTCTCGACTCGCCGCGAAGGACTGTTTCGAGGACGCGATGCGGCGTGTGTATGTCGCGGTGCTCACTTCGCCAGAGTTTTTGTTTCATGCCACGGACTCGCTCGCGTCGCGTCTCTCCTACTGGCTCTGGAACGGCCCGCCAGATGCCCAATTGCTCGCCGCAGACCTCCAAAACCCAGCCGTGCTCCACAAAGAGGTGGATCGCCTGCTCGCGGACAAACGCAGCGACCGCTTCATCGAGGACTTCACGAATCAATGGTTCGAACTCAGCCGGCTCGATGAAACCACGCCCGATCCGCAGCTTTACCCCGAGTATCGCTTTTTGCTCCACGAAGGCATGGCAGCCGAGACGCGTGCCTTTTTGCGCGAACTCATCCAAAACGATCTCCGCATCACCGCGCTGCTCAAACCGGGCTTTGCCATGCTCACGCAACGCCTCGCCGAGCACTACGGCATCAAAGACGTGCATGGTGTGGAGCCGCGCAAAGTGCCGCTGCCACCGGAAAGTCTGCGCGGAGGCCTGCTCGGCCACTCGGCCATTCACAAGCTCACCGCCAATGGCACCACCACCTCGCCCGTGAAGCGCGGCGTGTGGGTGATGGATCGCGTGTTGAACGATCCCGCCCCGCCTCCGCCGCCGGGCGTCTCCGCTGTCGATCCCGATACTCGGGGCACCACCACCGTTCGCGAGCAGCTCGAAAAGCATCGCGCCGATGCCAATTGCGCCGCCTGCCATGCGAAGATCGACCCCGCTGGCTTCGCTCTCGAAGCCTTCGATCCCATCGGTGGCTTGCGTGATCGCTACCGCTCCAACGGCCAAGGCGACGAACCACCCGAAAAAGGCAAAACCGACTGGCGCGTGCAATACAAGCTCGGTCCCAAAGTGGACCCCAGCGGCACCCTCACCGATGGCCGCTCGTTCACCGGCCCGAATGATCTGAATGTCCTCCTCACCAACGATCCCGCCCGACTCGCCCGCGCCTTCATCGCCCACCTCTCCCGCTACGCCACCGGAGCCGAAGTCAGCTTTGCCGACCGAGCCCAGATCCGCCAGATCGTCGAGAGCACGAAGAGCAACGGGTATGGGATGAGGTCGTTAATCCATGCGCTGGCTCGAAGCGAAGTCTTTATCGACAGGAGAATGGGGACAAAAGAATGACTTTTTTATCCCATTCTCTTGTCCCCATTCTCCTGTCGATTCTTTACTGTCATGCCTATTCACCGCACACTTGAACTCCAAAGCATCTCGGACAAAGCCTTCGCCGAAATTGACGAGGTAGTGATGCGTTGTGCTTACGCGAGTCAGAACCATTTTGGTCGCCTGTTCGATGAACGCATCTATGAGAACGATCTGGCGTCTCGTCTGCGTGCTCACGGTTTAGAGGTTCACACACAAGTCCCGGTCAAAGTCAGTCACGGAAGCTTCGAAAAGACCTACTTTCTCGATCTCGTGGTGAATCAGATGCTTTACGAACTCAAGGTCGTTGCCTCATTGCTCCGTGAGCATGACGCCCAAGCACTGAACTACGCGATGCTTCAAAACATCCGTCTCGTGAAGCTCCTGCACTTTGGCGAATCCGAGGTTCGCGGAAAACTGCTCCGCAATGCCATGGGTGAACCCGAACGTCATCAGCCCACCATGCGAAAGACTGGCTGGAGACCGTTGGGACCTCGTTGCACAGAGTTGATCGAACACCTCAAAGAACTCATCCGCGACTGGGGGACGCATTTGGATTATCGGCTTTACAATGAAGCTCTCATTCATCACTTCGGAGGTGAAGCCAATTGTTTGCTGCGGACAGAGATGATGTCTGGGGACTTGATACTTGGAACTCATCCCGTGCCACACCATGACGTGGAACATGGTTTCATCGTCACAGGCTTCACCCGGCCTCAACCCAGCTATCGGGAGCATCTGGAAGTGCTATTGCAACACGCTCCTTCGCTGAAGGGCATGCAGTGGATCAATCTGAACCATTTCCGGCTGGAGGTGACGACCATTCAGTCAGATTTCGACAAAAGAATGGGGACAGAAGAATAGCCCGAAACAGAAATCCATAATCCATTCTCTTGTCCCCATTCTTTTGTCGATTCTCACCATGACAACCCGCCGAAACTTCCTCCGCGCTGCTGGCGCTTGCCTCGCTTTGCCTTCCATCGGGCGTGCGGCTGAAAAGCTGCCGCCGAAGCGGCTTTACGCCATTCATGTGCCGCTGGGCATGATGCCGCAGTTCTTCTTTCCGAAGGCGGGTGAGACCTCCAGCCCCTATCTCGACCTCATCGCCGCGCATCGTCCACACTTCACCACTTTCAGCGGCCTCTCGCATCCGGGCGTGGATGGAAATCATCACGCGGGCCAGTGCTTCCTCACGGGTGCGCCGCATCCGGGGCAGCCTACGTTTCGCAACAGCCTCTCGCTCGATCAGTTCGTCGCGGAGCAGATCGGGCTCGACACGCGCTTCCCCTCGCTCGCCGTTTCGGTGCGCAAGGGCGAGCACTATGCCGACTCCATCGCCGTCTCGCGCTCCGGCGTTGTTTTGCCCTCCGAAACGAGCGCCGAGAGGCTTTATCGCCGCTTGTTCGTCGCCGGAACACCCGAGGAAAAAGCGGTGACCATGCGCCGCATCGAAGCCGGTGGCAGCGTGCTCGATCTGATCCTCGACAAAGCCAAGCGACTCGAAAAAAGCACCGCCGCGGAGGATCGGGCGCGACTTGAGCAATACTTCCAAAGCGTGCGCGAACTCGAAGGCCGCCTCCAGCGCAACATCGAGTGGGAAAACCGCCCGAAGCCGAAGGTGGACTACCCGCAGCCCAAAGACATCGCCGATGCCAATGAGGTCATTGCAAGGTCGAAGCTTATGTTCGATCTCATCCGCCTCGCCTTGCAAACGGACAGCACGCGCGTCGTCACGCTCTCGCTTAGCACCTTCAGCGTCGTGCCGCATGTGCCCGGCGTGAAAAGCGAAACCCACGGCCTCACCCATCACGGCAACGAACCCGACAAGATCGCTGAGTTGAAGAAGATCGAAGAAGCCCAGATGACCGCCTTTGGCGACCTCCTCAAAGCCTTTCAATCCGTCAACGAAACTGGCGGCACCTTGCTCGAACGCACCCAGATCCTCTACGGAAGCTGCCTCGGCAACGCCAACTCCCACAGCAACCAAAACCTCCCGCTCATCCTTGCTGGTGGCGGCTTCAAACACGGGAAGCATCTTGCTTTCGACACCCAAAACAACACGCCAGTGGCGAATCTCTTCGTGTCCATGCTGGAAGGGCTTGGTATCGAGGCGGACAAGTTTAGCAGCAGCACGGGGACGATGTCGAGGTTATAGCTATCTCCATCGCTCCATGAAGTGGAGGTTACACCGTCTTTAAAGTTTATGGAGACAATTTAGGCTGTTTCTGCCAAGAAATAGGCCATGATTATTTACGGAACCGCCCTCCTCGCCGTGTGCCATCTGCTGGGCGTCATCATTGGCGATCTTCTTGGTCGAGCGCTCGGGATGCAGACGAATGTGGGCGGTGTAGGCATCGCGATGCTGATACTGATCTTCGTTCGCATCTATCTGCACAAGAGTGGCCGGCTCTCCGCCATTTCGGAGAGCGGTGTGCATTACTGGGGTGCCATTTACATACCGGTCGTCGTGGCGATGGCGATGCAGCAGAATGTGGTGGCAGCTTTGAAAGGCGGGCCAGTGGCGTTGATCGCGGCGGTGGGTAGCGTGGTGCTATGCGGGCTATTTGTGTCCTTCATCAATCGCATGGAACCGGAAACGGAAGCTGGGGAGGACGGCAAATGATGTGGGAAATTCTTGAGAAGGCCGCGAAGGAGAATGGACTCGTCACCGCGTTCGCCGTGGTGGGTTTGGTGATGCTCGTTTCGGGCGTGATCTCGCGGAAGATGACCTGTGGTCGTGTGCAGGGATCGGCGATTGCCATCTTGATCGGCCTGGCGCTGGCGTATGTCGGCGGGAAGATCTCGGGCGGCTCGAAAGGGCTGGCTGATCTCGCCTTGTTCAGCGGCGTTGGCCTCATGGGCGGGAACATGCTGCGTGACTTCGCCATCGTGGCGACGGCGTTTGAAGTCCATGCGGAGGAGGCGAAGAAAGCGGGCTGGATCGGTGCCATCGCGCTGCTGCTGGGCACGGTGCTGCCGTTCATCGTTGGCGTGGCGGTGGCCTGGGCTTTTGGCTATCGCGATGCGGTCAGCATGACCACTATCGGCGCTGGTGCGATCACTTACATCGTCGGCCCCGTGACGGGTGGAGCGATTGGCGCGACCTCCGATGTGATGGCGCTGAGCATCGCCACGGGTGTGATCAAAGCGATCCTCGTGATGGTCTCCACGCCAGTCGCTGCCAAGTTTCTGCGCCTCAAGACGCCACGTTCAGCGATGGTCTTCGGTGGCCTCGCTGGCACCGTCAGCGGCGTGAGCGCCGGTCTCGCGGCCACGGATCGAAAACTGGTGCCCTATGGTGCGCTGGTGGCGACTTTTCACACTGGGCTCGGCTGCCTGATGGGTCCTTCCGTGTTGTTTTTTATCGTCCGTGCTTTGGTTTGAATCTTATGACTGAACTACTCATCATCGCCCGCGCTCGTTCGCACAGCAGCCACGTCGCCTTTCGCTCGGCTACGAGCACGCACACTTATCAGCAGCTCCTTGATGGCTCGGCTGCCATTGCGTCTGCGTTACTCGGGGATGCGGAAGACCTCAAGGAAGCCCGTGTCGCTTTGCTTGTGACGCCCGGTGCGGAGTATGTGGCGGCGCAGTGGGGCATTTGGCGAGCAGGCGGGATCAAAGTGCCGATCTGCCTCTCCGCTACCGAGCCGGAGTGGGAGTACGCCCTCACGGATTCGCAGGCGGGCCTCGTTTTGGCCGATGCAGCGAACGCGGCCAAGATTGCGACGCTTTGCGAAAGGCTCGGAGTTCGGTTGATGGTCGTGGAGGAGGTCAGGGGTGATTTGAAGCCGCTGCCGGAGATTGATGTGAACCGCCGGGCGATGATCCTCTACACCAGCGGCACGACGAGCAAACCAAAGGGTGTCGTGACGACGCATGCGAACATTCAGGCACAGATCGAGAGCCTCGTGACGGCCTGGGAATGGAGCGCGGAGGACCGCATCCCGATGTTTCTGCCCCTGCATCACATCCACGGCATCATCAACATCATCGGCTGCGCCTTGTGGAGCGGAGCGAGCGTGGAGGTCTTTCCGCGCTTTGATTTGGCTGCCATCCTCGACCGCGTGCGTGGCGATGCCTACACGCTCTTCATGGCCGTGCCGACGATCTATGTGAAACTCATCCAGGCACTCGAAGCCGCCAGCGAAGCGGATCGTGAGGCCATCGTGGCTGGTTTCAAACGCATGCGCCTCATGGTGAGCGGCAGTGCTGCCTTGCCCGCGAGCGTGCATGAGCAGTGGACCGCCCTCACCGGCCAAAAATTGCTCGAACGCTACGGCATGACGGAGATCGGCATGGCGATTTCCAATTTGTATCATGGCGAACGCCGCCCCGGAGCCGTCGGTGCGCCGCTTCCGGGCGTGGAAGTGCGTTTGAAGGCCGAGAACGGCCCCATCATCACTGCCGAGGATGAGCCGGGAGAAATCCAGGTGCGGGGCCCGACGGTGTTTCAGGCGTATTGGAACCGTCCCGAGGCCACGGCGGAGACATTTGAGGATGGCTGGTTCCGCACGGGCGACATGGCCGTGCTGGAGCTTGGCTACTACCGCATCATGGGCCGCCTGAGCGTGGACATCATCAAGAGCGGTGGCTACAAACTCAGCGCCCTCGAAATCGAAGCCGCGCTGCTCGATCATCCTCTCATCGCCGAGTGCGCCGTGATCGGATTACCCGATGACACTTGGGGTGAGGCTGTCACGGCGGCGGTTGTTTTGAATAGCGGCACGCTGGAGCTCGCCTCGCTGCGTGACTGGTGCAAAGGCCGCCTCTCCGTTTATAAAATCCCGCAGCGTCTCAAAGTGGTGAGCGAGTTGCCGCGCAATGCGATGGGCAAAGTGACGAAGCCTGCGGTGAAGGCGCTGTTTTGACCGTGAGTGCAGCTCTTTAGGAAGAGCTCGCTGACTTCGCTGGTGGATCGCGGAAGAAGATGAGGAAGAGCACCAGCACGCCGACGGCGATCCAGGCGGGCGTGCTCCAGATGGCGGCCCAGTCGTGGGTGATGTCTCCGCGAGGCGTGGTGAGCTTGTGGGCATCCATCACGCGGCCCGCGAGGTAGGTGCCGACGAGGGAGCCAAAGCCCCACAGGATGATGGCGATGAGTCCTTGAGCCGCGCCGCGGATGCGCTCGTTCGCCTCCGCATCGACGTAAAGCTGTCCGGCGATGAAGAGGAAGTCGTAGCAGACGCCGTGGAGCACGATGGCACCGAAAATGAGGAGCGTGCCGGTGCTGGAGGCACTGGCGCTGAGCATGAAGTAGCGGGTGACCCATGCGGCGATGCCGAGGAAGATGGTTTTCTTGTAGCCGAGCTTTTTGAGCATGAGCGGCAGCAAGATGAGAAAGATGACATCGGAGATCTGCGCCAGCGTCATTTTCTGCGCCATGTCCTCCCACTTGAGCTGCGTGAGGTAGGTGCCGAGGTTCACAAAGTAAAAGTACAGCGGGATGCAGATGAGGAACATGCACAGGATGAAGATAGCGAAGGCGGGCTTTTTCAGCAGCGCCAGGGCATCAAGGCCGAGCACCTCACCCAGCGACACATCTTGGCCTTTCTTCTGCGGCGGCGTGGCTGGCAGCGTGAGGGCAAAGAGGCCAAAAACGATCGAGGTGCCGCCTGCGAGGTAGTACTGTATGGATGACTGCTCCGCTTTGAGCTGGCTGAGCACCACGCCACCAGCGATCCAGCCCACGGCGGAGAAAATTTTCACGAAGGGGAAATCCTTCTTCGCATCGGCGAGGTGCGTCATGGAGACGGAGTTGCCAAGAGCGAGGGTGGGCGCGTAAAGCGTGCAGTAGAGGATGAGCGCGGGATACACCGTGCTGAAGGTTCTGAACTGCGGCATGCAGAGCATCACTAAACCACCCACTACCCCGAGCACCGCGATGATTTTCTCCGAGGCAAAGTAGCGGTCCGCGATGAGCCCGACGATGAAGGGCGAAAGGATGGCACCCCAAGCAAAAGCGCCATACGCGAGGCCGATCTCCTGCCCGCTGAAGTTTAGCGTGCCCAGGTAGGCACCGAGGGTCATGTACCAAGTGCTCCAGATGAAATACTGGAGAAACATGAAGACGGAGAGCTTGGTTTTGAGGGTGGTTTGCATGGCGGGAGGCTCAAAAAACGCTGCTGGGGCGCGAAGCTGTCTTTTGCGGATAAAACAAAGGCCCATGAGCCGGATGAGACTCATGGGCCTGAAGAACAGTTCGGATGTGAATCAGTTCAGATCGAGGCAGACGGCTTCGGTGGTGCTGCGGGCAAAGATTTTGCCGCCAGCGAGGACGGGGTAGCTCCAGACCTTGCCTTCGAGGACGTCTTTGCGGGCGACCTCGCTGTATTTCTCGGGGTTGGCGGTGGCGACGACGACTTCACCTTTGTCGCTGGTGGCGACGACCTTGTCACCGACGAGGATGACCTGGCCGGGGCCGAAGCCGCCCTCCTTCCACATGTCCTTGCCGGTGCGGATGTCCACGCAGGCGAGGGGGCCAGCACCGTATTCCTTGAAGCTGAACATGCCGTAGAGGTAACCGTCCTTCACGACGGGCGTGCTCCAGTGGTTGAAGCATTCGTTTTCACGACGCCAGATCTGCTCGGCGGAGAGCTTGCTGCCTTTTTTGCTGAGCTTAAAGGCACCGGCACCGACGCCGTAACCGGCGGAGCAATACACGATGTCTTCAAACACGACCGGGGAGGCGGCGGTGCTGACTTTATAGGGGAACTCGGCACGCCAGAGCACGTCGCCTTTCTTCGGCTCGACGCCGACGAGGCCGGTCTGGGTGAAGAAGATGGCCTGATGCACGCCGTGGATGTCGGCGAGGATCGGGGTGGCGTGGGTCATCTTGTCGTCTTCGCCCTTCCACAGGACTTTGCCGGTGTTTTTGTTCAAACCGATGAGCGCCTGGCCTTTGCCGCCGCCGGCGAGCATGAGCACATCGCCATCGATGAGCGGGGAGGCGGCGTTTTGCCACTTGATCATCTCGCCGCTGTTTTCCTTCATCACATCGTGGTCCCACACGGCTTTGCCGGTGGCGGCGTCGAAGGCGAAGACGTGCAGGAGGCTGTCGATGACATAGACTTTGTCGCCATCGATCACGGGCGAGGAGCGGGAGCCGTCGCCGCCTTTGTTGTCGCCCGCGCCGGCGTCGCCGCCGCCGTCATACTTCGGGATGACGCTGAGGGGCTTGCTCCAGACTTCCTTGCCGCTGGCGGCATCGAGGCAGGCCAGCATTTCGCCGGTGTTGCCATCCGTTTCGCCGGTGACGAGGGTGTAGGCCTTGCCGCCTGCGACGGCGAAGCTGCTGAAGCCGAGGTTCGTGGGCGATTTCCAGACTTGGTTGAGGCTCCATTTGGCCCCGGCGAGGGCGGGGACGGCTCCATTGCCCGCGGGGCCGCGGAACTTGGCCCAGTCGGTGGAATCAGCGGAGAAAGCAGCCGTGGCAAAGGCCAAGCCGAGCGCGGTGGTGAGGTGGGTGCGTGTCATGATGTGGATGAGAAAAGGGGAACGCGGAGCGTGATGGGCTCTTTCCGTCCGCAGAATGATCCGTCGGATCGGACTAATCGGTCAGATAAGACGGACGGCTTCGAATGAGGCTCACTCCACCGGACGGCGGGAGCGCGGCTCGCGGGTCACGGTATCGCCGATGCCTGCGTTGGTGACGAAGGGGCCGTCGGCCATCGGGGCGGTCTTGGTGAAGCCGACATCGGGCATGTCGCTGGGCTTGCCTTCGAGGGGGAAATCCTTCCGCAGGGGGAAGAAGGGATAGCCTTCCCACATGAGGATGCGGCGCAGGTCTGGGTGGCCGGTGAAGACAATGCCCATCATGTCGTAAACCTCACGCTCGTGCCAATTGGCGGTCGGCCAGATGTCGCTGACGGTGGGGACTTCCACATCCTCGGCCACGGCGGACCGCACGCGGAGATGCTGGTGGTGTCCATAACCGTAGATCTCATACACCATCTCAAAACGCGGGTCTTTGCCCATGTAGTCGAGGCTGGAGACATCGACGAGGTAATCGAAGGCCAGCTCGTCGTGGCAGTATTTCAGCAGCGGCTTCGCGCTTTCGAGCGTGACGATGAGCGTGTGCTCGCCGCGAAACTCCTTTGTTTCGAGCACGGCGGAGCCGAATTTCTGTTTGAGAGCCTCGGTCATTTGAAGGGCGTTCATGATGCTAAAGAGGGTGAAATGACGAATGTAGAATTCCGAATGACGAATGAATGTCGAAGAGGTGAATGACGAAAAGGGCGGAGACGGTTGGGGCTTCGGATTTCGGGCTTAGTTCGTCATTCGCCATTCGGGTTTCGTCATTCCGGCGCAGCCGGTCAGGCGGTGAGTTCAGCGATCAGCTCCTTCTTCTGCTCCACAAAAGAATGCTCGGTTTCGATTTTGCGCTGGAGGCGCATGAGGCCTTCAAGGAGCGCCTCGGGGCGCGGAGGGCAGCCGGAGATGTACACATCCACCGGGATGATCTGGTCCACGCCCTGAAGCACGGCGTAGCTGCGATACATGCCGCCGCTGCTGGCGCAGGCACCCATGGCGATGCACCACTTCGGCTCGGGCATTTGATCCCAGACGCGTTTCACGGCGAGGGCCATTTTGTAGGTCACGGTG
>Ga0209298_10000445_pt1 | contig 27376 bp, 18 predicted proteins | sample S_140806_EF_Meta_FD_187325 | JGI IMG/M metagenome (GOLD analysis project Ga0209298, IMG submission 187325) | Freshwater microbial communities from Lake Simoncouche, Canada to study carbon cycling - S_140806_EF_MetaG (SPAdes) (version 2) | ecosystem: Environmental > Aquatic > Freshwater > Lake ... | reverse complement strand
CGAGAAGAAAGCAGCTGAGCCCACACCCGAAGAGAAGAAGAAACAATTGCTTGAAGAAGCAAAGATGCGAATGGAAGTGAAGGTCGAGGCCGACAAGTACAAAGAGAAACTGATGGGTAACTCTCGTTTACTTCAACGACAAGATGGTAAAATAAACAAAAGGTAAATTTACATGACAAACCACTATGTATACTATTCATACGAGGAGTTTGGAAGGGGGTACATAGGAAGTCGGTCGTGTGGGTGTTTACCTGAGGAGGACAAGGAATACCTTGGATCGTTCACTGATAGTACCTTCACTCCAACAGGCAAAATTGTTCTGGCAGTTTTTGGTACACGAAAAGAAGCAACTGCAGCGGAAGTTGTTCTTCACGATGCGTATGATGTGGCAAAGAACCCTGAGTTCGCCAACAGGGCAAAACAAACAAGTGAGTTTTTTGACAGAACAGGAGCAAAGTCAACTGCTGAACATTGTCAAAAAATAGGAAAGGCAAATCAGGGAAGACGATTGACACCTGAGAACATTCAAAAAAGACAAAAAACCAGGGGAGCATACCCTTCTGGTGAAAATCATCCCATGTATGGTAAAACTCATACAGACAAAGCGAGGGACAAAATCAAAAAAGCAAGGGCGCTTCAAACAAACATTCCTGGAAAAGGTATTTTTTGGTGGGAACATGAAGATGGTTCATTTAAACGATGTAAAACTTGCCCTGGAGAAGGGTGGATCTTGAAAAAAGAAAGAACCAAACTAAGAAGAAGAAGTATAACGAAAGAACCATTCAGGAGGTATGTTAATGAACAAGGGGTGACAAAAAGATCCAGGAAATACCCTGGAGAGGAATGGCAAAATGGGTCTAAATGGGTATCTCCAGGGTAAAACTCTTTAAATCATTCTAAAACAAATGAGCACGAATCGGATGGGTGGAGACTGGAGTACGGAAGCAATCGAAGCGTTTCGTGCTGCGTATGGACAACAGTTGGCAACACCCGAAGAACACGATGTTGACCAACGAATGGGACTTCCTACAGAGAACATTTCTCTAACATCACCCTGGATTCATCACACAGGACTTTGGAAAGCGCCAAGTGGCAGAGGTCCTGAAGAGTTGAAAGTACCTTTTGACCCCAATAACTACTTCAATCCTCCTGAAGAAGAGGAAGAGTTGTCAGATGAGGAAGTGGACGAGTACATCGATTCACTCACTCAAGAAGAATTGTTGGCCCTTGGTGAAGAGCTCGGGGTGTTTGATGAGGGGTATTATGAGGAAGAAGAGACAGTAACCGATGACGAAATTGACGCCCTCATCGATGAAATCCTGAACTCTTCTGATGAGGAAGGGTAAAAATGTTTAACAACAGCTGACCCTCTATGTACGGAAGTAGCCTTGACTTTTCGGGAGTAAGCCTTCCGGGGGTTGGTGGCGGTATCAATGCGTCAAACGCAGTGACAACCGACCAACTGAAACAGATGAATTCAAGTGGCAAGAAGTGGGCTCCTGACGCCACTGGCGGAATGTCTCATCATAATGAGAGCATTTTGAAAATGAATGCCGCCAACCGCGACAAGCGTGCCAACCTCGTCAACCGCAACTTCAACGAGAATTGCGATGGTCCTGACGCCATGAAAGAAATCATGGGACGCCGCAAGGCCCGCATGGCTTCTTTCAAAGAGTTGAAAGCCAAAGAGTATAACTTTGCCGATGATACAGATTTGATGGCAATGCCTCAGCCCTTTGCCATGGCTGAAAAGTGTAAGTGTGGCACCTGCCCTACTTGCCGTGACAAAAAGCGCAAAGAGACAGAGTTTCGTGAGTGGGATACTGAAAAGCGTAAAGAGATGAAGCGCGGCGAGTTTGCTGGACAATTCGCCGGCCCTGACATGTCATTCCCAATTGCCAACGCAACCGATGTTGCTGCTGCTTGGTCTTCGGTTGGCAGGGCAAAGAACCCTCGTCAGGTGATGAAGAACATTATTCGCATTGCAAAGGAACTGAAACTTGAATCGGGACTGCCCGAGTCTGTCAAACAACGCATTTCTGCAGGTCAATCGGGTTTACCGGAGTAGGGAAATGGGGGTTGAAACTTTAGTAGCCATAGTCGCCTCCTTGGTGACCACAATGAGTGGATTGGGTTGGATTCTGGATCGCAATGGCAGGAGGACCGACCTCCGCTTCGACACAGTTATTGCCCACATGACAAAGGTGGAGCGCATGATCAACGACATGCGTGCTGACTTACCACTCAAGTACACACTTCGCGAAGATCACTTCCGCCTCACCGAGAAGGTGGAGCGCATCGAGTCCGACTTTATTGTCTGGAGACACACGGAGAGCAAAAATGATACTTAACTATGACTGGGGGAGACTGACAGGAGTCTATTCCGACGAGTTCATTGAAAAAATGAAAGGGCTCGACGGAAAAGCTTGTTGGGAAGGATACAAACTGGTGGGCACAAAGAAGAAAGGTAACAGGACTGTTGACGATTGTGTTAAAATAAAGAAGTCAGATCACACTGAGAATCCGCTTGATGAGATGGCAATTGGCAATGCTTTTGAGAAAGTGTCAGGCCATGGGGATTCCATGAGAATGCCGCGCCTAAAAGGTGTAAAGAAAGAGCCAATTGATGATTTTAATGAGCATAACCCGATAGAATCTACGGAACCCAATGCAGCAATGGCAATCAACCAATTGCGGGTGATGCGTGAGAAAGTAGACATCCTACTTGGTATGCTTCAACCAGACGACAACCTTGAGCCCTGGATGTCAACGAAGCTGACGATGAGTGTACAAAACCTGGCGTCAGTGGCTGACTATGTAAGATTCGGAGTGGAAACATGAAAAGTATCTGGGGTTCTTTCACTGAAGAGGCTTTGGACGCCTTTTATGAAGCTTACATTGAGAAGGCAGACTTAAACTGCAACCAACCAAAAGCCGACCCAGTTGGTGACAGTTTGACTGGTAAATCACATGTTGTCAAGGCATGTTATGGTGGCACTGAGAAACTGATTCGGTTTGGTCAGCGAGGGGTCAAAGGTTCACCACACAAAGAAGGTGAGTCTGAATCTTACAAGGCTCGGCGTGAGGCCTTCAGGGCTCGACACGCGGCCAATATCGCAAAAGGGCCATCCAGTGCAGCCTATTGGGCGAACAAAGTTAAATGGTAACACCATGAACAAATTCAACTTCCCTTCCATCAACCACCTCATTGAGGGTGTCCATTACACCACCATTGACTGGAACTTCGCCGAGGAGTGTGCCCCAGGTGAAAAGATGACATTTGGTGTTTGCCGCAAGATTGACGGCTCCACACAAAAAGCTGCCTCACAAGAGGAACTTGGGCAGAAAGAAGCCAAAAAACAAGGCTCGACCTTTCAAAACAACAAACAGATCACTGAAGGTCTGACCAAAAAGAAAATGGGGTGGGCTATGAAAGACGGCAAACCTGTCCTCGTGGAGTGGGGGTCTGTAGCTGGCGAGAAGAAAGTTGGTCCGGCACCAACCAAACCAGTCAAGAAACCCAAACCCAAAGCTGTCACCCCTCCAATCACCCTGCCCACCACTCAACAACAAGGGTAAAAACCTTTACTGGCTCTTCTCCCCTTACCGTCTGCCCCCTACCATGAGAAAGGACAATATCGCCGAAGAGGCACTCCAAAAGGCGTACCTCATATTTTCGGAGCACGGAATTCAAACCGTTGACTACAACTTCAGCCACAAACCTTCCGACTACAAGCGTGGCACAGTCGAGGAGCCCGAGCATGTGTCCAACATTGATGGGCGTTATGCTGAGTTGCTCCCTGAAAATGTCATTGACGGTGGACGCTTCGAGGCTTTGAAAAGCCGTGGTGAAGATGTCAACCTGGCCATGGATACCCTCCAGGCACAGATGCGTGTGTGTCGTGAGCGCGGAAACTTCCAAGAGCTCCAAAGCTGCATGAAGAAGATGGCGTCCCTGACCAAAGAGAAAGAGCGTCTTGATGCACAAATGGCCGTTGAAGATTACGGTCGTGCCCAAGCTGTGAACGCTGGACAATACATGGATCAGGACGACCGATACAGTGAAATGACAGAGATGGAAGCTCGCATTGCTGAGTTGGAAGCCAAGTTGTTGGAGTTCACTGAGAAACAGGGTTGAGCCCATGGCCAAAGGCAAGGGTAAACCATGCGGCGCATCGTATATCGCTGCCAACAAGAAGTGTAGAGTAGGTCTTCCAAAGGGAACTCAAAACGCTCTCACAGAAACAGTCAAGAAGTTGAGTGTAAAAAAAGCGGCTACCCTTCCCAGCTCCATAAGAAAGGAACTGGCTGACTTGGCTGCAAGAGACCACCAACTCTCAAACCCCAAAGAAAGTCCTTCAGTGGAGGGACTTCGAAAGCAATACCCTGATCTTAACACTAACGCCCTCAAACTGGCTCGGGATTATCAAAGCAGACAGGCAGCAGATCTTAGTAACCCCAAGTACAAGCTTGACCTTCCCGAAACTCGGGAAGATTTGATGGCTTTGCGCAGGTTCAAAGTAAAACAACACATGGATGCAGTTGGAAACAATAAGAAAATACTTTCCAGACACATTGATGAGATTGATGCAAAGTTAGATGTTGACTTGAAGGCAAAGAAAGCCAAGAAGAACACCCTGACCAGAGAAATCATGGAGGGTGACAGTGGGATGAACACCGCTGATGCCAAATCTTTGGCCGGGAACTTCCGTCGTGAGAACGACAGGTACGCCAAAGAAATGTCCCTTCAAAAGAAACTCAATGCGGAGAAGTCTGAAATAGCGCAGTTGCAATCTGTGTTGGGTCTTGGTGCCAAAACCCGTAAAGAAATCGGCAGGGACTTGCCTGGGTTGAGGAATGAGGCCAAAGGTCTTGAAAGTCACTTGGAGGCTGTAGTAAACAACCCCGACCGCACTCCCAAGGCTCGTCGTACTGCACAAGTTGCTCTTGACAAAGTAAGGAAAGCATTGGCGGCTGGTAAGACTGCGGCCAGTGATGAGACTGTGTATGGTCGTGAAACCAGCAAAGAATTGGACGACAAGATAGAAAAGAACATAACCTCAAAAACAGGGAAAGCCGACTACGACTTCAAGGCTTCACTAGCCTCAGGTTCAAAAGTCTTGGGTTCTGGCGGGTATGGAACAGTTATGCAAGAACCAAACGGCGGAAATGCTGTTAAACGGGGGGATGTGTCAGAAAGAGAGGTCAAGATCATTGACAAGGTGGGCAAGGCAGGTTTGGGTCCCAACATGTTGGCAGCTCAACTAAATGGTCCAGGTATTCGAGATGGCTACAAAAATGGACGAATTGCCATGGATGCTGTCCCAGGAAAACCAATGGGTAACCCACAACCTGACAAAGAGATCAACGGCGTCAAGGTTGCTGACGCGTATTGGAAAGCTCGTGCCGACCTTCACAGACTTGGAATAGCGCATAACGATATGCACGGCGAAAACATACTTATTGGTGATGATGGCAAAGGGAAATTGATAGACATGGGTCTGGCACAAGATTCACGCAAAGCTGCACTTGCTGAGGCCTTGGGTGCATTTGGGTCGGTGCCAAGACAAGCAGTCATCAGTCGGGTGCCGGGGGCAACAGGAGATGGTGATTGGCAAATGAGAAGGTGGAGTGCCAATGGTGGCGACCTTCTTGCAAGGGCTGACCGCACCAACAATCCTGTTGACATTGCACTCTTGAACCGACGAGCACCCATTCTTGGGAGAGCCTTTCAAAACAAACCCCTTGTCTGGGAAGCAATGCGAAGGGATGGGTTTACCAATGACGACATCGCGACTATAATGAGACACGGGATCAGGTCTGATGAATCCTCCTACAAACAAGGACCTTGGGGAAGAATGACTGCCACCCAAGCCAAAAAATACATCAACATTCTGTACAAAGGAATCTAACTTGGACAACAATCAAAAGTACTTCGCACTGATGGACCTGTACAAACAACTTCGCAGTGATCCTGACAAAATTAAAGAATCACTGAAAGTCCTTGACGCTGCAACTGCCTTGAGGGGAAAGGGTGGAGTAGACGATGATGTGGCCTATGGCGCTGGCATTCTGTGAGCCAAGGGGGTAAAACCAGATAGCGTCTTCACGCATCTACCCCTGGCTCCTCAGCATGTCTGCAACTAGAATTATTCTCAAGCGCTCCAGTATCCTTGGCAAGCGCCCAAACACCGCCGTAATTGAGCCTGGTGAGTTGGCACTAAACACCAACTCCACCGACCCCGGTGTTTTCTTTGAAGTTAGCAATGGTGAAATAGTTAAGGCAGGTCCTGTTGCCTACTTACCTCAAGCTCCCACTTCCACGCCAGCAAGGGGCGAATCGTGGCTTGACACCCAAACCGGCACCCTAAAAATTGGCGACGCTAAGAAACAATGGCAAACAGTTGCTGCACCTTTTCTGGGTGGTAGCGATTTTGTTGTGTTTGTTGCTCCTGAATTCCCTTTCTCTTCTGACGCGCTTCTGAATAACGGTCAGTCACTTCCTTTCCAAACAGTAACTCGCGCTATTCTTGAGCTGACCAAAGTTTACATCAGCAATGTACTCTCTGGGTACGCATCAGTAACTGATAACACCAAGTACACTGTCTATTACGCACCATCCCGACTAACCGCTAACAACGGTCCAGGACAAACGGTTTCGGACTTTAATGTAAGTTTTGCTGACCCCTACAAACAAGTCACCATTTCTGACCTTGAACAGTTTAACACTGTTGATGGTGGCATCATTGTCCCACATGGTTTTTCCGTTGTTGGTTTGGACCTGAAAAAGTGCGAAGTTCGACCCACTTATGTTCCCACTTACAAAAACCCCTCATACCCTTCCACCCAATTCGGTGTTAATCAACCTCTCTCTTCTATCTTCAAGTTGTCTGGTAACTCTTATATCAACAACTTCTCTATTAGTGACAAACTTGACGCTCGCGATATTTACAAAGTAACAGTTACTTCCCCAACAAATCTTGCTGCTACTTTTTATTCCACCCGGCCCCATGGTCTAGACTACAACGAACAAGTAACAGTTACTTTTGCTGCAAGTGTAAATCAAAGCACCGGAACTTTCACCCAAGGGACTTATTATGCTGTCCCCATTGACACTTTTACATTCCAACTTTCCTCAGCAATCCTGGACACGGCGACTTCTCCAGCCTATGTGACTTTTGCCTCGATGCCTGTATTTGCATCTAACAACTCGGTAAAACTGACAGTCACTAACAGTTTGTACTCAGCTCACCGACTTTCTAACTTTAGAAACGCCTCATTTCAGGAGTTAGCAGACTTCTACACGAAAGTTCAAAAAGCTTTTACTACAACCTTTGGGGGTCAGGTTACTGACGGCGCAAAGCTTGTAAGTACAGGCGAATATGTCATTGTTGGCCCAACTGACACCACCTACCCTAACAACTCCTCTTCCAACACTGTTCGTAACTCCTCAGCATACTTGGAGGAAGTCAACCTTCGCTCTCAATACGGCATGTGTGCCGCCGACTTTGATGGGGATGTGGTCCAGGGATTCCGCTCAGCTATTCTAAACCAATGCACAGCCATCTCGATTCAGAACGACCCGAGTGTTTACGAGATCTACACCACTCTAGTTGACCCTGATTCTGGTCAAACTTTGCAGAAGTGGTGGACATTAACTGAAGCTACCTATCTCTCTTTGCCGCTTGCTACTCGTCCGGCCTCCATTGTTGACACCAGCGTAGCAGACCAGCTTGCTTTACTCAACCGAACAGACATCTCTAACATTCGTTACTGGTACCTTAACCTTACCAACTCTCAAGGAAAGAGCTTTGGCATTGTTGATATTGACAATGATTTCCGTCACTTTGGATACCGGGCTCGCAATGGCGCCTACATTCAGGCTGGTTCGGTTTATACCATTGGACCCGCTATTGGGGTTTGGGCGTTGAATGGTGGTCTGATCTCACTGACAAACAGCACCTCTAACTTTGGCTCTGTGGCAATAAAAGCAGAGGGTTTCAGAGGTATCAACACCATTGGCGGTGCAGAACCCAATGGCGCTGGTTTCCTGTTTGACGGCATTCAAACTCCCCTTTCCCTATCTCGTTCACAAGTAGAAAACACTGAGAACAAAGAGATTCTGACACTGGGATCAAAAATCGTCAGTGTATCCTACGAGACAGGAAATGAAAGTATTCAGATCGTGGAACTCAGTCAGGATTTCTCTCCTTGTTACTTGTTACCTTTCTCCCTAGTCCCTGGAACCGCGATTTGGGTTGCCACTGAAGAATGCACTTACCGAGGTTTCTTAGCAACTGATGGTGGTCCAACCATTTTCACAGGTGCAGGAGTTGCAACAAATGCTTCGCTGCGCATTCGGGCTTCTGACAGTACCATTCCTACCGATGCCACTCTCATACCCGCTCTAGGGATTCCTTACATTCGTCGTTTTCGGGACCCGCGTTCTGAATTCGACCGTTCTTACTCCTTTGTTGTCCGCAACACCTATCAATATGCGGTTGCCCCTCAAGTGGGTTCTGTTCTTCGTCTTAACCAGACGAGCCAATCACTTGGTACCTCAACACTGAAACCCAACTACCAATTCGATCCAGGAACCCTGGGTGGCTGGGGTCGGGTTTTCACTGTGGATGCTGCTATTCCAGGGGTTCAAGGCACTTCTCCGCAATTTAACTATGTCATTGGAGATTCAACTCAGGATAGTTCTTACTTCCTTAGCATCACTGTTTCCGACTATAGTCGTCCTTGGGAACAGGAATTTAATAATGCGTCTGGATATTACGCCACTTACGCAAACCGTAACTGGTATTCTGCTGAAAATAACACTTGGAAGTCGGTTTATTACGATACTACCTTTACAGCCTCTGTGGGTCCTGAAAAGGTAGCACCAGTTGAAACTTGTTCTCCCTTCATTACCACAAGCGTTCTTGAGCGTCAGGATCTTACCTCAACTACCTACCAAGGCAACGTTGCTCCTGACCCCTATCTTGCCACATACGATTCCACCTCCACCTACTTCCGGGGTGCAACAGTTCCTTACACTGAGTTTGCTCCTCAACTTGTTTTTGACGGGGATGACAGCTCTGAGAGTTTGGGACTTTGCCTAAAGTCTGTGCCCTCTGTGGATACAACCCAACTTGTTACTGCCATTAATGCTTCCTCTGTTGTGCAAACCTCCCAAACCGCGGACCGTGCAACAAATCGTCGTTATCGCCCAGAAATTGTAGAGTTCTCAGTGCTTTCGGCGGTTACTATTCCCAGCCCCAAACAACAAGTTGTGGTTGTAGCATTGACAAGTGGTAGTGCCACAGGAACCGAATACCTTCGTGTTATCGGACAGAATGGTTCTGTTATTCAGGCGATTCGACTGAACAACACAAACAGTTTGTATCCAAACCCCACTACAACTTCAGCCAGTCCAACTTGGCCAGTTGGTTCAGTTGTGACAGTTTGCGCCACTAACGCCACACCAGATGCAAAGGGTTACGACCCAGATTGGTCAAACTCGAAGCAAGCTGTACTTCGGTTCTTTGAGGTGATGGGTTACTCCAACTCGGTCACTCTTCCGCTTCTTTCTCCCAACTATTGGGGAAGTCGTTTCATTCCTGTTACCACGTTGCCCATCTCCCCTGCGGCAAATGGTTATGCTTCTGTAACAGGCCAATGGCCTCTGGAGTTCAACCGGCCCTCCGCAGTTCTTGCTAACACACACACCTGGGCTTACTCTGGTTTCCTAAACTACTCCCGTGGTCTTCCTGACTACCAGACAAACCTCATCCCCCGCAAACTTGGTACAGACTATCAAGCTACCACAACGTGGGGCGGCCGTTTAGCAGTGACTGGGGTCAATGATCAGGGAGAAGTTGTACTTCTCGGCCCTGAGCGCAGTGCCCTCACCGCGCAACTGTATCAGCAAGTGCAACCTACAATCACCCCTGTCAACCAACAATTGTACGAAGCACAAGGCATTGTGGAGTTCCCCAACCAAGTTATTGTTTACTCTACAGACAATATTTCCTCTCAATTTGACGGATTGCAAAATACATTTGACCTACTTCGCGGAGGTCTGGTCATACCAAGTGACCAACTTACAGCTCAATCAATCTTTGTAAACTTGGGAGGAGTCACTCAGATTCCGACTACTGACTACACCATTAACACTAATCAAATCACATTTATCAATGCTCCATTAACAGGGACAACTTGTGACATTAGGGTGGTCACTACTCAAGACAGCCAAAAAACATTAGTTGTTGTGCCTATGACAATTAGTCCAGCTTTCGACAATGTGACCACAATTTTCACAGCCACATCTCCTTCAGGTCTTACTGCCACTGTTATTGACAACAGCAACACTTTCCTGTTCTTGGGTGGTGTTGAACAGATTCCTGGGGTAGGAGGGGCTTACACCATTACCCGAGTTGGAACAACAAGTTCTTTCCAGATTGTGTTTACAGGTGCTCCCCTCTCAGGTTCAAGCTATGATCTCCGAGCGATCACAACCGGCACTTATTGGGCTTCACGTCTGGCTTTCCCTGTTGAAGTTTACTCTATCGACGACATTTCTCCTCAATTCAACGGTGCCTTAACAGACTTTACCTTGACAAAGGGGGGTGTGACCATCAACCCAGAAGTTGTAAACACACAGAACTTATTCGTCTCACTTGGAGGTGCTATGCAACTTCCAACTACTTCGTACTCTGTTCAAGGAAGCAAGATTATCTTCACAGCGCCCCCTATTGCCGGTACCTCCAGCAACTTAAGGATTGTAACAAACGCTGAGTTCATCACTTGTCCGCAGCTGGGACTGTCTAACTCATTTGTTCGCTGGGGTCCGGGCCTGCTTCTGGATATTGTCAACCAAATTACAGGTATCGACCCTGGAACTTTGGAGTAAGGGTAAAAACAATCAACGCCTTTCGGGTCTACCGAATTGAAAAAAGACGTCTAGTCAGTTATGTCAACCACAAAAGCGACACCAATCCAGTTTCTGCGCAGTATCATCGCTCGCAAGCGCCCCGACCCGGCTCTTCTTTTGTCGGGTCAAGGTGGTGTTAACACAGAGAGCACCGAGCCTGGGCTATACTTTGCAGATAGCACTGGCACAGAGCTCATTAAGATCGGACCAGTTGCCGTGGGCACGGTCCCTGGCGGAACGAGTGCCAACTCAAAAGGGGAAATGTGGTTGGACAACACCACAACCCCTGCTTACCCGGTTCTCAAAATTTGGGACGGCACTCAATGGCTGACTGCAATGCCATTTACATTTGCACGTCCTGTCATTTCTGCCACAGCACCCGCTCTCGGTACCTACCCTGACGGCACCATGTGGTGGAACTCCACCAATGGATTGATGTACATACAGTACAACGACGGCACCACCATTCAATGGACTCAAGTCTCCTCGTCAACCGTCTCCTGACGAACGAGAAGCACCAAAGAGTAATCCTGACACTTAGAACCGCCCACGGAGACCATCGCCTGCCATGTCTGTAACAATCACACTCAAAAGTTCAAGCGTCGCTAATAAGCGTCCGGTCTCCACGTCGCTCGTTGCCGGAGAAGTTGCCCTTAACTATAACAACGGTGACCCTGGTATTTTCTTCACCAGCTCCACCAACTGTTTGATCAAAGTAGGTCCAGCCTCGGTGAGCTCCACGGCTCCCAACTCTACACCAGCCGGGTACGCGGGTAATTCCGTTGGCGAGTTCTGGTATGATACAACTCTGCCGGGTCTTAAAATTTGGACTGGTTCTGCTTGGGCATCAGCCACCAGTTCCGCAGTCGCCTCAACTCCCACCCTCCTAGGTCTCTCTTACGGTTGCACCAACCTCACCAACTCCTTTTACGGGTACTGCTCAGGTGCTCTTGGAAGTTCCTCCGGTGCCAACGTTGGTATTGGCGTCTGTGCGTTGTCTGCTCTGACTTCAGGTTCTTTTAACACTACTATCGGAAATTGTGCAGGGTCAGGCATAACGACAGGAAGTTGCAACGTTGCTATCGGTTGCGGCGCCCAAGTTACTACCGCTTCTGGGAATTGTCAACTTGCCATTGGTTTTAGTGGTACCGACAATTGGCTTACAGGAAATAGCACTAAAGCTATTAGGCCGGGTGGTGGCATCATCGATTGCACTGGCGTTTGCGGAACTGCCGGTCAGGTTTTGGCTTCCAATGGTAATGCCATCGTTTGGTCGTCACCCACCTCTTCAGCTAACGCTACTCCGACTACATTTGGAATCCTTCTTGGTTGCACCAGTGCCGCAGTGGGGCCTGTGGCTGGCAAGGTTTCGTTAGGCTGCAACGCCTTGCTCTCACTGACCTCAGGCAGCACCAACACGGCAGTGGGTATTAACGCCCTCTGTGCAACAACAACGGGGTTCAGTAATACTGCGGTTGGTGAGGGGAACTTGAGGGCGAACGTGAGCGGGAGTTACAACGTTGCCGTTGGTGCTTCAGCGTTGCCCAGTGGTACCTCATCTTGCAACACGGCTATTGGAGCTTATTCTCAATTCCTGGCAACTGCTGCTGACCGAAATACTTCAGTAGGTTTCTATTCTTTGAATGGCTTGACAACTGGTTGCGATAACGTGGCAATCGGTCCTTACTCCTTGTCAACAAACAGCACCGCAGTCAGAAACACTGCCGTTGGATCAAGTGCATTGAGTACTAACACTGTTGGTGCTTCTAACACCGCCGTCGGGTATGCCACGATGGGGTCTGTAACCACTGGAAGTTTCAATACTGCCCTGGGGAGTAGCGCCGGTGGCAACATAACAACAGGGTCATGCAATGTTTCAATCGGACCTGGTACTCAAGTTGCGGTAGCTACTGATAATTGTCAACTCACTATTGGTTGGAGTTCTGCTAACAACTGGTTGACAGGCAACTGTTTCAAGTCCATTAAACCGGCAGCCGGTATCATCGACAAGAATAACGTTTGTGGGTCGGCTGGTCAAGTTTTGATGAGTGACGGTGCTAACGCAATTTGCTGGGGAACTGTCACTACTTCAGCTATCCCCTGTGCCACCATTATTGCCACAGGAGACATAGTTATCGGAACTGCTCCAAGCACTCCAGGAGTTCAGACAGTTGGCACCAACGGTCAATACTTGTCTGCTAACTCTGCTTGTACAACTGGTTTGCAGTGGTGCACTCCTGCATTTATCACTTGTGCTACAGCTACAGCTAAGGGCAACATATTTGTCGCCACAGCCTCCAATGCTCCGACAGTTTTGACAGTTGGCACTGACGGTCAATACTTGTCTGCTAACTCTGCTTGTACAACTGGTTTGGCTTGGGTGACCGGCAGTGGTGGAGGTGGATCGGCAGCAACTCCCTTGGCTCTTGGTTCGGTTTATGGGTGCACTCTTAACACATCATGTTACGCCACAGCTTTGGGTTATTCAGCTAATTGCTGTGGAGCATCATCAACAGTATCGGTCACGGCAATTGGCATGTATGCTTTGGCTAGAAACGCAGCCAATTTCAACACTGCAGTTGGTGCTTTCAGTATGTGCGGGGTTGGCGGACTCGGCTTTACCATTACTGGAAGTTTCAACACCGCATTGGGCTATGCCACTATGGTTGGTCTTACTACGGGGACGTGCAATGTTGCGGTTGGATCACAAACAGCTAATCAATTAACCTCCGGATCCTCTAACACCACGGTTGGGTCTCTTGCAGGAACCAGCTTAACATCTGGCAGTTGTAATACCCTAATTGGTTTCAGAGCAGGATGTTTTCTAACTGTTGGAAACGGTAACACCCTTATCGGATGGTGCTCAGGAAGTGCTACGTCGTTTTGTAGCATTTCCATGAGTAATACCACAGTTGTTTGCAATGGTTCAGGTGGATTTTGTCAGACTGGGGCTGGGGCAATATCCACGATCTCAGACGGTCGTCTCAAAGAGTGTGTTCAAGACCTGCCCCATGGTTTGGCTTTTGTCAATGAACTTCGTCCAGTATCATGGGTGTGGAATAATAATGAACAAAACCCGAAGGGTCGAGTTGGATTAAAACAGGCGGGTCTCATCGCTCAAGACGCTCTAGCATTACAGGAAAAATATGACGCAAAATACCTTGGTATCGGTCAGGACTTTAATCCCAATGAACTTTCGGTTAGTACAATGGCTGTGGTCCCAGTCCTTATCAAAGCAGTACAGGAGCTCAGTATAACCGTAGAGACTTTACAATCCAAAGTCGTCGAGCTAGAAAACAAGATAGTGTCGCTCGGACAGTAAAGAAACCAATTTTGCTTCACTCAAACCCTGATCTCTTTTAACACCATGTCTCTCGCACCTATCCCCAATTTCTCCCAGCCAATTCCCAATAACCCGTTCTACTCGCCCCTGACAACTTATGTTCAAGGCCCCTATCATTGGTGGCTTTCGGCTGCTGGAAACCCTGGGTTTGATTTCGCCACTGGCACCATTACTGCTGGCGGCGGCGGTGGCGGTGCTGGTACCGTAACCTCGATCACAGCAGGCACAGGTCTGTCAGGTGGCACCATAAATGTCTCGGGGACCATCGCTATTGCAAACACTGGGGTGGTTGCTGGCACATACACCAACCCGCTCATGACTGTAAACAGTCAAGGGCAATTGACTGGCGTTACTTCTCAGGGAGTTGCGCTTACCGCCAACCTGCTGCTTGCAAAAGGCGACCTCATCTCAGCTACCGGCCCTGCAACGCCAACAATCCTCCCATTAGGCACCAGCGGATACATACTGAGTGTTGATCCCACGTCCGGAACTGGTCTTCGCTGGATTGCTAACTCTGCTACAATTACCAACGCAACTCCTGTTTCGACGGGTGTGATGTACGGTTGCACTCCAATTCTTGGAACTACCTGCAACACTTCGCTGGGTTACTCAGCTCTCAATAACCTCACTACCGGCACTTGCAACACTGCTGTAGGGTACCTGAGTCTGCTCACGAACAGTAATGGACTACGCAACACTGGTGTTGGAACTTCCGCCCTTCAAGGTAATACGTCGGGTTGTAACAACACTGTTGTTGGCTCAAACGCAATGCAAAACAATACGATTGGAGGTTTCAACACGGCTGTTGGTGCTTTCACTCTTTCTTGCAATGTAGTTGGTACAGGCAACACAGCTGTCGGTAATTGCTCTCTCTGCCTCAGCATCGGCAGTTATAATACCTCTGTTGGTCACCTTTCTTTGACAGGTTCCACAGGTTCACAAAATACTGCCCTCGGCGGCGCCACTTTGACGAGCGTCACGGGGTCTGGCAACTTAGCTACAGGTTATAATGCCCTAAATCAAGCAGTGAGTAGCGCATATAATGTGGCTCTCGGGTATTCTGCAGGTTGTACACAAACCAGTGGCGATCGCAATGTCTTAATCGGACCATTCGTTCAGCCATCGACTACAACCGGCAGTTGTCAACTTGCCATTGGGTTTGGCACTGGTTCGTATTGGCTTACTGGGGATAGTAACAAAGCTATTCGTCCTGGATCAGGCATCATTGACTGCACCGGCTCTTGCGGATCGTCCACTCAAGTGCTTTCTTCCACGGGCACAAACATTTTGTGGGTTACTGGGGGCGGAAGCTCAACCGTTGTTTGTGCTACTCCAACCATTTATGGTATTGTTCTTGGTTGCACATCATTGGATGTTGGACCAACTTGTGGCAGAGTGTCTCTTGGTTGCAATGCCCTTCTCAGCACTACTGGCGGTTGCAACACGGCTATCGGCACTCAATCACAAGTAGCCAGCGCCGCCGGCCACGACAATACCTCTGTTGGTTACATTTCACTTTGTTCTGTTACTACTGGCAGTGCTAACACGGCCATTGGATCAGGCGCGTCTTGTAGACTGACTACTGGTAACCAAAACGTCTCTGTGGGGTACTTTGCAAATGCGGGTGGGACTTCAACCAGTAATAACACATTTGTGGGGATTTTTGCTGGTCTTAATGTTACTGGAAACAGTAACACAGGAGTTGGACTGTTTAGCCTCCAGGGCTGTGCATGTGAGTATAACACAGCGGTTGGGGCTTGTACCTTGAATGCGATGGGTATCACAGGATGTGGCAACACCGCGATTGGGGGTAACGCCCTGAACAGAGCTACTTCTGGCACCTGCAACGTAGCTGTGGGATTCCGCTCTATGATGTGGTGCGCTTTAGCTGGATCTGGTAACACTGCATTAGGGTCCTGCACACTCGCGTTCGCTCAAGCTGACAACAATACAGCAACAGGATTTTTGGCGGGGGCAGTTACAAGTTCTGGTTCCAACAACGTTTTTGCTGGATCTCGTTCGGGTTTCTGTAATACCTCCGGCAGCAGCAACGTCTTGGTGGGGGTGGACTCCGGTTGCGGCATCACTACAGGTTCTTTCAACACTGCTCTCGGTTTCAGCGCGAATTCACTTGCTTTATCAAGTAGCAGTCTGAACACTGCAATCGGTTATTGTGTCCAAGTAGCTTCCTCTTCTGGCTGTTGTCAGCTTGCAATCGGTTTCAGTGCCACAGACAATTGGCTTACTGGACTTTCCACCAAGGCAATTAGACCAGGAGCTGGCATCATTGACAGCCTGGGTTCATGCGGAACTATCGGTCAGGCTCTTCTCAGCACAGGTTCTAACGCTATTTGCTGGGGCACTGTTTCCGGCTCCGGGATTCCCTGCGCTTGCATCACTGGGAAGGGCGGGTTGGTTACTGGAACAGCTGCTAGCACACCTGCTGCTCTATCGGTGGGCACTGACGGTCAAGTTTTGGTTGCTTGCAGCACTTGCACAAGCGGACTGACTTGGTCTGCGTCTGGTGCCTCCGGTATTCCCTGCGCAACTATTACAGCTAAGGGGGCTCTTGTCACTGGAACCGCTGCCAACACTCCCACGGCCCTTGCTGTTGGCGGTTCTGACGGGCTAGTTCTTACCGTTTGCTCAGCTTGTACAACCGGTCTGACTTGGGCTGCTGGGGGTGCAAGTGGCTCAGCAGCAACTTCCACGACTCTTGGGACAGTTTATGGTTGTACCGCGTTGGGGTCCACTCTTAATCCCTTTGGCGTATCTTTGGGATACAGTGCATTGAGTAACCCTCCTGCTACGGGTTCGGACAATGTTGCTATTGGTTCATTTACAATGCAATGTGTGACCACGGGGGGTTGCAATATTGCTATTGGTTCTAGTAGCCTGAACTGCCTTAACACCGGAGTAGGGAATATAAGCATAGGGCTGTCGGCAGGGAACAAAATAACCAGTGGCTGCACAAACCTCGCAGTGGGCTTAAGTACCATGGTGAATCTCACAACTGGTGGCTGTAATGTAGCTCTTGGCTCTTGCGCTCTCTTTGCTAATACTACCGGATTTTACAACACCGCAGTGGGTGCGTGCGCTCTCTTGTGTTCTGCTGCGAAATCTGGTGACACCGCTGTGGGTTTCAGGGCAGGATACGCTTTAGTATCCGCCCTTACAACCGCGCCTAACACCTTTGTTGGATGTAAGGTAGGGTGTTCTCTAACAACGGGATGTGGAAACACTTGGATTGGTACCAACACCTGTGCTATAACAACTTCCTGCAACCTGACTGTTATTGCCAACGGAGGGGGAAATGCCAGTGCGATTAACAACGGTGTTTGGTGTTTCGCGTCAGACATCCGTCTCAAAGAGTGCGTTCAAGATTTGCCCCTGGGTCTTGCTTTTGTCAATGAGTTGCGCCCTGTCTCCTGGACTTGGAATAGCAACGAACGCAACTCTGAGTCCATTGTTGGTACAAAACAAGCAGGTTTCATTGCACAAGACATTGTAGCACTGCAAAAAGAAAACGACGCATCCTACCTTGGATTTGGTAGTGACATTAACCCCGACGAATTCACAGTCGGCATGTCTGCTGCTATCCCCGTTCTCGTCAATGCAATCAAGGAACTCAGCGCCGAACTCACCACTCTCAAGGCGGAAGTTGCCGCGCTCAAACAACAGGCGTAACACTCGATTAACGGAGGGGTGCTTGGCGCCCCTTTCCATCCACTTTATAACTTTCTGCCATGTCAGTCTCATTCTACCTCAAGCGTTCCGCTACAGCAAGCAAGCGCCCTCTGACTGCCGGTGTCGCCCTTGGCGAACTCGCCCTCAACTATGACAGTGCCACCGGCGGTCTCTACTACAAAGACAGTGCCAACAGCATTGTCAAAGTTGGCCCTGCACAAGTTTCCTCGGCAGCGCCTAACTCTTCTCCCGGAGGTTCGTCCGGCAATAGCGTAGGCGAGTTTTGGTACGATACGATGACTTCCGCACTCAAGGTGTGGAACGGGTCGTCTTGGACAGCCACCAACACCAACCTTGCCTATGTCGACAAGTCTGCCTATACTGCCAAAGGTGTCCTTCTTGTTGGTTCCGCTCCCAACACTCCGATCGCACTTGCAGTCGGCACCGATGGGTATGTTTTGGTTGCCGACTCTGGCGAAGCAAGCGGTCTGAGATGGGCCGCAGGTGCCGCTGGTAGTGGAGTCACTTCAATCACTGCTGGCACCGGTCTCACAGGCGGCACAATCACCACCACTGGCACTATTGCTTTGGCAACGAGCGGAGTCTCTGCTAACTCCTACACCTTTGCCAACATTACCGTTGACACTTACGGTCGTGTTACCGCTGCCTCAAATGGTGCTGATGCCACAACTTCCTCAAAAGGCGTTGTACAAGTTGGCACAAACATTGACGTGACTTCGGGAACCATCAGCGTTGCCGACGGTTCTTCTGCGGCAAAGGGTGTTCTTCAAGTTGGCACCAACCTTGGCGTTGCGTCTGGCGTGGTTAGCGTGGCTGACTCCTCGACTTCGACCAAAGGTGTGGTTCAACTTAACAACACTACTACCAGCACCTCAACCTCGCTGGCACTGACTGCGGCCCAAGGTAAGAGTTTGCAGGATCAAATCGATGCACTTGTTGTCTCTTCCAACATTACCCTTGGCGGTACCCTCAACGCTAACACTGGTCTTGTTGACAGCGTAACCGCTCAAGGCACTACTGCTGGCCTGGTTGTTGGTTCCGCGTTGCCTGCTCCCGCTCCCGCCAACAACGAAATCTTTGTTATTGTCGATGTTCAAGGAACCAACGGACCCAACTCCCCAACCCTGGTTCATGTTGGAGACTGGTTCCTTTCCGACGGTTCTACTTGGCAGTTTCTGAATGTGGGTTTTGCACCTGGTCAAGCAACGACAACTTCGCAAGGCGTGGTGCAACTCGCCACGAACGCAGAAGTTCAGGCTGGTACAGACGCTTCTAATGCCGTTGTCTCCTCTTCGCTGCAAAGCAAGTTGTCTGACAGCGTTTCGACAACTTCCAGCACAACCATTGCTTCAAGCACCGCTGTGAAGTCGGCCTATGATCTGGCCAATGCTGCACTGCCCAAGTCGGCATTCTCGGCTGCTGGAAACCTCATTGCGGGTACTGGTTCTTCTACCTACACAGCTCTTGCTGTTGGTACCAATGGTCAAGCTCTAGTTGCTAATTCGGCTTGCACAGGCGGTCTCACTTGGTCTACCTTTACTCAGTGTTCTGGAACGGTAACCAGTGTCTCTGCTGGAACCGGTTTGAGTGGTGGTCCCATTACATCTTCCGGTTCGTTGTCGCTCAACACTGCTTGCGTCATTCAGCCTTCGATTGTTACCGCCAAAGGCGACGTTATTGTTGCTACCGCTTCTGCTACACCAACTGCTTTGGCTGTCGGGTCCAACGGTCAATTCCTGACGGCGAACTCTGCTTGCACTTCGGGTCTTGCCTGGGTTGCAGGTTGTACCGGAACTGTCACCAGTGTGGCTGCCGGAACTGGCCTTTCAGGTGGCACCATTACCTCAAGCGGGACGATTGCTCTAGCAAACACTGCGGTTGCTGCGGGATCCTACACCAATGCGTCCCTCACCGTTGATGCGCAGGGTCGCCTAACTGCTGCGAGCAGTGGCACTGCCCCGGTTACAACTGTGACAGGAACATCCCCTATTGTTTCATCTGGTGGAGCAACCCCGGCTATTTCTCTTGCCGATACAGCTGTTAGCGCAGGGTCCTATACCAATACGTCTCTCACCGTTGATGCTAAAGGTCGTTTAACAGCGGCAAGTAGTGGCACTGCCCCGGTTACATCTGTGACCGCCACCAGCCCAATCACAAGCACTGGCGGAGCAACCCCCGTAATCAGTACAAGCATGGCAACTGGCAAGTTGCTGGGTCGTTCGACTGCTAGCACCGGTGTTGTCGAAGAGATTACAGTCGGTAGCAATTTGACACTTACCTCTGGCACATTGAGTGCTACGGGTGGTGCTGTCACTTATGCCACCACCTCCGCAGAAATCCTTGGTGTGGCAACCACAGCCACCGGAACAAGTGGAGCCACCAGCATCGCAGTTGCTTCGACCACTGGTATAAGCGTTACAGATAACGTTTTTGGACAAGGTATTCCTTTCGGGACTTCCGTTACTGTTATTGCTGGCCTCAACCTCACCCTGAGCAATGCGATTAAGGCAACATTAACTGGCGATCCTCTGTCCTTCTACCCCAGCACTAAGGTCCTTACACCGAGTTTCGGTATCAAGGGATGGGCTAAGTTTGTTGGTGCTGCTGCAAGTATTGTAACAACCACATTTGCAGGTGGCGCATCTACGGTATCCCGTGCGGCCAGTAGTACAACTTGTACAGTAACTTGTACTAACCCCCATGGGTTGATTGCAGCAAATGTTGTCAGCGCAGCATCGGGGGTAGTTGTGGGAACGTATGCAGTCACCGCCGTTCCTACTAGTACAACATTCCAGTTTACAACCGCTGCAACAACATTACTCTCCGCTGTAGCGATCACGTTCTATGAAAGGGAAATAATCTGTAGTGGTGGAATTATTGGCTCAATCGCACCTCTGAGTGGCAGTAGTACAGACGGATATGTGAATTTCAACACAGCAATGCCTGACAATAACTACGCATTATTTGGTGGCGCCGCCCAAGCCAGCGGCAGCCCCGCCGGCATCCCTTCACAAAATACAACTGCAGGCGACTCGGGCGCGGGTCTTGCTGCTGTTCGATTTTTAAATCCAAGCAGCACGTACAACCTCATACAAATAGTGCGGTAACCCAAGGGTAAAACCATCTAACGAACCTTGTACTAACGAGAGGAAATGGCTGTAACGATCACCCTTAAAAAGTCATCAGTTGCCAACAAGAGGCCCTTTGCTTCTTCGTTGGTTACCGGAGAGTTGGCACTCAACTCCAACTCACTGTCTACTGGCATTTTCCTCTTAGACGATAGCAATAATGTTGTAAAGGTGGGTCCTACTGCGGTGGGACCTTCCGCACCAAACGTCGCCCCAGTTGGCTCGACCGGTAACAGCACCGGCGAATCCTGGTACGATACAACCAACTCCACCTTCTGCGTCTGGGATGGTTTTGTATGGCGCTCAGCCAGCGTCCCGTCCCCTCAATCCACTCCAACTGTTTTAGGACTTACCTACGGCTGCACCAACGCCACAGCGAACGGTGCCGTCAGTCTGGGTCTGAACGCTCTTCTGGCAAACCAACCAGTTAACACGGTTGCCCTAGGAACCAGCACTCTTTGCGCTGTCACTTCTGGAACTGGCAACACCGCTGCCGGTACTTGCTCCCTTCAAGCTGCAACAACTGCTTCCTACAACACTGCCCTTGGTTTCAACTCTGGCAACAACATCACTTCAGGGTGTTACAACCTGAGCATCGGTCAAAACACCAACGTCGCCTCCGCTACTGGTAACTGCCAGTTGGCAATCGGATGGTGTTCCACTTGCAATTGGCTCACCGGTCTTGACACCAAAGCCATTCGACCGGGTGCCGGAATTGTTGACAGTCTGGGCTTATGTGGAACTATCGGCCAGGCTCTGCTCAGCACAGGTTCTAATGCTATTTGCTGGGCATCGATCACTGATGGTACTGTTAAATCAATCACCGCTGGCATTGGACTTAACGGCGGCACGATTACCACAACAGGCACGATCGATCTAGCCAACACTGCTGTCACTGCAGGTGCTTACACTAACTCTTCTTTCACAGTTGACGCACAGGGTCGTTTAACTGCCGCCGCCAGTGGAACTGCTCCAGTAACTGCTGTTACAGGGACCGCACCTATCGTTGTCAGTGCTGGCACAACTCCTGTCGTAAGCATCACCGCTGCTTCAACAACAGCAACCGGCTCCGTTCAACTTTATAATAACACCGACAGCAGTTCGACGGCACTCGCACTAACTGCTGCTCAAGGCAAAAGTCTTCAAGATCAAATCAACGCTTTAGTTATATCCGACAACCTGACCTTTGCAGGAACTTTTAACGCAAATACTGGACTTTTGGCTACAGTGACTTCCGCAGGTACCCTTGCTGGTTTCGCTGTCGGGTCCAACTTGCCATCTGCTGCGGTTGGCAATACTGACTACTTTGTGATTGTAACGACTGGGGGTTCTTATAACCCTCCGGGTGGTGGCGGACCTTACACTGCAACCCAAGGAGATTGGTTCCTTTCCACTGGTACCGCTTGGTCTTTCCTCAATCTTGGTCTTGACGTACCCTATGCAACGACAACTTCGTCAGGTTCTGTTTGTCTTTCAACCAACGCACTTGCTCAAGCAGGTACTGATTCAACCACAGCAATAACCCCCTCTGCGGGTGCGTCTGCTTATGTTTTTAAGTCCTGTTACGCTGCCAAAGGCACGATTCTGAGTGGGGTTACCACCGCGAGCACTCCGACAGCCCTGCCTGTCGGTTCAGACGGCCAAATTCTCTCTGCTTGTGCAGCTGCAACCACCGGTCTATGCTGGACATCTGTTCCTGCCAACACTGCGATTCCTTGTGCTTGTATCACTGCTAAGGGATCACTGATTACCGGAGCAGCTACGGCGGGTGTCCCGGTAACTTTAGCTGTTGGCGCTGACAATCAAGTTTTAATTGCTAGTGCAGCAGAAACTAACGGTTTGTGCTGGGGATCAATCCCCGTGACTATCGCCACCCCTGTAGTTCTGGGTGCAGTTTATGGCTATCCGGCATTACCAAATAGCACCGCAATTGGGTGCCAAGCTCTGTGTTCTGTTACTGGTGGCCTTGGTCGCGGCAATGCGGCATTTGGAACTTGTGCATTGCGAGCCGTTACTACCGGGGGTTGCAATACGGCGTTCGGGGAATGCGCAGGTTGCGGTACGACTGCTGGATGTTCCACATATATCGGAGCCTGTGCTGGTAAAGGCGCAGTATCTGGAAATTATAACACGGCAGTAGGTTTTGGCGCATTTCAATGCTCTGCTTCAGCTTGTCAATCAGTGGCAATAGGCGCAAGAGCCCTGGGGAGTGTCAGTGGGGTTGGGGTTAATGGAATCAGAAATACTGCGGTTGGGAGCTTTGCTATGCTCTACGTTCAGGGCGGAAACAATAATACTTCGGTTGGGGTTGCGTCTACAGGAACTAACAATGGTGGCCTCAACACTTCGGGGTCGTATAATGCGGCAGTTGGTTCTGAGTCTCTAACAACTCTTACTTCAGGCGGATGTAATGTGGCGATCGGGGGATGTTCTCTAAGATTTACAACCTCAGGTGGCTATAATACAGCAGTAGGAATGTCTGCGGGATTCTGTAATAGCACAGGTGTCGGTAATGTATTGGTAGGACGGTTTGCGGGATGTGCTAACACAGGTAACAATAATACAGTGATGGGGCATTGTGCGGGTCTTTATAACACAGGTTCTTGCAATGTGCTTATTGGTGCTTGCGCTGGTTCATTTTTTGGCAGTGCCGCCTGTATTACAACCGAAACCAACAGGGTGCAAATAACCAGTGGTTCCATAGCTGGAACGGCACGTTATGGCGGAACCTTCGTGTCTTGGCTTACAACTTCTGATGGCCGGTTTAAGAAATGTGTTCAAGACTTGCCCCAGGGTCTTGCTTTTGTCAAAGAGCTGCGTCCTGTTACCTTCCAATGGAACGATCCTGAGTTAACCAGTGATGACCCTGACAAAGTGTATACTGGATTCATAGCTCAAGAAATTCTTGAAATAGAAGAGAAAAACGAAGCACGTTATCTCGGAATTGTTGATGACTCTGATCCAAACCTGTTTAGTGTTGGTACTTCTTCTATCATTCCCCTCCTTGTCAACGCCATCAAGGAACTTTCTGCCGAAGTCGAGGCACTCAAAGCCCGTCTTCCCGAAGCCTGAGGGTAAAACCTTTCAAAGTGTAGTGTAGTCGATGACCCCCTTCTCCTCACCAGAATCCTGGGATCTGAAATATAGCAACGGATACCTCTCCTTAGGATCCGGGTTGTCGGTGACTTCCAGCGGGCAACTGGTTGTGGCATCCACCGCCGGTGGAACTGTAACAGGGGTCACTGCAGGGACGGGTCTCAACGGCGGCACGATTAACACGTCCGGCACAATCTCACTGAGACCCCCAACAGCAACCGTAATCGGCGGCGTTAAGGCAGGTTTCAACATTAACATCGGTGCTGACGGCACCATCTCCGCCGTTTTGCCGGGTGGCATTGGTACGGTTACCGGAGTTTTTGCCGGGACGGGCCTGTCAGGCGGCGGAGTTTCAGGTGGCGTTACACTTACACTTAGCACCGCAACTACCACCACTCGTGGCGGTATCATAGTTGGTCCGACCCTTTCCATAGGTGCCGGTGTTCTTAACGCACCTTTCGGCACAACCGCTGCGATTGGTCAGGTTCGGTTGGCGACCAATGCCGAGACGATTGCCGGTGGTCTAAGTTCTGTTGCTGTCACACCGCAAGGTTTGGCAAACAAAGTTGCCTCAACTTCCGCTTTCGGTATCACTCGGCTGTCTGACTCTGTTGTCACAGCGTCGTCGACACAAGCAGCTACAAGCACCGCTGTCAAGACTGCCTATGACCAAGCAGTGCTGGCTCAAACCGCTGCTGCTGCCGCACTTCCTCTGTCCGGCGGGGTAATGACGGGGTCCATCACATTTGCTGCTGGTCAGTCATTTGTTGGCATTGCTTTGCCAGTTGCTACCACGACAACAGTTGGTGGTGTTATTCCAAGCACCGGCCTTGCCATTTCTGGCGCTGGTTACCTGACAACCGTCAACAATGGCACCGTCACTTCCATAACCTCAGGCACTGGCCTTGGCGCCCCTGCCACTGGCAATGTCATCACTACTTCGGGAACCATTCGACTGCTTCCTGCTACTTCCACGGTCATCGGCGGAGTCAAACCTGGCTCTAACTTGTCAGTGGCAGTTGATGGAACGTTGAATGTTGGCGACGTCCTGCTCACAAACCGCCCATTTGCCTACAACAGCTACGTCTTCCCCCTTGAGGTTACTCCCGGTCAAGCACCCGGAGTCAACAACTCCTACCTTCAGCTTGTGGACAACATCACAGGCGAAGTAGCTTGGGTGGCAAACACTGGAGTTACCTCAGTTGCAACGGGAACCGGACTTACCGGTGGCCCCATCACTTCCACTGGCACCATCAGTCTGGCAAACACCTCGGTTGTGGCTGCTAGTTACGGTACAACAGCGGTTCTTCCCACATTTACAGTTGATGCACAGGGGCGTTTGACAAGTGCAGGCACTGCGATGCCTTTCGCACCCTTCCAAATTGGGTCGCCAACGGCTGCAGTGTTGCAACTGGACTTCTCCGTCAACAACACCAACTGGGAAGCAACTCTTGCTGCCAACACAACCGTCGCCAACCCCTTGAATGTTTCGTCAGGAATGCGGGGTTCTCTCCTCATTCGTCAAGACCCGACCACCCCCTATGCTGTAACCTGGGGCTCAGCTTGGCAGTTTGCAAGCACCCAACCTGGCAATGTTACTGCCTTGGCCGGAGCCGTTGACATCTTTGACTGGGTGGCTTACAGTGGAGCCTACGTTGTTGTTACAGCAGTTGCTCGCAACCTTGGCCCCGCTGGTACCATTGTTCAGCCTACTCCTACTCTTGTCTCGTTTGACAACGTTGGCGGCCTCTTCAACGGCGTCACCACAGTCTTCAACCTGACCGTCGGAGGCGTTGCCACAACTCCTTCTCCGACCGCCAATATTCTGGTGTTCCTCAACGGCAACCAGCAGCAACCTGGAACTCAGTTCACTGTTGTCGGTTCCACCATCACCTTTGCTACCGCACCTGCGGCTGCCACTCCGTTCTCCGCTTACACGGTGGAGTAGGTTTACACGGGACTGCAACTAGGTAAAATAACAACGGGTGAGTAAGCTAGTTTTCTGGCGATTTCTGGTTGAAAGCCCCAAACAAATCGCCAACAATTTTATGCAACCGCGTATCTATACGTACAAAATTACGTTTGAAGAAATTCCCCACTGGTACTGGGGTGTCCACAAAGAGAAAAAGTTTAACGACGGGTATCTAGGATCACCTGTAACTCACAAGTGGATGTGGGAGTTTTATACTCCGAAAATTCAAATTCTTGAGTTGTTCCCTTTCACTGACGAGGGGTGGAGGGAAGCTGGTCTTGTTGAGGGGCGTCTAATTAAACCAAACCTTAACAACTCCTTATGCTTGAACGAGTCATGCGGATTGTCGATGTCTTTGGAGACATCCAGAAAAAACGGAAGAGAGAGTAGCAAAAAAATCCACAAAAACAAAAATGAGGAAGGAAAAAGTATTCACGCCATAAAAATGGGGAAAATTGGGGGGAAACAACAACCGTTTTCAGTTAAACACGCTAACGGAGTCAAAGCCAGAGATCAACGCCTTGGAATGTTTGCCCGAACAAAAGAGGAGCATAGCCAAACCGCTCGCCAAGTTGGGATTAACCAACGTGACCAAAAGAAAGGAATTCATTTGCAAACTAGAGAGGAAAAACACGAAATGGGTAAGAAGTCCATGGCGATGCGTTACATGGACCCCGACCACCCGGAACTAGGTGAGCGGGCAGCCCCGATTTTGGTCGTTATGCAGCGGTCTCGTGGTTACCCCTCCGGGTCCGAGAACCGTGTCAGAGTCTTTAGTTTACCTTAGAGTGACTCTACTATAATAAATCCATCACAACATAAACTCATGTCTGACAAAAAATACGCCATCCTGCAAATCAGTGGCGGGATTGGAAAACATTGCGCAGGAACAGCAGTTGCCAAAGCCATCAAAAAGAATTACCCCGACCGCGAACTTATTGTTGTTTGCGCTTGGCCGGAGCTGTTTCACAACTTGGACTACATCCACCGGGTGTATCAACTCGGAAACACCCAGTATTTTTACGAAACTTATATCGACGGTCTTGACTCTGAAATTTTCGCTCAGGAACCGTACTACAACACTCAACATGTAAATAAGAAACAGTCGTTGATCAAGACGTGGATCGAACTTTACGGCATGAAGTATGACGGAGAGATGCCAGAATTGGTAATCAACCCTGCCCAAAAGGAAACCATCAGCAACTTCTATC
>Ga0209298_10000443_pt1 | contig 27509 bp, 30 predicted proteins | sample S_140806_EF_Meta_FD_187325 | JGI IMG/M metagenome (GOLD analysis project Ga0209298, IMG submission 187325) | Freshwater microbial communities from Lake Simoncouche, Canada to study carbon cycling - S_140806_EF_MetaG (SPAdes) (version 2) | ecosystem: Environmental > Aquatic > Freshwater > Lake ... | reverse complement strand
TTTCTTTTTTATCGTATAACTGTAGGATTACGTTCTGAAGTAAGTCCCCTGCCCAATCCGAGTTTTTGGTTAATTTCTTGGAGATGTTTAACAACTCCTGATAGTGGTTACAAATGTACTTCTCTAAATGTTTATTCAAAATTTAGTTGTTTCTTACAATCCAATAAGACCGAACATATCTCATACTGTTCTTCCTCTTCATTGGTCATTATGGATGAGTCAAGTACCTCATTTAAAAAATCTATTCTATTATACATTGGGTCTAAATCTTTATCTATATGTAAAAGTAATATGTCAATAATCCTATTAACAATTAATATCTTCCTCTCTTCTGTAAATTTATTATACTCTTTTGGAATATCTATAAACCCTAATTCAATATGGTCGTTATTGTTCATTTGTTTTATAATCGTCTCGTATTATTCTTAATACGGTTGCAGGACTTATTTGATAAATATCACCTATCTTCTGAAATGTCATTCCAGTCTGACGTAATTCAATTAATTCATCTCTCTTTAAATACACTGGTGACCTCTCACTTCCTTTATAGTTTCCTACAGGACGTTTAAATTTCTTGATAGGTATTTCCCATACCTTATCTTTTGACTTAAAACCCTCCTTGGACCACACACCATTGTCATTTAATATCCAACCCAAGAGAGTTAGAAATTCTGAAACCTGTCCCTCTTGAAGTTCATCTGAATATATACCAGGAGTTTGTGGCACTCTCTCGGAACCACAGTTCCTTATCCTACGTTCTTCGTCTTTCTTTCTTCTTGTTTTGTTCTCATATTCACGAACACATGTTATACATTGGAACCTATTAACGTAAAAATCTGTCATACTATTTTTGGTTTCATTACATCTTGTACACACTCTTGGGTTGAGTATTACTGGTTTGATGTTGGTTCCAGTTTTTTTTTTAATCTCCTTTCCGTACATAACTTGGATAAACAATACTTACATTCCTTTCGTTGGTAAGTTATACCTGATTTTTTATTGGTATATTTCCTGAAAAGATTATCGTTCCTATTCTCGTTACAAATTCTACAAATCATAATTTTATAATATAAATAACATTAAACCAATTCTAAAGGTTTCTTGTGTTCCCATTTTATTTTCAATCCATGTGACCTTAATATTTTTAAGGTAGTAGTGTCACTACAATTCCATATCTTACTTACCCTTGGGGTACATTGTATTTTTCTATAACTGTTAAGTCCTTTCTCCAACAGTTCATTATCTTTTAATATTAACTTAACCACATTATTTCTGTTTGGTATTGAATGAATAACATTATCTCTTTTGGTTACCCATTCCAAGTTCTCTATACGATTATCACCCCTATTAAAGTTAAGATGATTTACTTCCCATAGATTATTTGGATTAGGAATAAAATGAATAGCCACCAAACGGTGTACGTAAAACAATTTTGGTTTCAACTTCAACTTCCCATTCTGTAATAACACTTGGAGGTAACCAGTGTTCTTGTTGGGATGTGATTTTCTAATTTTAATTCTTGGTAGGGTTTTAGTCCTTGTAGTATTACTGGTTGAATATACTACTCCTTCGGTTGAGATAGAATAGTGTTCGTAACCAGGTATTTGTATTGGTACTATCATAATGTTTCTTCTATGTTTAAAAACTCTTTTGGTTTATTAATTTGTTTGGAATGGAAATGGATGATGTGGTCATCAACATCTCCTCTTTCACCAGGATGTAGTCCTTGTAATAGGAATAGATATTCCTCTTTTTCTTGTTGAGATAGTTTGTAAAAACTTTTTAAAGTTAAACTATCTTCTCTCCATTTTGGTCCCATGTTGGTTATTTTATTTATTATAAATATAAAGAAAAAACTCAAAAGAAAAAAATAATTGAGTTAATTTATTTTGATGGATTGATATTCAACTATCGTTGAGTAATGTAGATTGAATAAATATTTATCCATTCGTTCTACTTTATCTAAATCATTAATATCAACCAGTTTAATAATATTAGGTATTGTTTTAAATATTGATTTTAATTTAATTCCTAATTCACCTTTTAGTTTTACTTTATTTTTTTCGTCTACTTGTTCTTTCCCTTTCTCTTTCTCTTGTCCTTTCTCTTCCCCTTGTACCGAAGGGTCTAGGTAAGGGGGTTCGGTAGGGGGTTGTGTAGGTCCTTCGGTAGGGTGTAACTGAAGACCTTCGGTAGGTCCTTCGGTAGGTCCTTCGGTAGGTCCTTCGGTAGGTCCTTCGGTAGGTCCTTCGGTAGGTGTCTTAATTTTCATTTTAGATTTATAACCCTCAACTTGTTTATCAATACTGTGTTGTTGACTTTTGTAAAGTAACCCAACCAAACCATCAAGTTGAGGGTCAATATCCGAAAATTGTTTATTTAGAATTGCCATCAAAAACTTTACTTTTTGTTCATCAGGTAATTCAATAACTAAATCGTAATAACTACGATAGAAGTTAAATGCCTTTCTATTTTTCATAATAAAATAAGGGTTAAAGGTCCTACTCAACGCCTCTAACCTCGTCTTTCGTTCCAATAACCCTATTAATGTTTTAATGTCCTTTACTGTTAGAGGGGACTATTATAAGTATAGGGAAAATAACCGAAAGAAAAAATCTTTCCAATTATTTTTTATTACCAATAATATTTCTTATATTTTAATATCAACAAAAACAATTACAAATGGCAAACGAAACGTACAACAAGGACAGGAGTATTATCCGTCAAAATCAAACACAACACTGTAGAGAGTACCTATCCAAGATGGGTTACCTACAATCATTAGACCCGTATGAATTTACAATCTACGTAGAACTGATGACCGACTTTTGTTATGAAGGTTTAACACCAAAAATAACAGAACGATTAAAAAAATTCAATAAATTAATGGGAGACAGATTAACCAACGACGTGGATGGAATAGAAATTTAGTTTTGTTTTGTTTGTATATTGATGTAAGATGTAGAGGTGAGGACAGTGTTTCCAATACCCTTTACATCTTTTTCTATTTCCCCTATATTTAATATTAGAGAGGGGGTCAGATATTATTACTTAGTGCCATTTGTAATATTGTTTTATTGTTATACACAACCCCCTTTCTTTTTTTAAAAAAATACTTCAATTATTTCTTGCTTTTGATTTTTTTCTTTATATTTATTAATATAAAACAAAATAATTAAAATGGCAAATGATCAATTCAAATCAAAAAAGATGAAGGTTCACACCAGTCATAAAGACACGGTGGAACAAATCCTTAAGAACACCAACGTATTAAAGTACAATCTGATTGAGGACTACTTCAAATTCAATCCACTAACTAACGAACACTACACCAACCTACCCGAGTTTAAGTGGTCCGAGTCCACCAAGGATAGATTTATTTTTGATGTGGAGATTAACACACAAGAAGAGAGTGATATATTTTTTCAGTCCTTCCACAAAAAACCAACCAAAAATTCCTACATCCATTACATGTTAGATGGTAATTGGTATGACGAACACATATATTACTACACACATAAGGTTGACCCAAAATATCCTATCTACGTAATAACTAAAGGTAGGTGGGAAAAAACATTAACCATTGACTCACTTGAAGAAATGGGTGTAGATTTTTATATTTGTGTTGAACCAAAAGAGTATGAGAATTACATTTCCAATCCTTCCATTGATAAAAATAAAATCATCGTCCTACCCGAGAACTTTTCTGAACGTGGTCAAGGTGGAATCCCTGTCCGTAATTGGGTATGGGAACATTCAAAACAGATGGGTCATACCAAACATTGGATATTGGATGATAATATATTAGGTTTCTACAGATGGAACTACAATTTACAGAAGAAGGTTAAGTCAGGTGTGTTCTTCAGAATCATGGAGGACTTTAGTGATAGGTATGAGAACCTTGGGTTGGTTAGTTGTCAATACACTTCCTTCGTACCTACAATTGATGTGAGTCGGGAACAATTCATTCTGAACACTAGAACCTACAGTTGTATTTTAATCAACACAGAGTTGTTGGATTCAAGATTGGATGAGAGATGGAGAGGTACCTATAATGAGGACACGGATTTAACCTTGAGGGTTTTGTCCACAGGTGACTTAACAACTGTTAATTTCAACTCACTCCTATCAGGGAAACAGACCACAGGTACTATGACAGGTGGTAATACCTCATCTATCTACGAGGGTGGAACGGTGAGTGGGTACCAAAAAAAGTTTGACGAACTGAAGAACAATTGGCCAGACATTGTCAAGTTGACCACAGGACGACATGTGGATGGACGACCACACCACCACATCTCCTATACCAAATTATTCAAACAACCACTGGTTTTAAAGAACGGTGTTCAATTGGAAGGTCCCAAGGTGAACGACTATAATATGGTCCTAAAAAACTCCTTTGATAATTTGGTTGGTAATTAAAAAATGTGGATAAGTTTCTCAAAAAAGATTTGGTGGGTAAGTTATACCGTCGTATTTTTGTGGAACAAAACCAAAAAATATGTTACATACTTTATCAATCCTACCTTATTTTTTACTAATTGTATTAGTAATTTATAAATTAAATAAAATAACAAAATTAAAATAAATGAGACGACTATTACACAATGAGGTAATTCAAATAGAGTTACCAGGAACCACCGACCAATTCTACTACGACTTGGTAGAGGGTATTAACGACATACACCGACTATTTGGTAACGACTACGAAATTGTGGGGTACCTTGTTCATACACAACAACTGAATATTAAAGGTACCATTGGTGATTTTCTAATTAAGATAAAAAGTCAGGGACAACCAGACGGTGAGGAGTACGAAGGTATAGAGGAAGTGACCTACGACGTTTATTATTCAATCAGACCTTTCAGATTTTTAGAGTACTAATATGGAATATAACTTAACAGACGAGGAACTAAAACAATTGACCGAGGAGGAGTTTTTTGAGTACCTTGATAAACGAACACAGTTCTTAAGACAACACACTAAACCACTCACACCTTACCATGTCAAAAAATATCACACGGTGACTAAAGAGATGGATAGTCCTAACACAGAAATTGACTACCAACGAATGAAAGAAATTATTACAGAACAAAAATAAATAAAATGAAAAAACCACAAGAAGTTATGTTTGAAGAAGGTGAAACAATGACTACCTTTACAGTAGAAGACCCCGAAACAGGTAATAAAATAATTATACCTATGAAAAATGAACATTTATTATTCCTATCAACAGAAAAGTTATGTCAAATTATTTCGGCTATTATTGAAAAAGAATTTAAAAAACAAGAAACCATCCGTGGTGTTATTACCAAACCCATTGATGAAAGTGTAGAAATGATTGTCTCGGATGAAGATATGGATATAATTAAAAAACATTTATTAAATAAGTAATATGGAAAAGTTCACAGAAGACGAATTGAAGGTAGTCAACTACACATTAAAATCTCTCCTATCAGTTGTTAGAGAACAACTTGAAAAAATACCTGATGGTGAAGAAGTTAGTATAAATGATATTAGAACAATAAACACAATTAAAAATCTAATTTATAAAATCAATAAATAATATGACAAAAAAAGAATTAGAATTAATGATATGTGCTCTTGAAGTGTATTATAAAATGGAATGTGAAAGTGATGCCTTGGATTTAAAAGACAAATCAAAACTAACAAATCGTATTGATGACTTAAGATTAAAAGTATATAAAAAGTTAAGAACTAAACTATCCCCTAAACATATAGATTAGGTTTTTTATAACCGTTACCTAATCTTAACCCTTCGTTTCTACGAGGGGTTTTTTATTTATTCTCGTAGGTGGAAACACAGATGGCCAACAATTGGTCCTGTGGTTTGTCTTCACCACCAATGACACTCATACAACGACTTACGTAGTCATTCTGACTCTCATTTGGTTCGGGTGTAGGAACGATAAAACTTTCATCTACCACCAAGGCTGGAACCATTGGAGGTTCAACCTGTTTTGATAGTTCAACTCTAATACGTTGTAGGTCATGAATGTTCATATTACTTAAGGGTTAATAGATATTTAGTTTCGTATAGTAATTGTGTAATTTCATCTATTTGGTTTTGGATGTAGGTGTCCTGTGGTAAAGTTTTTCTACTATAATCAACAAACTCACATAACATGTGGAAATACTCCATTGTACCACCTTCACTCCAATCATTAAGAGGATAAGTAGAATAAGATAATATAATTCCATACTTTCCTTGAACTGACTCCACAAACCCGTCAACCAATGGTACAATACTTTCATAGTAATTTCTTAAGGCTTTATGTTCCGAATAAGAACTGGTTTGATGATGGAAGACATGTGACTGTGTCCTACTCTGCCATAATGTTGAAACAAATTGATTTAACTCCATTATATTGTACTTTTGTTTTTTAATTTTTTATTCTCCTGTTTTAAACTCTCTATTGTTTGTTCTAATCTAACAATGTGATTAGTCAATTCTTCAACCTTTTTTGATAGGTCATCAATTATTATTTGATATACCTTTAAAGATTTTTCCATATTCTCAAGTCGTCCACCCTCAATTTCATTTTTACTTTTACGGAAACCAATAATATAACCAATAACGGTTGTTACAATAGCTCCGATAAGTTGATATATATAATCGTTCATAAGTTTAGAAGCAGTCAGGACAGTTCCACCAAGCAGTGGCTTGTTCCGAGTATGGGTTTAAATTCATATTCTTAATATCCTGTGGACTCCAACCTTTACGAGTTGAACGACCAAGGAATATTCCGTTATTATATTTTTGTACTCTATCAGGTACCATACCATCAATCGTACTTGCTGAGTTGTAGTCAGGGAATTGATTTTGTCCTCTACCTGTTAATAAATAATCCAATAGACGTTGTGAATAAAAGTCTGCACGTTGTTTTTGTAAAGACCTTAAGTACTTCATCGTTTCAATATCTACTGAAGTAGAATTTTCCATTGTACCTAACGTAATACCATTGTTCATCGTACGTGCGTATATATGAGGAATAGCGTTGAAATAAGCCGTTTGAATTAGATATGGTTGTATGTAGTCATTCACTAGTGTAAGTTCCTCAGAATTGAACGTATTACCCGTTGAGGACACTTGGTCTAATAGATGAAAATAGAACTTACTACCAAGGATAGTTTGTAAATCTATATCTTGTGCCACTTGGACCTCCGCTTTTAGCACATCCATATCCAGGTTCTTGTTTATATTTGTGAAATTTTTTAGCTTAATTTCTGATATTAATAAAACTCCCATGTTATATTTGTGTTGTTGTTACTGGTTTATCATCCACTACTGGATTTTGAGTTATGTCACCTGTAAGGAATAATGATAATGGTTTAACTTCGTATGTTGTTGGAACACCAAACTTAAGAGAAACCAATTTATTGAAGACAGGAAGAATTTCGTTTTGGTATGGCATAATAACCATCTTTCTAAAATATTCACTGTGTTGTGTAATTTCATCTCCACCACCCAACTTACCTGCAGTTGCAATACCAAACAGTTCTGCACTTGAAACACGATGAGCAGATAAGATTGTTCTTGTAATATCATCGTTTAGTGTTTGGTAATATGAGTCACTGTCGTTTCTTGGTATTTGAATAATTTCAGGTGACTGTTCTTTACTTTCATTGAATGAGATGATGGCCTGACCTGCGTTATCTGTTCCACCATATTGTGACTCCAATGCTCTTACCAATATTCTCTGCTCTTCTTCAGGCGGTACCCCATTGGTATAATTTACCCATAGGCTTGGTGACATACCCTTGCGTAGATTATTCATATGAAAGTTCAAACTTTCCACGTTAATCTCTATAGCTCGTTGACCTGCACTCCAATCGGGTACGGGATAGTAACTCATACTTGGCATATAAGTTTTGAAGTAATACAATTGACTTGGTTCTTTCTCATCCTGACTAAAACTTTTAATTTCTTCAGGAATATATTTTTTTGGGTTTCTCCAATCAGGAGAATAATAATAACAATCTATTTCATCCGTTTCAGGATTAATCTTACCACTTCTAATACGAGAAAAATCCACGTGGTAAATTTCTGATATACTCTTTCTATCTTTTGACCATACTACATTTAAACAGAACCCACCGAATATCATCATATCCAAAACACACTTTTTCATTATCTCGGTTACGTTCTCTCTTGGGTTTAATAGATTAATAGAAGCCATTGGATTGTTTAAAGAAACAACTCCATCACCTAATATCTGATTTACTTTTGAAACTATCACTGATTTGTGAATAGCACAATTATCAAAAAGATCTATAAAGTATTGTGGTAATAAATTATCTGTACCGTAGTACACCCATGGAACACGTTGAATTACTTCCGAAAATACGGGAAGTGTAGCCCTATTAAATTCAATTTTCTTAAAACTTGATTTTTTTATTTCACTCATAATTAATCTTGTATGTAGATGAAGTTCTCATTAACTTCGTTATTTGAGATATATTGTGTAAATGGATGACTTTCTTGTACACCTTCAAGTACAACCATACCATTAAAAACTGGTTGGTCATTTGGTGTACCGTATATATTTAAAACATACTGTCCCAAATAGTTTAAATCATCTTGGTTTAATGGTAAAACAATTTCACAATAACGAATATTTTCTCCGAATTGTGTTGGGTTAGACGTGTCAACAGAATATACTTTAACCTCTTTACTCATAACATGTGTAAATTGGAGTGTATATCCAGTGAATATGTCCCTACTATTGTTATTAATATTAAGAACTAATGTATTTTCTTGACCCTTTTGAATATATAACATAATCTATCTTCTATTATTAAATATAAGAAATTTCGTTTTGAATTGGTATTATATAAAAAAAAGGATAGTATATTACTACTACCCTCTTTTTATTAGGAGATTATAGAAAGTGGTCTTTAGACCAAACATTATTCTATCCGTCAATTTGTGCATCTGCAAACACAGAAGCCAACGCACCTGAGATGACATTAGCGGGAACTTGTTCCTGACCTGTAAAGATCATCTCAAATCCGTTTCTGTCGCCATAAGCAACGCCCGTACCTGCACTTCCACCTGATAAGTACATACCATTAGTTTGACCTAATAAGTATTGTACATCATTTTGGTCAATACCAATTATTTGTATTTGATCATTTTGTGATAAAATCTTTAATTGGTTACGTTTATCTTGATCGTATTTATAAAATACTGCAGTTAATACCTGCTCAAAATAAATCGTTCCGTTCTCAAATGACTTGGTCACATTCTGAACTAATGACGATGTATTACGCTTTAATTCAAATCCGTATAAAGTAGTTCCAGTTGTTGAAGTAGCTCCTGTTATAGAACCATCAGCACTGTAAGTGTAACCTGTTACGTCACCACCACCACCAACTACGTAGATTTTTTTAATGCCACCAATTCCGTCAGAACAGCCAAGTTGTACCCCTGAAGATATATAGCAACTCATATTGTTTATAATTTAATTTTTTGTTTTTTATAAAAGGGGACTTTCACCCCTTATGTTTTTATAATTTTTTTCTAATTAAGGCTTACCATTCCATGCCATATATTTGGTTGTACCAAATGTAGCAACGGTGGCTCCGTAATTGAAGTTTGAGCGAATACGAATTTCGTCAAAATCAACACTATACCAAGCCTTTAAGGTTTCATCGCTCAACAAATCCACACCATATACCATGTACTCAGCAGGTGCGATAGTTACTTGAGAAGAATTATTTAAACCTAATGTTGGCAATACCTTGATATTTGTGTTCGGATGAATCGCAGACATATTGGATGTTACATCAGTACCAGCAATGTAGTTGGTAAAGAAATTAGCTCTTGTTAAAGCCTGTACATACAGCCTGAAATAAGCATAGCTCATAAACACTACTAAATCCTCACGAACTAAAGCGTTATCATTTAATACGTTGATTAATTTATCAACTTCTGTGATTGGGTTACCTGCTGAACCATAAGCTGCAGATGAACTGAAAGTTGTACCACTTGAGTTAGCACAAGAACCAGAAAAAGTATTTCCTGTTGAAGTACTAATCATTAAAGCGAAACCATTGAAACAGTCACCACCTGCAGTGGTTGACGTCCATAATTTATCTTCAACGTGTTGTTCAATTTGCTTTCTTTTTAAATCCAATATCATTTGTTCAAAAGGCACGGTCTCTTGTGTTTGACCTGCTTTCATTAACATTGACTGATAAGTGTCAAACAAGGCTTTATAGCAAAGGCTTTCAAACAATGTCTCAGGGCATGTTGTTATTGAATGTTGTGTAAAAGTTGTTGTACCACTTGGTGATAAAGAACAGTTACCTGCTTGGAACACTGGAGTTGAATCGAGCAAGTTTAATGCTTGCGTTCCCTTAATGCCTGTACGTACATTTACGACAGAAGCAGTTGTTCCACCGATAAGTGCTTTAGCTAATAACTCACCACCAACTTGGTCAGAATAACCACCGATTGTTGACACGTCATAACTAAAGTTTGATTTTTTTAAATTACTCATTTAATTTTAATTTTTAATTTTTTTTATTTATTTTGTAATGATTTAAGTGCTGCAATACGTGCAGACAATTGATCATCATTTTCTTGTTTATTAAACACTTCTGTTTTACCATCAGATAATTTCTTACCACCTGGTTGTTTTTTGAATGAATTAAATTCATCTTGTAATGAAGAATATTGTTGTTCCATTTGAGACATTTTCTCTCCCATTTTAGAAACAAACTCCTTCAACATGTCCAACATTTCGTTGGATAATTCTACTGGTTTGTCAATAGTAGGTACTTCTAATGATGGGTCTTCAGGAACTTCTCCCTCTTCAACATCGTTAGCAACTTCCATAACTTTAGCAATAATTCCGTCTTTAGTTTCAATTTTAGTTCCGTCCTCAAGTTCGTGTGTTCCATCAGGAGCAGGAATTTCTGCATCTGCTGTAACGACAACTACTTTAGCACCTTCTACTAAACTATCACCACCGACTTTAACTACTGTACCATCAACCAATTTCGCATCAATGAATATCTCTTTAACAACTACAATGGTTCCTTCAGTTACGTCTATCTTGAAATTCTCTTTCAAAATATACTCCCCATCTTCCAATGAAACTTGTTCAAACCCTTCGTTAATTTTATAGATTTTACTACCAACTTCTAACTTTTCAGTTTGTAAGATAGTGTCGTCACTTAATTTGAATGATTGTAAAGTTACTTCTTCAGACATAAAACCAAATTGTACCATTAATTTCTTAATTTCACTAATAGCATTTTTTGAATTAGACATAATATACTTTTGTTTTTTTTATTTATTTCTTCTATATATAACTATATAAAAGGTCTTTTATTTCCACTCGGGACTAATATTTCTTTAATATTTCAACTACTTGGTAAAGGAACATCTCTTCTTTTGAGAACTGAGCCACCTCTTCAAAGAAGCCACTAACCGAAAATCCGTTAAGTGTACCATCTTTTACTTTAGACCATATTTCAGGATTGTTTATCTTCATGCTCACAAACCACGTGCCCACAGGCAAATTTTCAAATCCATAATCAGATGATTTATCATTGTTGGACTCTTTAATCCACGACTCCAATACATGTACGTCAGGAACAGCCTCTCCGTCATGCATCATATCGTTATTATCCGTGTACTTGTTCTTCATATACTTCTGAGCTATCATTGCTATAGTTTCAGGACTAAAAAATACATAATATGGGTTACCAGAATTATCCTTACGGAATATCTTTTGGTCAGGAACCATTGCAGGTCCAAGTACAATATGTTTTTCTGAATCGGTTGCGAAGTGTTGTTTGGACATGTCCGTCTTGGGTAATAGATATTCAAACTCTTTCTTTTTCTTTTTTGGTAATTCATCAACATAAGAAGGAAGGTTACTCACATCATAACCAAAATTCTTTAATTTACTCTCTGCCCAAGATAAAGCACTCTTACCCCCCCAAGAATTGTACATAAGGCGACCACACCCCTCATTATAACTTTTACTACTATCTAAATCTACCTCATGACGAGATAAATAACTGTACATTCTTTTAACTGTGTCAATACTGATTGGTTCACCTTTAGCTAATTGATTAGCTCTAATCTTGCCTACTTCGGTACCACAACTTCCCCATCCATTTTCATCAACCCAATCTAATACAGATTGTGCATTGTTTTTAACCGAGTCGGGATAATCAGCAACACTTTCCATATTTTCTTTAATAGGAACACATCTTGGACTACCATCATCGTTTAACCCAATTGGTTCGTAGCCATCCCAACAAGGATTTGGTTCAATATCTAATTTCTCTTTTGATAGACCCAAGTTCTTAACTGTTGATTTAGATGGATTGGCCATTGTCTTATCTGTAACCGTGTCAGGTTGAATCCATTCAGGACTTAACTCAATAGGGAACCCACCACCAGTGATTTTACCCTTGTTAATTGATGATTTATTTACAATATCACCTGTCTTTTTATAGAATATTCGGTACCATTCATGACGGCAATTGTAGCCACCTCTCCAAAACTGAGCAGATTGACCGAAGGAATTAACTTCATTCTCAACTTCCTCTATTCTCCACACATAATTCTTTTGAATTAACTCTCTACAAAATTGACGAGTTGTAGGAATGATTGATGATTGTTTAATATTACTATTCAATGAGTACTTATATCTAACTCTATAAAATGAATTATCTTGATATGAGTCATCATTTGGGGATGTTGAGAAGTTTTGTTTAACACTTTCAATTCTATCTATTTCCCAACCCTCATCCAATAATTCTTGTTCAGGTTGTCCTTTAGATAATAATTTACTCAAGTAAGTTTCGTCCTCTCCGTCGGGGATGTGAAAATCTTCTTGTACTTCTTTTTTAAATGCCACCCAATTGACCTCAATAGCAGGTTCATCAACTAAACTTATGCTATCAATTCCACTAATCTCATCGTCTTCTTGAATTTTTAATTCAAATATTTTTTCTTTCTTTATCATAATTTAAATATAGTTTTTAGTTACATGTTATTAAAGGGTACTTAAATCCTTTAAACGAGCTTGTCTGTGTTGATCAGTTGTCATCTCACTTGAAACAACATATGTTTTTATTATTTGTGGTTGTGATATTACTTGTGATGTTTTTGGATTATCATAAGAAGCTTGTCCTGTAGCACCTTTACTAAATGAAACTCCACCACCCATTTGGTTCATCATTGAAAGAAGTGGATTAAACATCGTAACTGCTCCTCGGGTCATCACCGCTTCTCCACCCTCAGCATTTATCATCACCCCACCACCAGCATGTCTTGGTCCTTCAATCAATCCACCCTCTGCATATGCTTGACCTAATGATGGTTGTGCATTTCCACCTCCTCCTGAAGCCTTACTACCACCACTATTAATTGCTGACATTCCTTGAACAACAGCACTTGCTACACCTGCTAGACCTGTAACCATACCAATTGTATTTGTAGTTAAACCTGCAGTAGTTGCTGCGACACCTGCTATACCAATAGCTGAAGTTGCAGGAAAAGGAATCATTGATTTATATAATGATCTTTCAAAAATTAATGCAGCTTTAGTTCTAAAAAATTTTGTTAAAATATCTGCAATTGCTGCACCTTGAGAAACCGCTAATCCTAATATCGCTATATCTTTATTACCGTTAGCTAATTGAGATAAAATTCCACCTAATGCTGATATAGCACTTATTTTGGCATCTTCTAAAGCTATAATTGCATTCTTTTCATACTCTTTAGTAGCTACTAACATGTTGGCAAGATTTACTGCATTGGTAAATTCATTATCACCTTGAAGTTTTAATATTTCAATCTTCTTATCACCATATCTTTTTTGAATTTCAAGTAATTGGGCTTTATAATCTTCTTCACTAATTTTACCTCTATTATATAGATTTTCATAATGCATCCTTTCTTGTTGTTCACTAAATGCCAATTGGGTCATATTTTTTTCCAATTGACGTTTTTTCAAAAGATATAATTCTTGTTGGTATTGATATTCTTTTATCTGTCCCATTTTTAATTTAATATCCAACGCCTGTAATTCCTTTTCATCCATTGTTGATTGGGTTCTCTGCCTTTCATCAACTTGACTTTGATAAATGGCCTTATCCTTCTCAAAAAATTCTTTTCTTTTGTTTATATCTAAATCTTTTTGTTTTTGGTCATTTCCCGTTTTTGTATTTATATAATCTGAATCCAATTTTAATAATTCTGCAGTATAACTTTTATATTCAATACTATCTTTTTTATATAATTTTTGTTTATCTTCTAATTCTTGTTTCTTTAAATCGTAAGATTTTTTGGCAAATGTTTTTTCTATATCTAACTTTTGTTGTTCAGTTGTTGCAAGTGCCAATGCCTCTGCTTTCATTTTTTCAAGTTTGGCTTCATCTAACTTATCGTCAGTTTCCATTCTTTTAAGTTTTTCTGCAAGTGCTTTATCTGCTATATCTGCACTATTCTTTGAATTTTCTTTCTGTGTTTTGGTTTGTTTAGCATATCCCTTTTCAAAATTATCGGTAAATTGATTAAAACTTTCTTTTGTTTTATCCCAACTTCCTTTTAATTGATTATACCCTTCTTCTAATGATTTAGTGTCTAAAGTGAATATACCTTTTAATATTTTACCAACTCCTGTACCTGCTTCTTTAACAAGGGTAAATAACCCCATTAAACTACCATAAAATATCTTAATACCATCAACAACATATGGTAAGGCCTTCATTGCTAAATCCATAAACATGTCAATCAACGGCATCATACCTTCTACAATACCTCCAAAAATCTTTTCTAATCCGATTAATAATGGTTCAAGTTTTTTCATTGAACCTTCTGTTTGAGAGAATGCTGCAACTAATCCACCAATCGCAGCAACTACTAATCCAATACCCGTCGCCTTCAATGCCGCACCAAAAGATTGAGTTGAAACTTTTAATTTATTTAAGCCTGCTCCTAACATACCCAATGGTCCACCTGCTTGTTCTAATGAGTCAATCCAATCTGAACCAGTGTTTTTAGCACTCTTTAATTTGTCTTCTAAATCATCAATCTGATTAAAAACTTTATTCCAACCTTCAGTACCTGCAGGTAATTCTTTCAATTGTTTTTTAAGTGCTTTTAAATTCTTTTCACTTTCAACAACGTTACCTGTTATATCAACCTCAATTTCTATTTTTTTAGCCATGATATTCTTTTTTTAAATTTTGAAACACACTATCTAATATTAATTTATTTCCTTTTAATTCTTTTATTGAACTAAAATCTACCTCAATAATATTCGGTTTAAATAATTTAACTTTCTTTATTTTGTTTAATTTCTTCTTATTTTTATATATTTCTATCTTCATAATTATTATTTTATACTGCACAAACATTACTACAGTTAGTACCTGGTGAAGGTGATGCTGAACCATCTAAATTTATTGTATAACTTGGTCCACCTACACTACTATTAACCAAATAAACGTAACCATCACCATTATTGTAATAATGTGTATTTGTTAAACTTGTTGGTGATGTTGTTCTTGCTATTAAATCTGTAACAGGAGAAGTACAACTTGGACAAGTATATCTTGTTACGTTATAATAATTATAACTTCCACTTGTTTGTGTTGGTGTAGGTGTTCCCGTTGGTGTAGGAGTAGGAGTAGGTGTATGGGTAGGTGTAACAGTTGGGGTAGGTGTTGGTGTTATATTTAATATAGATGTTGAATAACATAATGGATATATTGCCCTCTTTCCGATAAATCTAATCTCAAAATTATATACCCCTGATGAAAATGAACTAATTCCCATCATTGAAGGTGTTACAACAAAAGCAAAGGTGTCTGTTTTGGTGGTAGCAGTTATGGTTGAGGTTGTTACACCTGAAACCATTCTCCAAGGTTTATAATATTCTTTAGTTGGTTCTGTCATGTGAACTGATAAAATATGTAATAAATTACTTTCATCAATGTACGGGTCAGCACCATTTTTATTCCATATATATGTAAATGAAATGCCAATGTTTCCTGTTCCACTATTATATGCTGCACTGAAACCTGATGTGGTTCCACTTACACTATTATTGTTTATGTCGTGTACAATATCCACATCATACTCCGCGAGTGTGTTGTTTGGATAAACGAAATTGTCACTATTGACCTGTGCTATATATTTTTTACTCATATTTTATTTTTTATATTGAACATAATGAACTACAATTATTTGTTCCTAATCCACCCATACTTGTATATAAATACGGACCACTAATAGGACCACCTACAATATTAAATATATACCCATTAATACTATCTAAATAGAATTTACTTGTAACAAGTACAGTTGGATTAGCAATCTGTAATGTTTCAACATAAGTACAAGGTCCTGATGGAGTGTCACAAGTATATCTATCTGCTGTATATAGTTCATATACTGTTGTAGGAGTAGGAGTTGGTGTTCCTGTCTGTGTAGGAGTTGGGGTTGGGGTCGGGATACATCCTGATCCACAAGCCAAGGTACTATCTGCATAAGTTACAGCATCAACAGGAACCGGTGTGAATATACCAGGGTTTGTTGGTGTTATATTAGATATTCTATATGAATATGTACATGTACCTGAACTATCTCTATACCATCCATTTAATGTTGGTGTAAATGCATATGGTAATTGTGCAAACATTGCGACAGGATTTTCAATTCCTGTATTACACGTCGCTCTTCTATCCACTGAATAATATAAATAAGTCGGTGGACTTGTTGGTGTAGGTGTTTGAGTAGGAGTCGGTGTTGGGGTTCCTGTTGGTGTTGGTGTAGGTGTAGGTGTTAAAGGACAAGCAGAACATCCAGCACCTATTACTTCTGCAACATCACTACCAAATGTTATTGATATTTGTTGGTAATTTCCACCATACTGTAAATAATATGTTCCACTTGATTGATAAGCAAATGTATTACCAGTGAAATAAGTTGATAAACAGAAACTTGTTGTATTACCTGTAAAATTAACACTAATACCACTAATTGCTCCTGAACAAGCATCATTAGTAGTTGAACCAAAATATCCTGAACCAGTAAATAATGGAGTGTTAGTAGGAGTTGGAGTTGGAGTAGGTGTTATTGGTACTGGAATATCTCCTAAATTGAATTTTGTACTACAACTAAAGGCAGTAAATGAATAACTTACACCTAAACTACTTTGATTTAATATACCATCATTTTTATAAACATACATAGAAGCACTATTATTTGCTGTTATAGTTGTATTATTTATACTATAAAAATCTTGTAATGAACCACTAACAGTTTGATTAAAACGTAAAGTAGTAGATATTGTAGGATTATATTGTGTATATGATAATGTGTTACTACCAGAAATACTTCCACTTGATGCTCCACCGCTATTAAAGTGACCCCATAAATAAACAGATTGACTTGTATTATTATATATAGTAATATTTGTTTCACCTACAGAACCAGTAACAGGATATGAATTATAATTTACAGTATATGTCATTGCTCCTGATGGTGGTGTTGTTGGACAAGATGTACATCCCTGTATAACAGTACCAACTCCTGTTCCTGTAGATGGTGCTGATATAACCATATATGTTGAACTACAAAGAGAAGTTTTAACATAATTACTTCCACTAATCCAACTACCATATAGTTGTGTATTATCACAAAAATTAACCATACTTCCTGTGACAGTAAATGTTTGACTAGCTACAGCACAAGGGTCATATATATTTGTTCCTTTAACAATATTACCAACAAATTTAGTTGGTGTTGAAGTAGGTGTCACAGTTGGAGTAGGAGTAGGTGTTGAAGTTGGAGTGGCTGTTGGAGTTGGATAAATTATAATTGGGTTACATTCACCAAAACTTCCATCAGTATTTATACCTGATAAATTTCCTGCTATATAATTATTATATTTAATATATGCTCCACCATTAAATATTTTTCCATTATTATAAGCCATATCAAAAACAGCACTAACTGGTGTTACATATAAATTTGAATAATCAAATCCTAAACCTGTATTAAATGTTGTGTCTAATGTTCCATCAGAATTTAATCTAAATAAAGCATTAATTGTTTGTCCACTATATGTAATTGTTGAAGGATAATCAACTGAAAAACCTACATATAATTGATTATTATCATTAATATTAAATCTAATTATATAATTATTCATTAAATTATAAGGATAGGAAGTGTCTAATGTTCCATCTGAATTTAATCTACATATATATGATATTGTATATCCATCTATCGTACCACCTATAGTTGCAAATCCAAGTATTATTTTACCATCTGTTTGAATGGCAATATCACTTACACTACCACTTCCTGAATAATTTAAATTAAAAGTATTATCTATACTTCCATCTAAATTTAATCTAACTACAGGTCCACATGTAACACCACTATATGATGTAAAATTACCACCAACTATTAATTTACCATTTGATTGTTGTCTTACAATATTAATTGTACAACCAGAATTAAAATATGTATTAAATGATGTGTCTGTTCCTTGTAAGTTTTGGTTAATTCTAACTATTGAATTTTGGTACCTATTACCAGTTATAGTATTATAAAAAAATGTAAAACTACCATAAATTAATAATTTATCATCTGATTGAAAAGTTAAAAATTTACATATATAATCATCAGCACCACCACTTGGCGTGCCAATATTTCTAATATAACTAAAACCATTTTGTGTATTATTATACGTTAAATAACTTGTACCATTATTTGAATATCCCGCTCTATGTCTTGATAAAACAAATAGTGATTTTGTACTATTAAAACCTAAACCATTAACTATTGAACCTTCATTTTGTGTTGGAGGATTTGTATTAGTAGCTAAAACTTTTCCTTCAGGTGATAATTTAAAAATAAATTTTTGATCAGAATAAGTAACTCCACTATATGTTGGTGTAATTATTGTGTTATATGGTTTTAAATTTAAACCACATATTAAATTACCCCAATTATCTGTAGCAATTCTTTGAACTATAGTATTAAAACCTGTATAAAAATTAGTACAAATACCAATGTTATTATTAAAAAATGGTTTAAATATTGACATATTAATTAAAGTTTTTAGTTGAAGCTAAATAAATTGTTGAAGAATTAAGAGACATTAATGACAAAACATCAACACTGGTTGTTGTAGTAGGAACATATATTGAACCAACTGGTTGTTTTACTGAACTTGGAAAAGACACAGTTGCTGAACCCGTTGTATTAACTAATATCGTTACCGTATTTCCCTCTTTAATATTTGTTGGGTTAATAAATGTATTTGTTCCTGCTACTAATTGTAATGTAAAGAATGTTGCTTTTGAAAAATCTAATGAAGATGTATTTGAACTTATTGTTAAAACATTTACATTTCCTTGAACTGAACCAGTTATAAATGTAGAACCACTAATATTTAATGAACCTGTAATTCCTAAATTTCTTGTTGTGTTCCAAACACTACCTGTCAATGCAAATAAACTATCACCTGACGTTCCATTAGTACCTGATGTTCCATTTGTTCCATTGGAACCTGAAGTTCCTGATGAACCATCTGTACCGTTACCACCAGAACTTCCCGAACTACCATTAGTTCCGTTAGAACCTGATGTTCCACTACTTCCGTTTGTACCATTAGAACCTGATGTTCCTGATGAACCATTAGTACCATTACTACCGGATGTACCTGAACTTCCATTAGAACCAGAACTTCCTGAACTTCCATTAGTACCATTAGAACCTGAAGAACCATTAGTACCATTACTACCTGATGTTCCTGATGAACCATTAGTTCCGTTAGAACCACTACTTCCCGAAGAACCGTTAGAACCTGAAGTTCCTGAAGAACCATTTGTACCATTAGAACCACTACTTCCCGAAGAACCGTTGGAACCACTACTTCCCGAAGAACCGTTAGAACCTGAAGTTCCTGAAGAACCATTTGTACCATTAGAACCACTACTTCCCGAAGAACCGTTGGAACCTGACGTTCCTGATGTACCTGAAGAACCAATTAAGGTTTCTTTAGTTACTTTATAAGTGATTGTTTCACCACTATTATTCATTACCACATATACACCTGTTGTATTTCCTGTATAGAGTGGTAAATCTGATATTTTTATCTGTGACATATTTTATATGATATTTTGTTCTGTTATTATTTCATCATCATCTTCTGCTTTTATATCTTTTACATCTTCTGTTAAAAGATTATAAGTTACACCTGTATAAGTTGTTCCACTTACTCTATATTCAAAATTATAATCAATACTTGAAGTTGTTACATTAAACGATATAGAATTTGTAAAAGTTGTACCTGTTATAAATACATCTCTAATTCCCATGTCTCCACCTTGGTCATCAGTTGTATAATCTCTTCTATAAACATTAAAGTCATTATATTCTGGTAATATTGTAATTGTAACACTATCCCCTGAATATATGTAGGTTGTATATAAATTATCGTTGTTATTATAGTTTAATACTCTTGGTTGACCATTAACTGTTATGGTATAATTATCAATACCTTTATAATTTGGAGTTTGGTTAAAAGTGAATATTAATGAACCTCTCATTATATTTGGTAATGGAGTAGGTGATGGAGTTGGTGTAGGAGTTGGTGTTGGTGGTAAATTAGGTACAGGTGCAGATTGTGTTGACACATAGTTAGTTGCACATAATCCTGTAAATGTACTATAATCTGATGCTACGTTAAGAAACGCATTAGTATGACCTGTTTGGTTTGAAAAAACCCAAATCATTCTATTTTGTTCATTAATTAATAAACTTAAATCAGAATTAATTTGATCAATAAAAATATAATTTTGACTATCATTAAAATTAGTTAAACTTATACTATTATATTCATCTTCAGTAATTTCACTAATATTAAATACAGTTCTCAATTGTCCATATACTCCAAAAAATCCATTATACGAAGATGTAAATCCTGAAACGTTTCCACCTAAAACACCTACCATATAATCATAAAAAACACTCCAATAATAATATGTACTTTGTAGTGAATTGGCTGAAGTAATTGTATTAGGATTTTCTGATGGATTAAAATATGTTCTAAATTTATAGACATAATTATTTGGATCATTAGGATAATTGTATTTAAAATATCTTGTTGGATATGTTCTAATACTATTATTAAATTGAATTAATTCAACTTTAGTTAGTTCAGTATTTGTTAAATTATAACCTTCAATTTTGTTCCATGTAAAATATTGGTCATTAATTTTAATAATATCGTTTGGATTAAGATTTTTAATGTCCGATAAATTTAAATAGAAATTACCCGATAAAAATCTTGTTGTTTTATTAAATAAATTACCTATTCTATTTGAATAAAACACACTATACATGTCATTTTCTGTATAAGCATTATAGGTTGGTTGACCTAATCCTATATCAATTGGTAATTCAGAATTAAATAAAATACATAAACTATCGTCATTTATTTTATTTGAGTCAGGGTTACCCATTGGAATTGTGTGTGATATGGATGGATTAGTTGCATATATTAATGCAGTTGTACCACTTAATGGATTTGTTCCATCAGATTGGTTTAATCTAAAAAACATAGTATAAATCCCAGTACCTGAACCAAAATCATATGACTCACCTACTTGGTCAAGAAAAGGACTGAAATTACCTAAATTAAATAATAATTTTGGTTTAGTTTTAACTCCTTTATATTGATATTCAACTCTATTTGTTGTTGTATTTTCTTGACTAGATGCAACATAATTTATACCCAACGGGATTCCAATATTATCATCCCATTTTCTAATAATCTCGGGTGAAAATATTGTGTCTATTTTCTTTTGTTGAGATTTAAAATCGGTTTCGTTATATTGGTACATTTCCCCATATAACCTATTATTTTTATCTTTAAATTGTTTATTACCATCATCTCCATCCTCTAAATCTGTAAGATATAATTCTGACTCCACATAATTCAATGCTGGTTCTACTGACCAACCTTTATCATAAGATATTTTATCAGACCAATCATATATATTACCTGAACCAATATAAAAGTCATATGGTTCAATTATAATCTCACTTGGGTTACTTGGATTTGGTGTAAATATTAAATTAAATTTCTTTGCTATTGATGATAATAAATCAATTTGTTTTATCTTTTCATCTATTACTAAATTAAAATTTACAAAATTATATTCTTGGAAATTAACAACACTACCAACCGGTCTTGGAAAATATGATAATAATGTACCATTTGGAACTTCAAGTGAATATCCTCCAATAAAAGTACCTCCATAATTTGAAGTTGCTCCTGTTGTCCCTGCAGGAATTGGTAAAGGATAATCTACAATACCAAATGGTTCACCTTCGTCATATTGAAATACAACATTAATATTACTTTCACAATAACATGGGATTCCAGTTCCTAATTTACATACAATTGCATAGTCAAATCCACCTGAACTATAAAAAACAATATCAACACCTTCTAATGGTAATGTTTGTATGGTATATATTCTAAAACCAAATTTAGTTGAGTCAGAACTAAAATAACCATATGTATATAATGTCTTAAACCAAGGAGTATTAAAAAATGTTGAACTAATTGAATATCCATAATTTTTAAATATTAATTTAACTAAATTATATATACTTAAAGCAGGTTTTAATTGATTATCTAATACTGTATTAATAGGTGAATTAATTCTATATTCTGTTCCACCTGAGGCAATAAATGCTGCATAATCCACAAAGGCACCAACTTTTGTTGAAGTATATAATCTTGATTGGGATGCAACCGTACCTCCACTTAAATTTGTAGTGTCTCCTGAATATAAATAACCATTGTGTAATACAGGATAAAACCATAAAGGAGGTTGTTCTGTACCATTTAATAATAAACTACCTTGCCATCCTGCAGTTACGTTATATAATGTAAAATAATGATTAAAATGATAATCAATATCGTTAAAGTTTAAATCTTTTAATAGGTTGTTACCTATTTTACCGAATAAATCCCCCACACTTGAGTATAATGTTACATCATATTCAACCTTGGAGTCAAGTACATTGATTTTATTTAATCTTAAATAACCATTAAAGTAACTTTCATCGTCAATTAGAACGTCACATAATACTCTTTTATTTGGGTTAAAATATAATGAAGAACTATCAACATTGTAAAAATTTTGAAAGAACCTATTGTTTTTCTTTGACCCAGGTAATTGAATATTAACACTATAATCTGAATTACGTTTTGATATATCCTGTAATTCTGCAAATGATTTATTAATTTTAATTGGAATGCTATTATATATATCTAAAAAATCATATGATAATATAGGATTTTCTAATTGATCATCAGGTATAAAATATATATTAAATGTACTACCACTTACAACATTATTAATATTACAATAAAAATTAATATAATCACCATTATTAATTCTTAATGTGTTGTCAGGACTATCAATATCCGAAACAGCATATTCAACAAATCTAGCAGGAGTTTGACCATTTTTAAATACTGAAAAATAATATTCAGTATAAAAGTTATTAGATGTACCCGTATAATTAGCTAAATTAAATCTATAGAATAATGTTCCTGAACTTCCATTATTTGTAATGGTAATATTAAAATCATCTGAAACACTACTTGTTGAATAACCGGTAAATGGGGTATATTGTGAACCATTACCTCCATAAACAATTCCTCCACCTCCCCATATAAGGGAAAGGTTAGTAGTACCAGATATTGTTAAATCTGATTGTACGTTTGTTTGAACCCTTAAAATTGTTTGTTGTGTAGACATACTTTAGAAACCTTTATTAACGAAGAAGGTGTTTGAAGTACCCAACGTTATTTTATATTTATTCAATTTTTTATGTTTTTTAGTAAGTGTGTCCACTTCTGTAGAAAGGATTTGAACAGGAGTTAAATCTTTATATACTTTATCCTGCCTATCCATTGTACTGATATAATCATTTTTCATAATATACACCTGTGGTGAATAGAATAATTGTTCCAACCATTGAGCTACGGGAATATTGATATACTCACTTTCTAATACAATCTCTTGGTCAACATCCGTTGCAAAGGTTTTAACACTTCTACCAATATTTCTATCGGGAGAACTAATATTGGTACTATAATATCTACTATCATATGTTTGTGATTTAATTTTCTTGGTGTCTTGTCTATAAGAACGGAAGGTGAAATAATCATACCCTCCACGGTTGTTTAACCAACATATTCTTGTATTTTCAGGAAGACAGTTGTCATATAAATAGAAATAGAATATCTCACTTAAAGGTCCTTGTGGTCCTAATGTAACTCTATTAACACTATTTGTTGGGTATGAATAATATAATTGAACTGTATAATAACTTACACCTGTCCAATCTATTGTTGAAAATATATTATTAATATCCACAGGACCACATGGTAAAGAAAATATTTTTAATGTGTCTGTATAACCAGTAGGTGATTGATAGGTTGTTCCACTAAAATTAAGTTCTTGATTGAAAGATGTAATTAAAGTATTACTCTCATCATATAATTCAAACACCCCATAATCTGCTTCTATTACCATTCTATCTCCTGTTTGTCCGTTTAGATAAAATAATACATAATTTTCTGTAGATTGTATATGTTGGATACGAGGAGAGTCCGTTAGGAACCTTGAGGTTTCACTCATTTCAGGGACACTAGGATAATCCATCAGATATTGTGACATGGGTGACAATCGTCTATAAACATCAACTGTGTTGATGGTCATTCCTGTTCCTACAACCGTTCCAATTTCTTGGTCAAAGTTCTGTAAGATAAAATTATCATCAAATTGAAATGTTCCTCCCACATAATCAAAATACTTTCCTGTGTTGGTAAATCCTGATGGAACAAATGATGTGTCACTTACACAAGATGGTATATCGGTAAAATGATTAAAGTCATTTGTTACCGTGTCACCAGTATAAACACCATTACTTAAATACTTATACCCATATTGAAAATTAACTTTATTAATATTAGGGTATGGATTGTTCCAATTAATTTGTTCTGTAGTTGAGTACCAATCATTTAACCAATAGTATTGGTAATGTTCTGTCTCAACATAGTTCTGTAAATAAGAATAAGGTCTTATGTTAAATCTATATGTATAGGTTGCACCTGATTGACTTACATTATAAGGTACGATTGACATGTTACCAACCAATTCATCATCTGAATATAAATCCACGGATAATAACATTGAGGACTCGTATGTTGTTCCTGTTAAGACAACCTCATAGGTTCCTCCACGTTGATAGACCATATCTGTTGATCTTCTTAATTGTGTATTGGAATTTAATCCATTACTATATAAACTTTGATAGCCAAATCCCATAATTTTTATTTTATATTCCTTCTAAACTGTTTATTAAATCCTCATATGTTGAGTCCCCAATTAGTTCTACTATTCTTGGGTCATTCATTATTTTCTCCATTGATATATCTAAAAAGTTTGATGGTCTAATTCCGAACTTGTTTATGTTACGGGAGATAGCGAATGCGAAACTCTTGTCTGTGATAAATTTACCTTTTTTATTTCTACCTTTCAACCCTCTATCTTTAATCCATTTCATGAGTGAACCAATCGGTACATATTTCTTACCAGGTCTTCTACCTGATTGAACCCATTGACCATATTCTTCCATCAATACTTGTAATACTGTTACGTCTTTAGATTGTTTTGTTACCACTTGAACACTACGTGCTAATGTTCCTGAAGCCACCTTATTACCCACACCTCTATTCTTACTAAACCCAAACGGGTAACGTTTCTCATATAAAGATTGTCTAATTATATCTTCCAATATAGGTGCTATTGCTTCTAAATCCATTATGCAGGGTTTATAATTTGATAAGCAACTGTGTCTGTGTCACCGTTATGGTTTGATGTTATTGTAAATGTTGAACTACCTTTTGAACTTACAACAACAGGACCTGCGTTAGGATGATTATTAGTTTGTTTGGTTAAGAATATTAAACTACTTGTTGTAACTAATGTATTTGATATTGTTGCGGTACCAGGGTTTCCACCATTTAACGCTACCGTTCCCATTGTTTTATTTGAACCTGACGCAAACATTACATTACCTGTTACTTTTAATGAACCTGTTATACCTAATCCTCTTGTAAATTGTGGTATTGGACTATTACCAACATTTGGTGGTATAACTAAAAAATCTTCATAATCAAACACATTAAAATTATCAAAATCTTGAAATTGTGTTCCACCTGTTGAAACATTAATTGATAATTCATAATCGTCTTCAAATGTGTCTGGTGTATAAACTCCTATATTAATATAAGGTTGTGTATTTGGTGCCGCATAAAATTGCATACCACTACTTAAACCATTAACCATTGTTGTGTCTACATTAAAAAAACTCCTACCTATTGATGTATTTGCTCCATCACTACCACTTATAAATAAACGAGGTGTTGCTCCAGTACCACCACCATTTCCACCATAAATCATTGTTCTACCTATTATGTTATTAACAACTGATATTGATGTAATATCACCTTTAACTTGTAATGAACCTGTAATATTAACTGGACCTATTATAGATTGACTACCACTTACATTTAGTGAACCTGTAATTCCAACTGAACTTATAATTTTTGTATTTGGTGTTGTAACATTTAATGAACCTGTTTGAACATTAAAACTTATACTACCAGTTCCATCACCACCAATATTATTTGATATTACTAAATTACCATTTGTTTGAAAGAAATTACTTCCTTTATGTTGAAAAGATAATCCTGTTGAACCATCTTGACTAACACCAAATCCAATTTGATGTGCTCCACCTGAACCTGAATTAATTAATAATGAAACATTGTTTTGACCTGGTGGAACATATATGTCTTGACTACCATAAAATGTATTTGAACCTGTCGTTGCGAATGAACCTGTGTTTATTGAACCACCACTTGTTCCTGATGTACCATCAGTTCCTGAACTACCTGAAGAACCATCTGTTCCTGAACTACCACTAGTTCCACTACTACCAGAACTACCTGAAGTACCACTTGTTCCAGATGTTCCACCACTAATTGGAACACCATTAACAAGATATTGTCCTGTTATATCAACTGAACCTGAAAGATTTAATGAACCTGTAACTTGAACTGAACCTGATATATTAACACCATTATCTGCTACAATATCAATATGTTTAACCGTACCGTAATTATCAACCTTAACATAAGTTACATCATTACCTAAAAATAATTGTCCACCACTTGCGGTGATATGTGTGTCTGTTGGTGATGTATTATATACTTCCAAAAATCTTACATCAGATTGGTCTGGTTGTAAGAATAAACTACCTGTTCCTTTTATATTGGTAACACCTAATGAACCTGTAATATCTGTATTACCTCTAATATGTGTGTTGTTCGGACCCCATCCA
>Ga0209298_10000439_pt1 | contig 27582 bp, 37 predicted proteins | sample S_140806_EF_Meta_FD_187325 | JGI IMG/M metagenome (GOLD analysis project Ga0209298, IMG submission 187325) | Freshwater microbial communities from Lake Simoncouche, Canada to study carbon cycling - S_140806_EF_MetaG (SPAdes) (version 2) | ecosystem: Environmental > Aquatic > Freshwater > Lake ... | reverse complement strand
TGGTGAAATATATTCTTCAGCCGCTTTGGCCACATTTGACATGGATATATCTGGAGGTAATATTAGATTATTAACTACACCAACAAATGCAGCAACAACATTCAATGTAGCCATTAAAGCAATAGCAATTTAAATAGCCTAAAATTTGAGGAAAAGGGAATCAAATGGCAACTAAAAGAAGTTTTTCAGTAAAGAGTGGATTAGATGCAAACGCCAACTCTATTAGTAATCTAGGTGTAGTCAGTGCATCTTTAACACTAAGCGGCGCAAACGCCGTTACTCTAACCACAACAGGCGCAACCAATGTAACATTACCAACATCAGGAACTTTGTTATATAGTGGCGGAGCATTAGGCACACCAACAAGCGGGACATTATCAAATTGTACTTTTCCTACATTAAATCAAAATACCACAGGTAGTTCTGCAAGTTGTACAGGCAATGCTGCTACTGCAACTAAACTAGCGGCAACGGTTAATATTAACGGTGTAGCATTTGATGGCAGCGCGGCAATTACTGTAACAGCGGCTGCTGGTACATTAACTGGTGCCACACTGAACAGTACAGTTACTGGTTCTAGTTTAACCAGCGTTGGTACTATTGGCACTGGGGTATGGCAAGGCTCAACCATTTCTGACACATATCTAGCAACAATAAGCACAGCCAATAAAGTAAGTAATTCAGCCACCACAGCCACTAGCGCCAACACAGCAAGTGCTATTATTGCTCGTGATGCCAGTGGAAACTTTAGTGCTGGTGTTATGAGTGGCACAGCTACAACAGCACGTTACGCTGACTTGGCAGAAAATTATACATCTGATCAAAGCTACGATTACGGTATTGTATTGATGATTGGTGGTGAGGAGGAAGTTACCATAGCTGATGCGGATACTCAACGTCTTGCTGGTGTAGTGTCACAAAATCCAGCTTACTTGATGAACAGTGAGTGCGAGGGTAAACATGTTGTAGCAATTGCTCTGCAAGGAAGAACTCCAGTGAGAGTTAAGGGCAAGGTAAATAAAGGTGACTTCTTAGTGTCAGCAGGGGATGGATACGCCAAAGCCACTGACAATCCTAGAATTGGTTCTATCATAGGCAAAAGCCTAGAATCATTTGATGGTCAATACGGCATGGTAGAAGCAATGGTAGGAAGATTATGAAAAATTTAGTATTAGCTTTGTTAATGGGCATAAGCTTGCCCAGTTTCGCTTGGAATCAAACACTGCCTTTACCCTTAGAACGTTGTCAAGTGCATAGTCCATATGGCTTTGCCCAAACAACTAAAACTCTACAACCTATTTGTCGTAGAGCATATCTAAGTGCATATGATGCCACTGCTAAGATTCCAGGATATGTAGCTTATACATTAACTCCTACTAATGCATTGGGCTGTGTTGAGCGTACCAATGCTTTTGTAGCTGATGCCAGTGTGGCGAATGGTCCAAGACCAGATGATTACACAGGTACAGGCTATGACAAAGGCCATGCTGCTCCAGATGGTGACATGAGTTGGGACCAGCAAGTAGAATATGAAAGTTTTCTAATGACCAACATGTATCCACAACTAGGCGGATTGAACAGAGGCATTTGGAAATTATTGGAAACCAGTGTAAGAGGTTGGGCAGTTCAAACTAATCAAAATTATACCATATATGTAGGTGCTGTATATACTGCCCAAGATAAGAAAATTGGAACCGGCATTGTTGTTCCTTCTAGTTTTTATAAGATTGTGATCAACGATCAGACCAATGAAATAGCAGGATGGCAATTTCCACATGCTGGTGGATTAGGCAATGATCTAACTAAATTTAGACAGCCTATTAGTCAAATTCAATCAGCAGCAGGCGTACAATTTGCCTATCCTAAAGGTGCAGTAGAGTTACAGCCGGGCAAGGAATGGCCAGTAAACTTCGGAGCACTGACCAATGCAAAGCGTGCCAAATGTGGGAAGGCTGACTGATGCCAGGAGCAGCTTTATCTAACGGAGCAAGTAGTGTGGCAGCCACAGACGGCGCACAAGGAGCTGCTTGCGGGAAAAGGGTTTATCATTGGAACACACCGACCACACAGGCCAGTGTATCAGGTAGCAGTGATGTATTAGTCAATGGTATTGGTGTTGTAAGAGATGGGGATACCATGACCACACATCCAGATGGAGTACCCTGTGTGCCAGCTCCTGTAAATCATACACCCACATTGAATACTTTTAGTTCCACGGTATTTGTTAATGGACGTGGCATGGGAAGAATAGGTGACACATATAATTCAGATGGACATTACAGTCATACTATTGTCAGCGGATCGGGCGACGTCATAGTAGGTTGAAAATTTTTAGACCTTGCTGTATAGGCTTAAATAAGCGTATATAACAAAGGAACTAAAGTGGATCAAAAAGTAATAAATTGTTTTACTTATCAAGGCGAACGAGAATTATTAGAACTACGTTTGACATATCTCTATGATAGGTTTGATGAATTTATAATTTCAGAAGCTAACTATACACTTTCTGGTAATCCCCGTGAATTCAGTTTAATAGAAGATCTAGACCATCTAGAATTACCCAAAGACAAAATCAAAATCGTCCAAGTTTTCAAAGATGAACTGCCAAAATATGGCGAAACTATGGAAGAAAGGCACGACATGCTATTCGACAGCATGATCAAGGCTATTCCAACAAATAGCATAGTGTTTGTAACCTATGCAGATGAAATCCCCAATTATGGATTTGTTGACTATTATAAAGCAGTTAGTATTAGCTCACCAACTCATTGCTTAAGATTGCCCATGGCCCATCTTAGTGGGCACGTTAATTTTAGACTAAAAAGCATTGACACTGGAGAAATAATTCAAAATAGACAGGCATATGTTTGCCGTAGTGAGCATTTTAAAAAACATTCTCTCAGTGATTTTCGTAGAGAAAAGACTAGGGATGGACAGTGGACTTGGGTGGATATACCCAGTATATACTTACAGGATAACAGCCTAATACAAGATGCAGGTTGGAAACTACAATGGATGGGATCAAATGCTAGAAAATGGCAAACCTATAAGGACAGTCATTTTTACTGTGAACATAGTGCATTGGGTCATGACCTAAGACGACAGTACATGAATACATTTGTGCCACTGGATGATCAACAGGACCCAGTAGCAGTACGTGGGCATTTGATGAAGTCCTGTGACACTAGCGATTTACCAAGACAGATATTTGATAATCAAAGATTATTTAACTACTTCAGTCCTTATTATCCAGAAGGTGCTCAACAGCAATATCGACCATTAAGGTTTGACTTTGAGCATATGCCAGCAATTAGCATGGGTAAGGAAGCTAAACAACGTATGTGGATTGTGGATGACTTCTATGATGATCCTTATTCAGTACGCGAGTTTGCCATGCGTCAAGAGTTCTTTGATGATCCAGGATATATTGGTAAACGTACTCGTAAACAGTTTTTCTTTCCTGGTCTAAAGGAAAAGTTTGAACAAATTATGGGATTAAAAATCACCAATTGGGAAAGTCACGGAATGAATGGACGCTTTCAACATAATGTGGCAGGTGAAAATACTACTTGGCACACAGACTTTCAACGTTGGGCAGGTCTAATTTACTTGACTCCAGACGCACCTTTTCAAGCAGGTACAAGAATGGCCGCTTACAAAAAGAATAAAGTACGCCATTGTAGTCATCCACGTATAATGGACTGTTTCAACCAGATCACTTTCTTAGATGGCACAATTTATGAGGATGTGGACATTGTGGGCAATGTCTTTAATAGATTGGTCATTTATGATGGTGGCCTAATACATGCTGCCATGGAATACTTTGGAGATAGTATTGAAAATTGTAGAATGTGGCACATGTTCTTTTTTGACGCAGAGTGATATATGAATAGATTTACAGCAAATAAGGATTACCAGCATGGTGATTCATTAACTACAGCAGTAGTACTAGTACAACTAGGTACGCCAACAGCACCCACAGCTAAAGCATTACGTGAATATCTAGCTGAATTCTTAGCTGATCCGCGTGTAGTAGAAATCCCAGCAGCAGTATGGCGTATCATATTACATGGAGTCATACTGAGAGTTAGGCCCAGTAAGAGTGCAGCCAAATACAAAAGCATTTGGATGGAAGAAGGTAGCCCATTACGTGTGCATACTGAACAACAAGTAGCAGCAGTAAAAGAACTTGCGGGAAATGTGGAAGTGGTCATGGCCATGCGTTATGGTGAGCCATCAATCAAAAATGTTCTAAAAGATTTGCAAAAGCGTAATCTTAGAAAGTTGTTAGTGTTGCCCATGTATCCACAATATAGTGGACCAACCACTGCCACAGTATTTGATGAAGTTGTTAAGGAATTAAAAACTTGGCGTAACTTGCCAGAGTTTAGATTCATTAGGAACTTCCATGATGATGCCATGTATATTGATGCAGTAGCCTCAGGCATTGAGCAAGCATGGCAGGAAAAGGGCAAATCAGAAAAGTTAGTAATGAGTTTTCATGGTGTGCCCAAACGCACATTGACCTTGGGTGACCCATATCATTGTGAGTGTTTAAAAACAGCACGTCTAATAGGTGAACGACTGGGTATAAGTAAGGACGATTATGTTGTTACTTTTCAAAGTCGTTTTGGCAGTGCTGAATGGTTACAGCCCTACACAGAGCCTACTCTAGTCAAGATGGCTCAAGAGGGTGTAAAAAGTGTGGATGTAGTATGTCCAGGATTCATAGCAGATTGCTTGGAAACCCTAGAAGAAATATCCCAAGAAGCGTGTGATGCATTCCTACATGCAGGTGGACAGAAGTTTAACTATATTCCCTGCGTCAATGACTCACAAAAAATAGTTCAAACACTTAATGAACTAATAAAAACACATAGTCATGGATGGTAATTAACCATTATTGCAGGGTGTTTTAACAACATTTTATAAGTATAATACAAGGAGAACATATTATGTCAGATAACAGATTCACAGAATTTAAAGCAATTTCAGATGCAATGGAAGGCGACTTCGAAAAGTTCTACGTCAAGGGTGTAGCAGCAGCAGGCACTCGTGTACGCAAGCACTTACAAGAAATGGCCAAATTGTGTAAGGAAGTTCGTAAGGACGTTACCGAAGTTAAGAACAGCCGTAAAGAAGAGAAGCCAGCAGCCAAGCCATTGGCCAAGGCCGCGTTCAAAACAGCTCCAGTAACAGAAACTGCCAAAGCCTCTGTAACTAAGCTTGCAAAGAAAGTAAAATAAATATATAATACATTCATTTTAGACTAAAGGAGGATAAAATGAAAAAATTATTATTAACAAGTTTATTAACTTTCGCTATGCCGGTAATGGCGCAGCATCATCACGGTATGCGCCATTTCGATCATCATCAGCATAGACATTCAAATTGGGGGTGGGTTGCACCTGCTGTAATAGGTGGTGCTGTTGTGTATGGATTATCCAGACCAGCTCCAGTTATTGTTCAGCAACCCCCAGTTTACATTCAACAACCAGAAATTGTGGTAATTGATGGGATTTCCTACATCAAACAATATCAAATTATCAATGGTGTCACAACTGAAGTATTAATTAGACAATAATGGAAAATTTATATATTGAAGTAGTAGATGGCAAAATTATTAACCATCCAATTTTTGAATCAAACTTGATTGAAGTATTCCCTGATATTGAATTGAATAATCATGACAAGTATATTCCTTTTCAAAGAGTACCACAGCCTGTTATTGGCATTTTTGAGGTAAATGAAGGTGTAACATACGAGTTTGATGGTGCAAACCTAGTTAAGGATGTCTGGCATATTAGATCTATGACTGACTCTGAAAAACAAGCTAAGATTGAGCAAGCTCGTGAAATGCAACCTTATCCAAGTTGGACATTTGATGAAACTACACTAACATGGAGTCCCCCAACGCCATATCCTGCTAACGCACAAGAAACCAAAAAACTCTATCGTTGGGATGAAGACAGTTTAAGTTGGAAAGAAGTAATTAAGGACGCTTAAAATGGCATATTCAACACAAGTAATTGATCATTACGAAAACCCACGTAATGTAGGTAAAATGGATCCTACAGACACTAATGTAGGTACAGGGTTAGTAGGCGCACCGGCTTGTGGTGATGTGATGAAACTTCAAATTCGTGTGGAAGACGGTATTATCACAGATGCCAAATTTAAAACATATGGATGTGGCAGTGCCATAGCCAGTAGTAGTTTGGTCACAGAATGGGTTAAGGGCAAGACATTGGATCAAGCTAGTACCATACGAAATACTGATATAGCGCAGGAACTAGCATTGCCACCAGTTAAAATACATTGTAGTATCCTAGCTGAAGATGCTATAAAGTCTGCTATTGATGACTATAAGAAAAAACATGCTGACCTTAACTGAAAAGGCAGTAACAAGAGTTCAAGAGCTACTACAGCACAGAGGCAAAGGCTTAGGTATCAAACTGGGCGTAAGAACTAATGGTTGCTCAGGTATGAGCTACACATTGGAATTTATTGATCGAGTAGATGAAACACTGGCCATATACGATTGTGACGGAGTTCATGTATATATGGATCCAAAACACACTGTTTACCTTAATGGTATAGAAATGGATTGGGTCACTAAAGGACTTAACTCAGGTTTTGAGTTCAATAACCCTAATGAAAAGGGCCGCTGTGGTTGCGGTGAAAGCTTCAGCATATGAAGCCTTGGCTCAGAGAAAACACACAGGATTGGATCAACAAGCTGGAAAGTCGTCTAGAAGACATTGATCACTATCTTAGACGCACAGTGGAATGGTGTGAAGAAAATCAAATTTATGACGATGAAAAGGTCATGAGCTGTGCTTTTATTACTTGCATATGGGTCAGTCATATGCGTGATGAGCCCATCAGTTTCAGTGAACTAGTAGCTTTCTTGGGTATAGAAGGTTCAGGCACAGAGGATGACAAGATGTACAATCTTGGCCCGGCGTTCAAAGACATGGATCTTGAGGAGATTCTCGAGCTACTAGCGGGCAATCTTTCAAAGTGGTAGACACTGACTGATTTAGACTATATACTATAGCTTGTGTTTTTTACTTTTGGTGAAAATTATGAGTATGCATTTAGAAGGTCCTTGGCTTAGTACTACGGGTAAGCGTAAGGGCAAACACAAGTTCAAAAATGCCGATGAGGCAAGGAAAGCGAGAGAGTTGGATGAAAGCTGGAAAGAACTCCAAAAGAAATGGAACATTGAAGCAGAGGAGAAAAAGCGTAGTCGTGCGCTATCATCGCCTGCATTCAAGCCAGCGCCAACGTATTATAGAGGTATGGAGAACCCCCACATTCCCAGCCTCAACAATGGCGTAGACACGGGTTCAGCGCTTAAACAGCCTGAAAAAGTCTACACCGGTTCAAAGATTAAGGGTATTGGTACAATGCATAAGAGCAACGCAGTTCCTATTTTTACAGATGATGAAGCAAGGGACATCGCTCATATGCGTCGCTAGTAATCTTATAATCCCGCGTAAAGGAGAACAAAATGATACGCATCATAAAAATCTTGTTGGTTGCATTAGGACTAGCAGTTGTTGCATGGATTGGCCATAAAGCTATCATGTATAAACTTAACAGTCCAAAAGAAATCAATATTAAAATGAGTTCTGTCACTGCTGAAGTACGTAATAAACAATTGGAATGTCTGGCCAAGAACATTTATTACGAAGCAGGCGGCGAGCCATTTGAAGGCAAAGTGGCCGTAGCTCAGGTCACTATTAATCGCAGTGAAAGTGGTAAATTTCCAAGTGACTTATGCAAGGTCATTTACCAAAAGAACGTGGTATATGAAAAGGTCCTATGCCAATTCAGTTGGTATTGTACTGCACCCAGTGCTAGGACTCCAAAAAATCTTGCAGCCTATAAGGAAAGTGAAATAGTAGCACGACAGGTTTTGTTAGAAGGGTTCAGATTGCCTAGTTTGAACAATGCTCTATACTTTCATGCCAAACATCTCAAACCAGGTTGGGATCATAAAAAAGTAGCCACTATTGGCGGCCATGTTTTTTATCAATAAGGAGTTAATATGAATTTTGGAATACTACGTGAATTGGTAAATTTAAAACGGATGCGGGATAGTGTGGTCAATGGAATTGGTCATGCCAGCGCAGAAACTTTGGGTTGGGTTGGTGTCATTCTTATTCATATGGCCACCATTCCTACATTGTTAGCAGTATTGACTGGCCTAACTGAGAAGATGCCGCCTGTGGATATGGTTGGTCTACTTTGGTTGGGCCTGTTCATGTTCTTTGTGCGTAGTGTCATTGCCAAAGACCTGCTCAATATCATCACAATTGGTTTTGGGTTCTTTGTACAAGCAGGCCTAATGGCCCTAATCATCTTCAAGTAACCAAAAAGAGTTGACAAAGTCGCTAGGTGATACTATAATAACACTATAGCGACTTTGCTATAACACACACAGAGGACACAATGAAATATGTTGCTTGCGTTATTTTTGGAATGGTATTGGCCACTGTTGGATTCAGTGGGATTGCCCGAATTTTTGACCGAGGTGTAGACGGTATTAAGTCTACTGCACAGGAGATGTCACAATGAAACGAGCTCTACTTATTCCTATCATTGCAAGTCTTGCAGCCTGTTCCAGTATGAAGCAGGTAGATGAGCGTAAAACTTATGCACAACCAGAATGGTATTCAAACTGTGTCCAAAGTGGTACAGAAGGTTACTTCTGGTGGACCAAAGAGTATGCTTATGCTTGTGGTGCAGGCGAAAGCGTATATGCACAGGCTGCTGAAGAGCAGATGTATGCTATTGCTATGAATAACTTTGCCAAGCGTATTAACAGCGAAGTCAATAGTGAAACGGAAATTAATTTTGTCAATGACAAAAAGACCACAAAGACTCGTATTTCTTATGCTGTAAAGAATACCACTATTCGTGAGCATTTGCAACAGGAAAAGGGCCAATTTACCATGGCTGGGCGACACTATACTTTTATGCGTCTAAAAATGCCCAAAGCTGTTTTTGATCAACTTATTCAAGAAGCTAAATCTGGTAAACAATAATGTACTCTAAACTAATTCCTTTGGTGTTAGTTGGTGTAGTTGCGGGGTGTGCCAGTACACCCCCTCCTAAGACTGCTAGGCCATATTGTTATACCAGTCAAGAGATTAAAACCCAAAATGGTCAAAAGGTAGACAGTCAAACAACGGTCAGTTGTAATGATGATCCCATTGAAAGACTGCCTACTAAGCGAATGGGAATTAGTCCAAGATGTTTTGAAAACCCCTATTCATATGAATTGCCCAATGGGCGTGTTATTAGAGGAATGAATTATGCGTGTCAAAAAGGCGATGGCAGTTGGGATATTATCGACAGCCGCACTCTTAACTAGTCCAGTTCAAGCACAGAGCTCTTACAACAGAACTTATGAATCCTTTTTTAGTTTATCAAATCTTTTTAATAAGATGTTTGACAAGCTACCTGATGAGGACATGAAAAAACATCATGGCGCTCTTTTCACTGCACTAAATAATTTAGACAATGGTGAAGTGGCTAGATGGTACAGTGATACTACTGGCAACTATGGTACTGTGGAGATCATGGCCACAATGCCCAATGGCGGTACGCTGTGCAGAAGGGTATATGTGGTCATAGTCACAGAGAAAGGCAAGAAAAATTATGAGAGTTGGGCATGTCAAGAAGCAAATGGAGCATGGAATTTTTCGTATAAATAATTCTATATGATTCTAGCCCTACTGACTTTTTTTACAGGAATAGCAATATCCAGCATAGCCATATACTATTCAGTATTGGGCTTGACCAGTATCTTTGCGGCGGCATTTATACCCATTGTGGTCATGGGTACTGTATTAGAAGTTAGTAAACTGGTCACGGCATGGTGGCTCAAAAGCAATTGGCAAAGAGCGCCTGTTAGTTTAAAGAGTTATCTTTCTTTGGCTGTAGTAGTGCTCATGCTGATAACCAGCATGGGCATCTTTGGATTCCTAAGTAAAGCACATAGTGACCAAGGCCTAGTATCAGGTGATGTGGCTGCCAAAATTGCAGTCTTTGATGAAAAGATTAAAACAGCAAAAGAAAATATTGAATCCGATCGTAAGCAACTTAAACAGATGGATGATGCTGTTGATCAAATCATGGGTCGCTCAACGTCTGAACAAGGTGCCGACAAATCCAATGCTGTACGTCGAAGTCAGCAAAAGGATCGAGCTGCGTTGGCCAAGGACATTGAAGCCAACCAGAAACTTATTGCTAGCCTAAATGAAGAGAGAGCGCCCATTGCGGCAGAAGTACGCAAAGTAGAAGCAGAAGTCGGGCCAATCAAATACATAGCAGCCTTAATCTACGGTGACAATCCTGATGCCAACTTACTAGAAAAGTCTGTAGTTTGGGTCATCCTAACCATTGTTTTTGTATTTGACCCATTGGCAGTATTGCTGTTGTTGGCTAGCCAAATGAGTTTTCAATGGTTGAAGGACGATAAAAAAGATCCTCCTTCAGAAGAGACTGTTAGTACAGAACCTCCACCAGAACCTCCACCAAAACCTGAGCCATATAGGCCTAGTTTTAGTAAGACCAAATTTGAATACAAAGGTAGTTGGCCTAACAAGAAGCCCAAAGTTGAAGAGCCCATGGCTGCCACTATACCAGAGCCAGTAGTAGAACCAGTAGTTCCTGCATACTTAACTCCTGACAAAAGTTTTTGGGATAAGCCAGAAGGATGGGTAAATGTTCCGCCACAAGTTTATACTCCAGATCCAGCAATCGAAGATCTTGTTATACTACCTCCAGTAGTAATTGATGAGCCAATTAAGGATAAAACTCAAACCCCAGAAGAGGACACTTTAGATTCTGAAAAAAAAAAGTAGCAACTGACGATACTGATCGTGTTATACTAGTTGAAGATGCTGTTACTGTATACATTAATACATTAAAAAATAGAGAGAAAGAGTTACTTAAAATATGGAAAGATGCCAATCCTGAAGATACTATTAAACGTCAATTAAAACTACGTAAAATGGGTTTAATTGATCGTTTACCATGGCAAATTGATGAGCTAGAAAACTATAGAGAAAAACAGAGAAATGAACTTAGGAAAAATTAATGTTATAACACCGCCAGACAAGTTGTTCAATAAAGTACCTAGTATATTATTGGTCAAGCCAAGTATGGAACTAAAAGAACATTTTCAAAAACAAATTAGTAAGGCAGTTTTTGAGATAAATGTTTATGTATTTGATGATATAGAATCTGATATAGATTGGTTATTGAGCGTTCATTTATTAGCTGATATTACTGTAATAGATATTGATAATTGTGATTCAATTACTAAAAGTTTTGTTACATTACTGCTTATTGATCCAGATACGTATTATACAACTACAAATGAAGTTATTCCATATGGTTTAATTTCAAAAAATAGAATTTATAATCTAGAAAATATTCCATTTTTTATGGAAATAGAAGAAATAGACGAAGATGAAGACGAGGAAGAGGAAGAAGAATGAGCATGTTTCTTGGAAATAAAGTTATACTAAAAGAATACGAAGATATTAATCGTGCTCTTAGAAGATTCAAAAACAAAGTTGATGAAAGCGGTCTCTTAGACGAACTACGTAAGAGAGAATTTTACGAAAAGCCCACCACTGAGCGTAAGCGTAAGCGTGGTGCTGCCATCAACAGATTTAAGAAAAAATTAGAAAAAGAACAATTACCACCTAAGCTTTACTAAACACAAAAACTCTGTTATAATACAGTTTTTACAGTAGGCAACTATGGCAAAACATCTTATGGTGGATTTGGAAACACTAGCCACCACCCCTAATGCTGCTATCCTAACCATAGGCGCAGTGACTTTTGATCCTAACAGCAATCGAATCTATGATGAATTTTATCGTAGAGTAGAGTTAGAAAGTCTTGATGCATTGGATACTTATATTGATGACGGCACTTTGGAATGGTGGAGTAAACAGGACAAGGCTGCTCAAGATGAAGCCTTTGATCCAGAAGGACGTGAACCAATTCAAAATATATTAGGCGACTTTTATAAGTTTTGCATGGGGTCCAGTAGGTTTTGGAGCCATGGTGCTGCATTTGACATTGTGATTCTTGAATATTATTTTAGGAAGATCAATAAACCATTCCCATGGAATTTTTGGGATGTAAGGGATACGCGGACTATTTTTGACTTAGGTATGGATCCTGAAATGCCGCAGGCCAACAAGCATAATGCTTTGGAGGATGCCAAGCGTCAGGCCATAGGAGTTCAAAATATGATGCGTAAATTGAGCAGAAAATTCGTTGAAAAATAATAGAATTTTATGCTAGTATATAAATACGTTTGTAGTGCTCATCTGAGGCTACATTACTAATCTTGCTTAACAAAGGAGAATATTATGACACAAGCACAATTAGCTAGACTAGACGCCGCCGCTCTAAACAGAGCATTTCTTGGATTTGACCGTATTTTCAATAATTTTGAAAATCGTTTTGCAAATCAAATCAACACTAACTATCCTCCGTTCAACATTGAACGCAATGGTGATACCTATGCCATTACATTGGCCGTTGCAGGCTTTGAGAAAGAGGAAATCTCAGTGAGTGTTGACCAAGACAATTTGATCATCACCGGCGAAAAGAAGGACACTAGTGACTCTGAGAAAGAATATGTTCACAGAGGACTAGCACTCCGTAATTTTGAAAAGGCTTTCCAACTGTCTGAACATATGGAAGTCAAATCAGCTGAAATCAAAAATGGTTTACTTACAGTGACCATTGAACGGGTCGTTCCTGAAGCATTACTGCCAAGGAAGATTCAAATTTTAGAGTCTAAATAATCTAAGGGGGAGGTAACTCCCCCGCTTTTTTTAACGGAGAAATTAATGTCCACGACAGATGATGTACAATTAGACGAAAAAGTTAAATTAGAAATTATTGAACCAAAAAAATGGAAAGTGATTTTCTTAAACGACAATCATACTCCAATGGAATTTGTTGTTACAGTATTGGTTGAGATATATAAGCATACCATAGAAGTAGCAAATGAACTTACCATGCAAATTCATGACACTGGAAGTGGAGTTGCAGGTACATACACATTTGAAATAGCGGAAATTAAAGCAGTGGAAACTACTACACTAGCAAGAGCACAAGGCTTCCCGCTACAGATTAAACTTGAAGAGGAATAAATGAGTTTACGAGAGATTACTAAGGATCTGCATCACGAAGCAGAAACTACAAAATTTGCCAAACTATTACTAAGTGGCAAAATTAGCAAAGAAGATTACGCAAATTATCTATATCAAATGTTACTGGTCTATGGTCCAATTGAATTTGGTAATAGAATGGTCGGTAACATGGATAACCTAAAAGGAATTGAAAGATTACCTGCTATCTATAAAGACTTTATGGAACTGGCTGGTCCAGATCACAAATACGTTTGGTTACCAGAAAGCATTGCTTATCATAATTATCTAGTGGACTTGATCAATGATGTTGATCGTAGACATTTGATTAAGGCACACTTATATTGCCGTCACATGGGTGACCTAAATGGTGGATTGATTATTAAGAAACAAGTTGCTGCTATTAGCAGTGGACACTTCTATGAGTTTGAAAACCCAGCTGAACTCAAAGTGGCCATTCGTGCAGAACTAACAGATGACTTGGGCGACGAAGCTCGTGTAGCATTTGAATGGGCCATTAGAATGATGAGGGACTTATACAATGGTGAATAAATTTTGGAACACACTATCTGGCATTTTCAAGCCAACAGTTGTCAACGAACAAATAAAAACTGATTATAAAGTAGCAGACATGTCTTTAGCTGCATGGGGTCATAAAGAAATTGCCATTGCTGAATTCGAAATGCCAGGCATTATGGCTGTACTAAAAGAGTATGAGGGAAAATGGCCATTAAAGGGTGCTCGTATTGTGGGCAGTCTACACATGACTATTCAAACAGCAGTACTAATCAAAGCATTAGTGGAGTTGGGTGCTACGGTACGCTGGAGTAGCTGTAATATTTTTAGCACACAGGATCACGCAGCCGCTGCCATTGCTGAATTGGGCATTCCAGTATTTGCTTGGAAAGGCGAGACTGAAGAAGAATATTGGTGGTGCATTGAGCAAACAGTACGCGGTCCAGATGGATGGACACCAAACATGATTTTAGATGATGGGCACGACCTAACTGGATATATCCATGACAAGCATCCTGAACTATTGGAAGGAATCATTGGTGTAACAGAAGAAACTACAACTGGTATTCACAAGCTATTAGAGCGTATTGCTAATGGCACATTAAAGATCCCAGCTATCAATGTAAATGACAGCGTGACCAAAAGCAAGTTTGATAATTTGTATGGATGCCGTGAAAGCCTAGTTGATGGTATTAAACGTGCCACTGATGTAATGATTGCAGGTAAAGTTGCAGTAGTTGCTGGATATGGTGATGTGGGTAAGGGTTCCGCACAAGCTCTTAGAGCACTATCCGCTCAAGTATGGGTTACTGAAATTGATCCTATCAATGCATTACAGGCCGCCATGGAAGGCTATCGTATAGTCACTATGGACTATGCTGCTGACAAGGCTGATATCTTTGTTACCGCCACAGGCAATATTGATGTAATTACATATGAGCATATGGCCAAAATGAAAACTAACAGCATTGTCTGTAATATTGGTCACTTTGACAGTGAAATTGATATTGCCAGTTTGAAAGATTGCCATTGGGACGAGATCAAACCACAGGTAGATCATGTCACATTCCCAGATGGCAAAAAGATCATTATTCTAGCCAAAGGACGTTTGGTTAACTTGGGCTGTGCTACTGGACATCCTAGTTATGTGATGAGCAATAGCTTTACCAATCAAATGTTGGCACAGATCGAGTTGTTTACTAATCCTGGTGATTACTCAGCAGGCGAGTTGTATTTGTTGCCCAAGCATTTGGATGAAAAAGTTGCACGTTTACATCTTGGACAAATTGGTGCAGAATTAACCATATTGACAGAACCTCAAGCTAAGTATATTAACGTGGCCGTGGAAGGCCCATATAAATTAGAAACATATAGGTATTAATATGAGCAAAGTTTGGGATTCACTTATTTCCGTACAGAACCTTCTTGAGGAAAGTTTTGCTAGAACTGGCGTAGAGCAGTTTGAAAAAGGCATGGAACGATTCAATCAACCTGGTTGGGTCAATCGTGTATGGAGCAGTGAATCCTATCGTCGTGCTCACGTTGATGTAGTTGATGCAAGAGAGAAAAAGGGCTTATGGATGATGCATTGTTGTGTGTTCCCGCATACGCATAATCCAGCCCCAATCTTTGGCTTTGATGTTATTGCTGGAAAGAACAAGATCACTGGCTGTTTCTATGATTATAGCCCAACCAGTGATGTAGTTCATCCTATGACAGAGTGGTTTCAGCATGAAGTCAGTAAGATGGCATGGCACAAGCCCAGAGCATTGCCAGAGTGGGCACAGCGTATTTTCAGTCCCAGTATGGTAGCAGCAGGCAATGTACAGGATGAGGAAGAGTTGGATCAAATAGTAGCTATGGCTCGTACTGGTGTTGACCATTACCTTGCCACTGTAGGCGAAACCAACCACACTGCCACGGACACCAGTGATAGACAGAATTATTATGCACAGAATCAAAAACAAAACCCACATACTCCCAAAGTTATGGTTAGTTTAGGATTGAGTGAAGAGGATGTGCGGGTGTTTATTCAGGAGTGCTTGTTCCCAGAAATCGCATAAATATCACTATGCGATTTCATGAAATTATATTAGAAGCTTCCGTACTTCACAGCAAATATGGCCCAGGATCACCTTTTAAAGTAAGCTCCGCAGGCAAAGGGCAGGCTCTTGAAGCCTATATAAAATCAAAAATATCAGATTTTGATGCATCTGACGTTTTATTAAAAGCATTCGTCAAAGGTCCTTTTGACTCGATTAAAGATATTGACATTGAAAATTCTGATGAGGTAGTGGAAGTAGGTCAACAAAAGCCTCCTTTATTTTTAGTTAAATTTGACCGTGAGGATAAAAGTTCGATCATTCTTTTAGGTAAAAGAGATATTATCGAAGGAGGCATGACTAAGCATTATGCAGCAAAAGAAGGTGAAACTGCAAAATTTAGTGCTAGCGTAAAAGGTCTAGTAGCTGAAGCATTGTTAGGTGTTGCTATGTTTGCTAAGTTAACAGCTCGAGGTGGCGACTTAATTAATCCTATTAATGCAAAAGATATATGGGATATAGTTGATGGAATCAAACCAAAAGGAGATGATGAAGTTGGTTTAGATATTGAGGATCGCAATAGCAAAGTTTCGGATCATATTAGTATATCCATCAAAATGAGAACAGATGTGCAATCAGTGTTTACTGATCCGCAATTTCGTCCAGCGTTTGACGATCAAGTCAATAGTTGGATTAAATATGTTAACAGCGACTTAGCTCAAAAATATGCAGATGTGTTATATAAGAATCAAAGACCTGACAATATCAGCATTTTGTTAGCAGGTAAAGCTGGCGAAAAAATGGATGTGGCAATTAATGTATTGGATGCACAGGGAAGAGCAACCAAAAGACACGAACAAGTAAAATTAAGCGTTAAACTATCAGACGGGCTAATGGGTCAAGTAGGTCGAGGTGATAACCCAATTCAAGTATATGATAACTTAGATAATTTATTTTCACCATTAGGAATAGACTTGTCTGGTAAAAAAGAAAGTATAATACAATCTGCAAAAGATTTTGGAATTAAAAAACAATTTGTGCCAGCAGCAAGAATAGCTTACAAAGAAGCACATGACCAATTAACTTCAATTTTAGGAACACCTCAAGGAGACGCTCATGTTGCTAATCAATTAGCAAATTTTGCAGACTCCCATGCCACTGCTAATGATCCTACAATGCATGTGATTGAAAAATACGGGCAACAAGATTACAGATTATTAAACTATAAGGGTCTATCCAAGGCATTTCAAGAAAGAAATATTAATATTGGATGTGATTATAGTACTGGAAAAAGCAGTAAGACCGGTGGGGAGGATACTCCTATGTTGACATTTTATGATGTTAACGATCCAGGACCATCTGGAAGGTTATTAAGAATATGGGTACGTGGAAGAGGTGGCGAAGGAAAAGAATATGCCAATACAGTCATTGAACCTGGTAAATTATTAAAAGAATTAGCTGCCTTTAAACGTTTTAGAAAACCAACAGAACCAAAAAATAATCAAGTTGAAAAAGGTCCTGATATAAGCAATCTAATAAACGCTATAATAACAAGAAATCAACTTCCTCTTGAACAAAAATCAGAAATTTTAGCCCAAGCTAATGAATTGCTCAAAGCTGGTTATAATTACAATCAAATAGAAGCAGAATTAGTTAAACAATTTGCTCAACAGCAATCAGTACAACAACCAGTAGAACCTATTCAACAAGAGCCAGTAGAACCTATTCAACAAGAGCCAGTACAGCAACAACCAGCACAGTCAAAACAACGTCTAGGACACTTGCGTCAAGGACAAGAACAACAACCTGTTAGTGAAGAATTAATTTCTATTTTAAAGAACGCAGGCATAAGATAGTTAAATAGTACTAGTTAATGAGTACACCTGTGATTAATTTAAACTATCAAGAATTATTTTTAGACATATACAAAACCAACTTTTGGAAAGATGGTGAATCTAGAAGTGGCAAAGGATCCAATCTAACTAGCACAAAAAAACTAGTGGAAGAACTTCCAGCTCTATTTAGAACACTGGAAATTACCAGTATTTTAGACATACCCTGTGGTGACTATTATTGGATGAAGACCGTTCCTATGCAAGGCATAAAGTATACAGGAGCTGATCTAGTTCTAGAAATTATAGCTGACAACAGAGAAAAACATCCTAATGTGGATTTTATAGAATTGGATTTGCTCAGTGATAAACTACCTTATGCAGACTTAATCATAGTGAGAGATTGTCTAGTTCATTTTCCCGATGAAGCTGTTTTTCGAGCATTGAATAACATATACGAAAGTGCCAGTAGATATTTGTTATCTACTACATTTCCAAATCATTTCAACAAGGACAAAACAATTAAAATGGGTGCATGGCGTCCACTTAATCTACAGGATGCTCCTTTTAACTTGCCTGAACCTTTGATCATTATTAACGAAGGCCTTAGAGGCGATTGTGATGACAAGAGTATGGCAGTTTGGAGTAGAGATCTATTAAAATAGTCCCTATTTACAATAACTGGGTAGCGAATCCGTTATTGAGGCTTAGGGATCAAGCCACATAACCCAAACGGTCCTAGGGTATGTTAAAAATATTTACCAAAAAACTAGCATTTTTGTATCTAAGGATATATAATATGCAAACATTCTTTATAAAGGAGATATCATATGAAGAAAATCGTTACTATCGCAGCTCTAATGGCAGCTACAACTTTTGCAAGCGCCGCTAGTGTAACCATCGAAGGCCAAGTTCAAACAGGCGAACGTGGTGCTCGTGACAGCACAAACTATGCACTCAGCGTAAAAGAGTCAATCAACAAGACTTTTGCTGCTGATCTTGGTTTCACTGCTTATCAACAAGATGGTACTAAAGCATTGAGCGACAGGCTCGAAGCTGGTGTCACCGGCACTCGTCCAGTTGGCCCAGTAAGTGCATATACCCGAGTAGCAGTTGGTGAAAAATTCACTAATGGTGCTAACTTTGGTTATTACAGTATTGAGCCAGGCGTTGTATACAATTTTACCGACAAGCTAAGTGGTAAAGTAGGTTATCGTTTCCGCAATGGTTTCGGTGACAATGGTAATCTTGACACTACTCATACTGCTCGTGCTGGTGTTAGCTATGCTGTAACCAAGCAGGATACAGTTGGTGTTCGTTATGACCAAGTTCGTGGTGATAGCTTTAACCATAGCGTTAACTTTGCATATACTCGTTCATTCTGATCAGAGGCAAGTTAAAATAAAAAGGGCCCTAAGGCCCTTTTTTATTAAATAAAATCATGAAACCCACTATAGCATTATTCATTGCCGATCCCAAATGCTCAGTACAGAGCGGTAATGGTATAATGCAAGCATTGGGCGATGACTACAAATTCAAAATCTTCAGCAAAAATAAATTAGAAACTGATTTCTTTGACAATGTAGACATGGTGGCAGTCCCAGGCGGCTTTGGCGATGCAGATTCATTTGATAAATTATTCAAACATAATGCACCTAGAGTAAAACAATTTGTCAAACAAGGCGGCAAATATCTTGGCATATGCATGGGCGCTTATTGGGCGGGAAAACACTATTTGAACATGTTAGATGGCGTGGACGCTGTTCAATATATTCGTAGACCTAAAACAGACACACGTAGACCGCATGCCAAAGCACAACCAGTACTATGGGATGGGCAAGGGGAACTGATGTTTTTTTACGATGGATGCGCTCTAGTAGGTCCAAAAATAAATTCTTGTGACATATGGAGTTTGTACCCAAATGGCGATCCCATGGCTATAATACAAGATAATATTGGCCTAATTGGCTGCCATCCTGAAAGTGAACAGTTTTGGTATGATAGCTACAGTTGGATGCGTAATCATTGGCATGAAGGAAGACATCACAAATTACTACTTGATTTTGTTAATAGATTAATATTGTAATATTTGCAACGAATTGTTGTAATAAATATGTAATATAGGAGCAATTATGAAACAAAATAAACTAGTTCGTAAAGTCTATGAAGCTTGTATTGAAAACAATCTTGAAAGATTACAAGAACTTAAACGTAAAGAATTTGAAAAAATCTTCAAACGTAGAGGAAATGGTAAGGCATTATTTGGATCTAAGTGGACTGTAATTAAATTATAACATTAATGCATTAGACTGAGGTAAATATTGCTATGCAGCAAAAAAAATACCGTAGCATTTTTATCAGTGATGTGCATTTGGGCACACGTGATTGTAAAGCAGAGTATTTAGATAATTTCTTAAAAAATAACACCTGTGAACTGTTATATCTAGTTGGAGATATAATAGATGGTTGGAAAATACAGCAAAACAAACTAAAATGGTATCAAAGCCATACTGATGTAATACGTCGTATTCTAAAACATTGTAAACAAAAAACCCGTGTAATCTACGTGGCGGGCAATCATGATGAATTCTTACGTATTATGATACCTTATGGTGTTAGTTTTGGAAGAATAGAAATTTGTAATCAAGCTGATCACATTGGCATAGATGGCAAGAAATACCTTGTTGTACACGGTGATTTATTTGATAGTGTAGCTAGGCTAGCACCGTGGCTCAGTTTATTGGGTGATAAAGCTTATGACTTTATTCTACGTGTCAACAGTAGATATAATTGGTGTAGACATAGATTAGGTTTTGGTTATTGGAGTCTAAGCCAATGGCTCAAACGTAAAGTAAAAAAGGCTGTGGATTTTATGTTCAAGTTTGAAAAAACTCTAGCAGCATATTGTAAAAAGCGTGGCTATGATGGAGTTATTTGCGGCCATATACATCACGCAGAAATTAAAGAAATTGACGGCGTAACCTATATGAATGATGGGGATTGGGTAGAATCCATGACAGCCCTAGTGGAACATCATGATGGACGTTGGGAAATAGTGACTTGGAATAAGCTAGTAGTTAATTAACAGTGACGAACATTTAAATAATAAGGAGAAATAAAAGGAAACAGTCGTCATGTTCAAAAAAATAGCAGTTTCCACTAGCATGATTTTTGCTATCACAGCAACAAATGCCCAAACACTGATTAATCAAGGCGGATACGATTCTAAAACACTGGTAGACACCAACAGCACCAGTAACAGCACCAGCACTGTTAATACAAACAATACCAGTACCAGCAACAGCAACAATATCAGTACCAGTACGGTAAACAGCAATAGCGTTAACACAAATAACAATGTTCAAAGCGGCACTGTGACCAACAACAATGTCAACAGTGGCACAGTTACCTATAATAATAACAACAATAACGTAAACAGCGGAACTGTAACTTATAATAACAATAATGTTCAAAGTGGAACAGTAACCAGCAATAACAACAATGTTAATAGCAGTACGTCAGTTAGTACCAACAATAACGTTCAAAGTGGCACAGTAACCTACAACAATAACAATGTCAACACTGGTGATATGACTAACCGCAATATCAGTACCAGTACCAATGTCAATACTAATAATAATATTAATAGTGGTACAATAACTAGCAACAATAATAATGTCAGCACCAGTGTCAGTACCAACAATAACATCAATAGTGGTACAATGACTAACAATAACAACAATCTTAGCACCAGTACCAGCAACAATGTCAACACTAATAATAACATTAATAGTGGTACAATGACATACAATAACAATAATGCTAGTACCAGCTCAAATACCAATAAAAATATTAATATCAACAGTGGTACAATGACTAACAATAACAACAATCTTAGCACCAGTACCAATACCAACTTTAATTATGGTACAATGACTAATAATAACAATAATGTCAGTACCAGCACCAGTACTAATACCAATAATAATATTAATTCAGGTACAATGACATACAATAATAATAATGCCAGTACCAGCACCAGTACTAATACCAATAAAAATGTTAACGTCAATACCGGCACGATGACTTATAATAACAATAACAACAGTAATAGTACAAATAAAAATATCAACACCAGTACCAGTACAAATAAAAACGTTAATACCAGTACTAATTATAATTATGGTACCATGACCAACAACAATAACAATGTCAATACCAGCACCAGTACTAATACCAATAAAAATGTTAATGTCAATACTGGCACAATGACCTATAACAATAACAATGCTAGCACTAGCAACAATGTTAATACCAACAATAACATTACCAGTGGCAGTATGACTAATCGTAATATCAACGCCAGTACTAGCACAAGCTCAAATAACAATGTCAATACAAACAATAATATCAACAGTGGTACAATGACCAACAACAATAACAATGTCAACACCAGTGTAAGTGCAAGTACCAGCAACAATACAAATAACAGTAATAATGTTAATCAAAATGTACAAACTGGTGACATGACTAATCGCAATATTAACTCATCAGAAATTACACAGCGAGTCATACAACCACCGCCCACAGCAATTGCTCCAACAATGATGAGTGGAGGTAATGCTGACCTATGTACTACGGGTGTAAGTGGTGCCGTACAAACACAAATCTTTGGTGTAAGCAGCGGATCCACTATTAGAGATGTCAATTGTGAACGCTTAAAACTAGCCAAAACACTGTATGACATGGGTATGAAAGTGGCTGCGGTAGCTACAATGTGTCAGGATCGCCGAGTATTTGATGCCATGTGGAGTGCAGGTACTCCTTGCCCATATGAAGGCAAGATTGGCGATGCAGCAAGAGCAGCATGGGAAGCTAATCCTGAAAAAATACCAGTAGCAGTAGAGGTAAAAGAAGATGACAGCCTTAAGAAAATTGGTTTGGGTAGTTTGTTGGGCATGTTTGCTTTCAAGCTATTCGGCTTCCATTAATGCTCAGAACCTAGATCCTGTAACAGGACTACAATTAAACAGCACCAGTAATGTGTTAAATCTTGGTGGGGGATTGCCATGGAACGGGACTGTAACTGGTGCAGCAGGTGGAACGAGTGGTGGTCCTACACCAGCATACAACCCCGATACAGGTAACATTATTTTTAGTTATGCTTCTCGTACAGTAAGTCAAACAGTTGCTATTAATCAAGCATTGGCAAATGCTGGAGCAGGAGTTCAACTTAGTGGATATCGTTATCAGTGGCAAATCAATAATGACCTCAATAATTATCAGGGTAATAGAGGAACTTTAACCGGCAACGTTTCCTTAAAAGGTAGTACTGGTAACATTGTAGAAAGTTTCAATTATGACTATAATCAAAACTTGCCAAACTTTACTACTTTTTCGGGTACACAATTTTTTAATAATCGTTATGATATCGCCTCGGCTAGTAGCCTAACAGTTAGTTTCACTGGGCGAGATCAAAACAACTGGGCAGGATATTATGGGCCTAGAGTACATGTAGACAGTTTTAATTTATTATACACAGTAGATCCTTGTAAATTAAATCCTGCTTATAGTCCCACTTGCTCGGGGTTTAACACTGTAGTAACCACTGGTAATCTCGCTCCCTATCCTGATGCTGTGGCTACTTCAATGACTCAAGCAGTTGCTATTAACACAGCGTTGAAAAGTGCTGGTTTTGGTGCTACAGTTCATGGCTTTAATTATAAATTTGATTATACTGTAGGGCAAGGGTTTTTTGGATGTACTGCTTGGAATCAAGATGGGTCATGTAGTTGGATGATGAACACTCCGGCATATGTAAGTGCTAGTGCCTCAATGACTAATAGCGGTAATCAAACCCTAATTTCAAGAAATCATAGTTTCAATAGTGAAGGCACTAGTGGAACAGTAAATTCACAACTACTACTATCAAGTAGCATGAATCAAACTTCACTTGGTAATATTAGACTTTCAGGTGGGGCATCTGGTATAGGTTCTTCAATTGGCAATTATTCAATGAGTCTGATTTATACACCAGATCCTTGTGTTAAGAACCCACTATATAGTCCCGATTGTAGTGGCTTTGCTCAAGCAATGGCTGCTAAACTTGGTGCCAATACTACGTCTACTCCAACTGTAGAATCGTCTGTATCTAGTACGTCTGTTGCTACTACTAATGTTATTCAACCAAGCAGTAATTCACCATCAAAACCGCAAACAGAAAATGCCTCTACAACCAAAGGTGCTTCACAGTCCAAAACTGTAGCCACTGCATTAAGCATAATCGCTAAGAATCAACAGCAAACACAGGCATTAGAAACCAGTGTAGCACAAGCGGCCGTAGCAGAAGCAGCAAGTGCAGCATCCCAAGCTCAACAGCAGGCTGTGTCTGTTGCCGCCGGTTTGACAGCGGCCAGTCAATCAATGGCTAATTCTACGGTAGCCAACAACACAACTAGTAACAGCAATAAATCTACTGCTAATGCGACCTCAGTGTCTATATCGTCTACTGCGGTCCCAAAAAATACAGCATTTACCGCAGCCACTACTACTGCACCAACGGAATCTTTTACCAACTCAGTTACTGATTCAGTTACTCTAAGACCTGCTACCCCTGTAATAACTAGTAGTGTAAACACTGCTAACACATTACCTAGTACAAGAAATACAACAGCTACAACAAACACTAGTGTAACCACTGCTAACACATTACCTATTATAAGAAATACAACAGCCACAGCGACCAGTGACACTGTTGTTACTGGTATTGAGATGGTTGTACCAAGGCCTACAGTACCTACAGTTTTCGCCAATATAACCACTAATACTGCCCCTGCACCAAAAAATCTTACGCCTAGTATAGTTAACATTACATCCGCAAACAACACCGCAGAATTTAGTCAAAGCACATCCTCAATATCACAAACTTACAGCGTTAAAACACAAAATCAAAGTCCAACTCCCACAATACAAACTGCGGTAACCTCTATGCTACCGCTCTTACCACCTGTTAACAAACCCACAGCGGCTCAACCAGTGATTACTGCACCTGCGTCTACTGCTATTAATCAAAACAATTGGCTTTTTTCACAGTCAACTGCTGAAACACAACACATCACTATGACGACCGCTTACATTCAACCACAGAATATGATGTTCTATGCTATGGCAACAACACCAGTTGAACAGCAGCAGGCTACCGCACAGCCTGCAAATCTTGCTACACAGTCAGAAATAGAACAAGTCAATAACTCAGTCAATTTTATGACCAATCGCACAGATCCACTCAATGCAGCGGTTGAATCTAAACCTGCAATAACCACAAATTCTACGACAGAATCTACTCAAACTGTTAAAGCTAGCGTAACAGATAATGAACTAGCAGGTAATGTGGATATTAATAAGATGGCTACTACTCCAGTTGGTTACAGTAACTATACTAATTTAGTACTCAAAGATGGAAAATTGTACGAACCAAAAGAAATCTATAAGAATCAAACACCAGTTGATAATGCTAGAGCATTAAGGCAGTTATCAACAGACCGTCTACATCAACAGATGATAGAACAACAGTATAGGAGATAACATGACAGAAGAAATCAAAAGCGTAGATGCTAAAATTGACGAAGCAGAAGCCGCAGTAAAAAAGTATGCCAGCAAAGACACTGTAATCAGTATTGGTGGTTATGAATTTACTCCAGCTAAACTAATGGTTGCTTTTACCTTGGCCAGTTCATTACTTGGTGGGCTATATGGTTGTTTCGAAGTGTACAAAGATTATCAAAGCATGAAGAAAAAGATTGCTGAATATACTGCACCAGACTTGTCAGGATTTGATAAAAGATTGGCTGTGATTGAAGAAAATTCAGGCAAGACCAGTGACTATACACGCGATATTAAGAACGACTTAAAGAATGATATTCGTCGTAATGAATCAGTAACTGAGCAAGTAGAGCGCAGTGTCAAGCAGGCACAACGTGAAACCGAAAGCGAAATGCGTGACATGCGTAAAGCAGTACGTGAAGATTTAGAAAGAGCACGTAGTGAAGCCGCTACCATACGCAAGGACATGGAGCAAACACGCAAGGAAATTAATTCAGAGTTTACTACTGCACGTAGAGAAATCAATCGTGAAGTGGAAACACTAAAACGTGAAGTTGACAGTAAGATTCAAAAAGCCATGGACAATCCATTGGCTGGCAAGTAATTTAATCTTCGTAGTCTTGACGTAGATCAGGGTCAATTAATTGACCCTTCATCAAATATATGGGACTTTTACGATAGATAATTACGTCATGGAATGGATCAGTAATGATCTTAATACACCATGTCACAGCAGTGCGTACACTATCTTTGATGATTAATTGAATCATTCTAAATATGACACCTGCAACACCCAACCATAACCAACCCCAACCAATACGATTGAACAGGGTATCTGGACTAGTGTCAGGCATGATTAAATTAAAATTAGCAGCATCAATAAAGGCCAATGCAGGAACGGCAGCCCAGACTGCTAATAATGCTCTTTTACGATTGAGATTGAACCCAATCTTAATTTTTTCTTTGTATTCAAAAGTGGCCTGGTTATATTCGTCGTAGCCATCAGGTTCAAAAAAGAAGTGTCCAATTTGGCGTGTGGTCATGGCAATTAACCAAGCAATATAAGCACTGATCACAGGATTAATAAACAAATAAACGTAAGCAACCAAAAAACTGCTAGCAGAGATCAAGTGTAAAAATTGATTGATTCTACTATGATGATAATAGCGATGATCGTCCCAACGTTGGATGCGTAGTGTTTCTCTGATTGAAGTTACTGTGATATCGTTCATATATAATCCTTTTGTAATATTTACCTAAACTGTTGACAGTGCCTCCATATAAATATATAATATACGTATTGTTGTAAAAGCCGAGAGGAAAGAAGCAAGTCCAAAGACGGGCAAGACGAGGGTTCGACTCCCTCCCGGTCCACCAGAAGCATATTGGAAAGCAGACCAGTTCTTATTTCTGATAGCAATAGTCATAAATGGCTTAGAGTACAGTATGCTTCTGATGGGCCGGCCATGGTATCGATTGACGGGTGAGTAGATAAGTGGACAACAGGGTAGGCGATCTCCCTAAAAGAAGCAAAATCGTAAATGCAAAAGCAAATACATTTGAGTATTACACCGTAGACTTCGACATCACAGCAATGAATGATGAAGAGTTTGCTTTAGCTGCCTAAGAAACAGCGTACTCCGGGGTTTGGTTAACCTTGTTACCTAACTAACCAGGAAGGGTCTTGACGGACCCTTTCTTTTTGTGTACAATATAGTTTTTAACTAGGATCAATATGATTACCCTAAAACAGTTTATGGAAATTGTCAATTATCGTATCTGCGAAGGTAGTGCATGGAACGGATTTGCTCCCGGTGCATATAGTTTGGACTATTGGAACGGTGACCAAGACGGTCATAGTCTTTGTATTATTTTCAATAGCCAAGATCAAACTGTATATAGTGTACAGGCCTGCGACTATAAGAACAATCGTGCTTATCGTTTTACCCATCCAGATCATCGAAATGATTTAGACAAAGAAGCATGGGATGATGTCAACTGGTGTGATTTGGACGTAGAAGATGATTGGTTGGAAAAGGCTCAAGCCATTGTAGATGGTCGAGATTATGATACCCGTGTCCAATTACCCTTAGAGTTAGGCGAGGATGAACTGTTTCGACTAATGAGCATGGCACATGAGCGTGACATTACTCTTAACCAATTGGTCACTGAGATTATTCAACGTGTGATTGACAGAGAGGAACTACGTATTCTTGAGGAAGAAGTTGCTGAATTGGATATTGTCCCAGAGAAAAAATCTAAAAGAAAGGCCAAAAAGCCTTGACTTTGGATTAGTGATAGCGTATAATAGTTAAATGTTAGGAAGTGTTCAACCACGAGTTAGTTTAAGTAACATGATTGAAGAAACTATTGAAAAAGTCATGAACGAATATA
>Ga0209298_10000434_pt1 | contig 27732 bp, 28 predicted proteins | sample S_140806_EF_Meta_FD_187325 | JGI IMG/M metagenome (GOLD analysis project Ga0209298, IMG submission 187325) | Freshwater microbial communities from Lake Simoncouche, Canada to study carbon cycling - S_140806_EF_MetaG (SPAdes) (version 2) | ecosystem: Environmental > Aquatic > Freshwater > Lake ... | reverse complement strand
CATCGTTCCCAACCCACCCCAAACCCCGAGACCCCCCACCGCCTCTGGCCCCAATTCAAATAGTGCAGTGGCCAGAAATGCCCCGCCGGCAAATGTTCCCCCCAAACAAAGCCAAGATATCTTCGCTTTAGGAGAGCGCATCGGCAAAGCCAATAACCCCCCGACTAATCCCGCGACAAAGAGAAAAACCAAAACGAGAGGGGAAATCACTTTCTTGAAGTAGAGCAAATAGTCTCATATGGCGAGATCCGACCAGTTGTCTTGTTTTCTATGCCAATGATACAATTCGACGTGGATCCCTCCCCTCAGAACCAAGATTTTATCGTTCGAGAGCTATTAGAGTCTGATTACACACAAATCTCAGCGATCTGTGCAAAAGTGTACCCGACCGAGCGCCCCTATACGGTCGCAGAATTGGCCGAGCATCACCGCCTCTTTCCCGAGGGTCAGTTCGTTGCCATTCATCAGCCCACAGGATCGGTGGCTGGAGCTCACTTCACCTTGATGATCTGGCTGACTCATTTTCACATCGACGACCCTTGGGACGTTCTCACCGCAGAGGGAACATTTGCCGACCATGACCCCACAGGTCACACCCTCTATGGAGCCGACCTTTTTGTTGATCCGGCTTACCAGCACCACGGACTGGGACGAACGCTTACAAAAGCGGCTCAACAGTTGACCTGCTCCAAAAAACTCTGGCGCATGGTCGGCGGAAGTCGCCTCCCTGGCTACCACAAGGTTTCAAAAAAGCTTTCGGCCGACGAATACATACGCCAAGTAAAATTGGGGGAGTTAACCGATCCAGCCCTTACCGTTCATCTCCATGACGGTTGGGAACCCATTACCGCAATTCAAGGTTATCTTCCCCATGACGCGGAGAGCGAAGGCTGGGCGGCGGTGATTCAGTGGATCAACCCGAGTTGCCCTCCTCCGCCAAATTGGGAGATCTCAAAAGTTCCACATAAAAAATAAAGTGGCAGTGGAGGGATTTGAACCCCCGACCCAAGGCTTATGAGTCCCTTGCTCTACCAGGCTGAGCTACACTGCCGCAGATGCTCCGTTCTACCTCCGCCAGGCACCTTCGCCAAGCTACTACCCAGCCCCCCTGCCGTACAAATAGGGTCGTTGAGCGTGCTCCAACCCGCTAGCGCAGAAGGATGCGCATCGCTTGGCCCATCCTCCCGCGCCTTCTAGCGCTCGCCCTGACAAGCACCGCTTTTGCAGCTTCCACCCACACCGTTCAAAAAGGTGAAACTTTTTACCAAATTGCGAAAGAGCACGGCCTCACTACCGACGCTCTCTCTAAAGCAAACCCCTCAGTAAATCCTCTGCGCCTCCACTCTGGCGATCTGCTTCGTCTGCCCACCTCAACCCCCACCTCGCCCCCTGCCCCCGCAGCACCCGCCCCAACCACCCCCACTCAACCCGCATGGGTAAAAATCCAAAAGGGGGACACATTAAGCAAAATCTCGCGCCAGTTTGGTGTTTCAATCGAAAATCTCCGCATTTGGAATCATCTGAGCGATAACTCTCTCCCCATCGGCAAAATCCTTCGACTTTCTCCACCAGCCCCCACCCCCATGTCCACCCCCCCACCAAAAACCACTCCCGAACCTCCCGCCCCACCCAAAACCTCTTTCCTGTCTCCCGTACGCAACCAGATCGACTCCGCTCGCGATCACATGCGCGACTGGGAATATATCGTCGTTCACCACAGCGGCACCGGAGGTGGCAACGCACGAATCTTCGACGCCTATCACAAAGAGCGCGGAATGGAAAATGGCATGGCCTACCACTTCGTCATTGGAAATGGATCCGATTCGGGCGACGGACAGATCGAGGTCGGGCAACGCTGGATCAAACAAATCCAAGGCGGCCACCTCGCCAGCGAAAGCCTCAACGAAATCGCCATCGGGATCTGCCTCGTCGGGGATTTTAGTCACCACCAGCCAGATCCCCGCCAAACCGCAGCCCTGATCGAACTCGTTCAGTATCTACGCCAAATGCAATCCTCTCCTCGTCTGAAATTTCGCCTCCATCGCGAGATCAATACCAAACCCACCGAGTGCCCAGGCAAACTTTTCCCCTCTGCGAAAATTCACGAAGCCTTGGACTGAGCCTCCCCCGCCAACGGCTGGAACCCCACCCACACCCGCCGCGTCCGCGGTCCATCGAACTCCGCAAAATAAATCATCTGCCACGTTCCGAACTTCAACCTCCCTTTCTCGATCGGCCACGCAAGCTGATTCCCTACCATCGCCGCTTTCACATGGGCCGCACTGTTCCCCTCCCCGTGCCGATACTCTCGATTCTCCCACGGAACCGCTTTCTCCAGCGCCACCGCCATATCCCGCCGGACATCCGGATCCGCCCCCTCCTGAATCGTTACCCCAGCCGTCGTGTGGGGAACCACCACTTGGAGCAACCCATCCCGCCATCCCCGACGCCCCGCCGCCTCCTCCAAGATTTGTGCTAAGGGCAAAAATTCGGTATGACTCCGTGTGTTGATGACTACTTCTTCCAGCATCGGGGGCATATGATTGTCGTAACAGGTGGAACCGGCTTTGTCGGGCGCGAAATTTGCCGCGCCCTGCGCGCCGAGGGCCTTCCCGTTCGCGCCCTCTCCCGCTCCGCCCCCACCCGCCCTATCCCCGAGGTCGATTTTTTCCCTGCCGACATCACTCAACCCTCCTCTCTTCGCAACGCCTTCGAAAATGCCCAAGCGGTCATCCACACCGTTGGAATCATTCGCGAGACCCGAACGCAAACCTTCTCCCGCGTCCACCTCCAAGGCACTGCCGATGTCGTGGCTGCCGCTCGCGCAGCCGGCGTTCCTCGATTTCTCCACATCAGCGCCCTTGGCACCCGACCCCACGCCGCCTCCCGCTACCACCAAACAAAATGGGGCGCCGAAGAAATTGTTCGCAAAAGCAACCTCGCCTCCACCATCTTTCGCCCCTCCCTCATTTATGGAAAAGGGGATGCCTCCACGACCCAGCTTGCCGCCCTCCTTCGCCCCCCGCTGTCTTGGCTTTCCGCAGGCTTTCTTCCCATACCAGGAGGTGCGGATGTCACTCTTTGCCCCGTTTCAGTCTCTGCCGTAGCTGAATCCGTTGTTCGCTCCCTCGGCCAAGCCGAAGCGGTTGGGAAAACATTCGACCTTTGTGGTCCCTCCACCACGTTGCGCGAACTCGCAATCCAGGTCGCACAAACACTCGGCCTTCACCCCTCTTGGATCGAAAATTCTCCAGATGTTATTTTGGCTACCCTGCCATGGATCTGGCTGACCCACAGAAAGCCGATCCTGTTTCCCATCCCACTCAAACTGTGCCGCCTCTTTGCCGCTGTTGCCGAACGCACTCTGCCTAATCCACCCCTGACAACCGACCAGATCGTCATGCTGGAGGAGGGCCAAATCGGTGATTCCGATCCCGCGCGACAACTCCTCGGATTCCACACCCCCTCACTCTCCCAAGGATTGGCCTCCTACCTTGCCCCACGCATGGGCGGTGCGGCCGATCGTCGCCCGTGAGTGAAGCTAGCCGCGCTGCAAGAATTCGGAGAGTTCTTCTCACCGCACTCGCCTGCAATGCTCTTCTCGCGGGGCTAAAATTCACCATCGGCTGGCGCTACGGCAGCCTCGCCGTTGTCTCAGACGCCATGCACTCCCTTCTCGATGGGGCAGCCAGTGTCATCGCGCTGATCGGCATTACCGCCGCAGCCCGCCCACCCGATGCCAACCATCCCTACGGGCACCGTAAATACGAAATCCTCACCACCATGATCGTGGCCGCTCTTCTTTTCTTAAGCGCCTGGGAAATTCTCGGCGCTGCGGTATCCCGACTTCTTCATCACTCTACCGCCCCTCAATGTAGCTGGCTGGGCATCGCACTTCTCTGCGGAGGAATCATCATCAACACCTTTCTTTCCAACTGGGAAAAGCGCGCCGGCCTTGAAGTCTCCAGCCCGCTTCTCCTTGCCGATGCCGCTCACACTCGCACCGATATCTACTCCTCGATCTTGGCCATTGCCGCGCTTGCCAGCGCCGCATTCGGCATGCCGTGGCTCGATCCCCTGCTAGCCATCGGCATCGTTCTCTTCCTTGGTCGCGCAATCTACGAAATCCTTCTGGAAGGCGTTAAGGTTGTCTCCGATGCCACTCGCCTCGATCCCGCACTCATTCGCTCCGTTGCCGAGAAAGTCGAGGGCGTCCGCGGGGCTCACGCCATACGCTCCCACGGCATGCAAAATGACATCCATATCGACCTTCATATCCAAGTCGCCGATCAGCTCACAGCACGCCAAGTTTTCGATATCGAAAATCGCGTCAACCAAGCTCTGCGCGACTCCTTTCCAGGCGTAACCCACGTCGCCTTACGGCACGAGCCTGGCGACCTTCCCCCCGAACAAGATGCCTGACATCTCCCCCACCCTCCTCCTCCTCGAGGACGGCGTTCGGGAAAATCGATGGGCGGGCTTTACCCTCGCCGCTTTTTCAGGAGATCAGCTCCTCTCCCTCCACGGGGGTTGCGTCACTCAACCCACCGACTCCGTTCCTTGGTACTCTGCTGGCAAACCGATCGCCGCCATCGGGGTTCTTCAACTTTTAGCGCGTGAGCCCCATCTCACCGATCTCCCCATGAAAAGCACCTTTCCAGAACTGGCCTCAAGCTTCCTCGGAGATCGAACTCTTACCGATATCCTCACCCACCGTACGGGGCTCCGCTTTCCCGATCTGCCCATTTTATCCGATGAGAAGGACATCTTCGCAATTCTCTCGCGCGCCCATCCCCGCGACTTCGGCCTTCAACCTGGACAAGCCGCATATGACCCTAGGGGCGGATGGTGGCTTCTGGGTCAGTGGCTTTCGCGCCATACCCAGCAACCTTGGGCCACCTTTCTCTTGAAAAATGTCCTCGAACCCTCAGGTGCACCCAACATGTTCTTTGCCACTCCATCCCAACACGCATCTATTGCTATGGTTGAGAAAAAAGGAGAGCGCTGGACTCCTGCCCCCGAATCGTACGGAACCGGAGGCGGCCTATGCGGATCAGCCACCGAGCTGGCTCAACTTTACCACTGCCTTCTTTCGGGCGGCACATCCTCCCCCACAGGATCTCCCATTCTGGACACCACCTCTCTGCAGAAATTCACCCAACGATGGCGCGAGGGGGAATTCGACTCCACCTTTCGCCATATTGTCGACTTTGGCCTCGGCATCATCGTCGATAGCAACCGATACGGCCCGACCACCATTCCCTACGGCTTCGGCACTCACTCCAGCCAGACAGCCTATGGTCACGGGGGTGCACGCTCCTCCATTGCGTTCGCTGATCCACAAAAAAAGATCGCTGTCGCACTTTGCCTGATCGGCCTCGCGCCCGAAAATGTGCATCAACCCAGGATGCGAGCCATCTTGGATCAACTTCGCTCCGATCTAGCCTAATCATATTTTCTGCATAACCTCGATCCATGGCCCAAGGGAGAATGGCTTGGCTCGATGTCACCAAAGGTTGGGCTATTCTCTGGGTTGTCTATTTTCACTCCTTCAGCTGCTGGATTAAACCCCCCTCCCCGATCGAGGCAGGATTTTTTCAGAAAGTCGCGCAGCCCGAACTATGGACCACTCCCACCACCATTTTTCTAGCTCTCGCCCGCACAGTTGGGATCGGCGTCTCTCAACTCGGCTTCCACGCCGTCGGCCTTTTTCTTGTCGCCAGTGGATTTGTCCTCGCCCAGTCCGCCGCCCGTGCACAACAAAAAGGGGGCGTCGCTTGGGGCTCTTGGATTCTAAGCCGGCTCGCCCGTCTCTATCCGATGTACTGGTTCGCTCACCTCGTCTACCTCGTCAGCCCTTTCCAAGCCCGTCTTGAGCCGCTCGACTGGAGATGCTGGGTCAGCCTCAGTGGGCTTCGCTTTCTCTGGATCGACTACAACTTTTTCTACCTCAACGCTGCTTGGTGGTACTTCTGTCTCATCATTCAACTTTTTGCCCTTTTCCCTATTCTCATGGCGGGACTGAGAAAATTTGGGCCCATTCCATTCCTTGTGCTGGCTGTCGCGCTCGGTTTTTTTACTCGCATCGATCTTCTCTACCTCCACCCCTCCAGTGGTCAGTACATCCTCGGTGGTTGTGGCCTGAGCCGGTTGCCCGAGTTTGCATTCGGGATGGTTCTGGGCGTCTGGTTTGCTCGCGATCCAAACCGCTTCGAATCGTGGCTGCTTCAAGGACGCGGCTTTCTTGCCGGCCTCCTTCTCTATCCGATCGCCCTCGCCGTATATCAAATCCCTCACGGCTACGTTGCGGTCGACTTCCTCACTGGCGTCGCCTGCTTTCTGATTGTGGCTGGTGCATCGGGATTTTGGGCAAACATTCCCTATCTGGGCCAAGCCCTTGCTCTGGCAGGATCATTTTCTTACGGGATCTACCTCGTCCACCAACCCTACGCCATTCACTTTGCCTCACTTCTCAAAGAGAAAGCCGCATGGATCGCTGTCCCTTCACTTCTCCTCTTAGCCATTCTTCTTTCACTCTGGGGAGCTCTCCTCGAAAAACTTCTCAACTCTTGGTTGAGTTCAAGACTTCCTTCGACACCCAATCGAACCATCGGTTGAACTTCCCCCCTCAAATCGCTAGAGATAACTTCTGATGCAGATCACTCTCAGACGGAAGTTCGACTTCGAGGCCGCCCAACACCTCCCCTCCTTCCCGGAAGGACACAAGTGTCGGCGACTCCACGGCCACAGCTTCGCCCTCGAAGTTTGCGTCACCGGTTCCGTCGACCCCAAATCAGGCCTCCTCTACGACCACGCGAAAATCGCTGCTGTCGTCCGCCCCATCCTAGAAAAGCTCGATCACACCTCCCTCAACGACACACCCGGGCTCGAAAACCCCACTCTTGAAATCATCTGCCAATGGTTTTGGAAACAGCTCAGCCCGAAACTCCCTGGCCTTTCCGAAATCACCCTTCACGAGACACCCCGCGCCTCCTGCACCTTACGAGGACCTTAGAGATGCCAGCCCGCTCTTACGTCACCATTGGTCTAGTGGGTCCAGACCGCACGGGTGCGATTGCTGCTGTGACTCAGCAACTCTTCCGCATGGGTGCCAATATTGAGTCCCTGGAAGAGCAGGTCGCCCGCGGAAAGTTTCGCATGACCCTCCTCGCCTCTTGGCCTGGCTCGAAACTCGAACAGCGCCGAATCAGCACTGAACTTGAATCATTGGCGCGTCACCTGCGAATGAAGCTCACCCTTCGCCTTGCCGATAGTTCTCGAACCCGCCGCCGGCTTGCCATTCTTGTCTCCAAAGAAACTCACGCCGCCGAATCGATCCTCCTTGCATGGAAATCTCGCCGTCTTGCCGCCCAACCTGTTCTCCTTGCTGGAAATCATCCCCAACTTCGGTCTCTCGCACGCCGCTTCCAACTTCCTTTCGCCTCGATCGACTATCGCGACCGCCAAAAAGCCGAAGCCTCCCTTCAATCTCATCTCGAGAAAGCCCAAGTGGATCTTGTCGTACTTGCCCGCTTCATGAAAATTCTCTCCCCCGACTTTGTTTGGCACTGGAAAAACCGAATCCTCAATATCCATCCCTCTCTCCTGCCCGCGTTCCCCGGAGCCTCTGCCTACCGGCAAGCCTATGACAAGGGAGTCAAAATTGTAGGAGTCACCGCCCACTTTGTGACTCCTGACTTAGACCAAGGCCCCATACTTTGCCAAGATGCCCTGCGACTCCGCCCCAATGAGCCCCTTCCCAGTATCATTGCCCGAGGCCAAAAACTGGAGGCCTCCTGCCTCCTCCGCGCACTCAAACTTTGCCTCAGTCGCCAACTCGATATCCACTGGGGTCGAGTGCATGGCGTTTAACAGATCGGTTTTTCTTCCCTGCTCCCGCCCTTCGTAGTTCCGTAACTGCGGAACGAAGTAGGGCGAGTCCACGGAGTCTAGGGCTTAACCACCTCCTCTTTTTTCTCCTCGTCCGCTACCGGCCCCTCCCCCGCCGGCACCTCGGCAGGGCTCGATAGCTTGGGCGCATCCTCAGCCGCCACTTTAACAAATTTTACCGGACCCTTTCTCCCTAAACTATTTTTCCACGTTCCCTCCAAACTCTTCGCATCACTTGAGATTTGCAGATCCAGCTCGACCTTCGGATCAAATCCAGGCTTGGGAAGTTGAGTATAGGTCAGCGGCAACTTCACTCTTGCCCCCTCGATCTTTCCCTTTCCATGCCAAACCCCGGCACCCCCATCCGCCCAAACCCCGTAGCCCGCCACATGTAAAAAAGGCCCCTCCTGAGAAACAATAATCGTCGATTGCGAAATACCCATCGCCGTATTTTTCCAAAGACCCCCCAAGTTTGCCTCCGCTGCCCAACCCCAGCCCACGCTACAGACCACAAGCGCCGTCACCCGCATCAAGAGATTCATCGGCTCGAGGGTGCCCCTCTCCTCTTTTTCAGCAAGCGGGAATCTCTTTTCAATTGTTCGACCGCCAAGGTCACCTTTCCACCCGAATCTTTCAACGCCCTCCTTGCCTCCACCTCTCTTGCCCCTGTTAACGTCCGAATCAATCCTACCGCTCGCGCCTCAAGCTTCTCGTTCGACGGCACAACATGAACCATCAGATTGTCGAACACCCTTCCCATTCGAATCATCGCCACAGAGCTCAGCGTGTTGCACACCATCTTGGTCACCGTTCCAGCCTTCAGCCTCGTTGACCCCGCAATCAGCTCGGGTCCTACATCCAAACGCACAACCACATTCGGCTGAACTCCCCCTCTTTCACTCCTCCACTTCGGATGCGCAGTCACCAAAACCGTCGCTACCCCAGCCTTCCTTCCCTCCTTCAAAGCTCCGTGCACAAAAGGAGTCCTCCCACTCGCGCTTAAACCCACCAAAACATCTTTTTTTCCAACTCTTCTCTCTTGTACCGCCCGAACTCCAGCCTCCGCATCATCCTCTGCTCCCTCCTGCGCCCGGAAAATCGCCTCTGGCCCACCCGCTAAGATTGCCTGAACCTGCTCAGGTGGCGCATGAAACGTGGGCGGCATCTCGCTCGCATCTAAAACCCCCAACCGCCCACTCGTTCCCGCCCCGACGTAAAATAGCCGGCCCCCTCTCTTTAACGCACGCGCAACCAGCTCCGCTGCCTTTTGAATCTCTTTTTTCGCCCCACGAAGCGCCCGCACCGTAAAAGCCTCCTCCTCCACAAAGAGCCTCACTAACTGCTCCACAGATTTTCGATGCAATCCCCGTGAACGCGGATTCGAAAGCTCGGTCGGTAAATCCTCCACGCGAACTAATTTCTGCTCTCCCTCTTTTTCTGGCACTCGAGCCACTCTCTCCAGCCCTGCCATCCGCGCCGCCCCGATCTCACCCCCATTTTGCAGTCGCCCAATCTTTGCCCCTGCATCATTTTTCTTTAAAGCCCTTATAAATATTTCACGGTACAAATCATTTTCAAAAAGCCCCCCGGTCAGCGCCCATCGACCACCCCTCACCCTCATCCTTCTCGCCAACTCCCCTGCCCTCTCCGCTAACTCCCCCGCCCCCGCCCTGACCACCCCCAAAGCCAACTCATCTCCTTTTTTCGCTGCTCTTAAGATCAGTGGGGCAAATCCTGCTAACCACTCCTTTCCCCGCGACCGATACACCTCACGCACGAGCCGATCTAAATCCGCCGCACCCGCATGCGCCAAAAGTGCGGCTGCTAATTTTGGCGCTTTTCCCTCCCGATCCCTCACGCGAAACACCTCCTCCATCGCCCGCTGTGCTAAATCATATCCGCTTCCAGCATCCCCCAACAGATGCCCATGTCCCCCCGCCGTCTGCCTCTTTCCACTCTTTCTGCCAACCACATTGCTTCCCGTTCCCGCGATCACCAGAAAACCATCCTCCCCTCCCCACGCCGCCGCCAGCGCCGAGTCTGTATCTTGCCCCACCACGACCCGCTCCGCCCGGGGCCACACCGACCGGATCACCCCACGAGCCATTCCCAGCTCTGGCTTTCCCCTCGCCCCAGCAAACCCAGCCCCAATTGCCTGCGGTGCCAACGGCAAGCGCTTCGCCACCTCCCGCAAAACTCGCCTCAAGCCATCTTTCCCCACCAGCAGCAGATTCGACCCTCCGCACACCCCCGCAGCCAAACGGCGCCCGCCCAAGCCCACCAAAATCCACGACGTTTTCGTTCCTCCTCCCTCGATTCCTAAGATCGGCGCCATTTCTTTCGCGTTGCCCTGCTTCACTCTACCCCCAAAATGCACTCCTTATGGGAAAGCTGCGATTGAAAAACCTCCTCCCCTGCGTGATCTTCTATGCCCTGATTCTCAGCATCTCCGCCCTCCCCGCAACCCGCATTCAAAAGATCGACAGCTTCATGCACCTTCCCAACGACAAAGTTATGCACCTCGCCGTCTATACTGTCTTCGGCTTCCTCCTCGCTGCTCTTCCTTACCCGCCCGTCGCCCTTGGAATGGCAGGCTCACTCCTCGGAGCCCTTGATGAACAGAGCCAGCGCCTCTCCCCAGGTCGCGATGTCTCCGCCCGCGACTGGTTTGCCGATATCCTCGGCATCTCCCTTGGGCTAGCCCTTCGCCGACGCCTCCGGTGAGCTCCTCTCCCGCCCAACGTTACGCACGCCTCCTTCAAGAGGTCCGTCGCCACGATCATCTCTATTATGTACAGGCCCAGCCCGAAATTTCCGATACCGCCTACGACCGCCTCTACCGCGAGCTTCTCGATCTCGAAACCGCCCACCCGAAACTTGCTGATGAAAATTCTCCCACCCGAAAAGTCGGTGGCGCACCCCTCGACTCCTTCCGCACCGTCGCCCACGCCGTGCGAATGCAAAGCCTCAACAACACCTACAGCGAGCAGGAGCTCAGCGACTTTCTCGATCGCGTGGAAAAAAATCTCCACGGCCAAGAATCCGAATTTGTCATCGAGCCTAAAATCGATGGTGTCGCCGTCAGCCTCCGTTACGAAAACGGCCGCCTGACTCAAGGCCTCACCCGCGGGGATGGGGAGCGCGGGGATGATATTACCGAAAATCTAAAAACCATCCGCTCGCTTCCTCTCTCCGTCCCCAAACTGCCTGCAAAAATCGAATTTCGTGGGGAAGTTTACCTGCCCGAAGCCGCCTTTGCTGCCCTCAACCAATCCCGCCAGAAAAAAGGAGAGGCTCTTTTCGCCAACCCGCGAAATGCAGCTGCTGGAACTTGTAAGCTTCTCGACTCCCGCGAAGTCGCCAAACGCCCCCTGGCCATCGTCCTCTACGGCCTAGGAGAAGTCACAGGCCCAACTTTAAAAACTCAGCTCGAACTGCATCGCCAAATTCTCGCTTGGGGATTACCCGGTCACGAATGGTTCCGTCACGTCCGCGCCCCCGCCGAAGTCCTTCGGGCCGTTCGCGAGCTGGATCAAGCCCGCACCCAATTCCCCTTCGCCACCGATGGTGCGGTCATCAAGGTCAACCGCTTCGATCAGCAGAAGGTTCTAGGCCAAACCGATAAAGCTCCCCGCTGGGCCATCGCCTACAAGTACGCCCCAGAGCAGTCCGAGACCCGCCTCCTCAACGTCACCTTTCAGGTGGGCCGAACCGGCGTCATCACCCCAGTCGCCGAGCTTGAACCTGTCCTCCTAAGCGGTTCCACCGTTTCCCGAGCCACTCTTCATAATTTCGAAGAGATCGCCCGCAAAGACATTCGCGTCGGCGACCTCGTGCGTGTTGAAAAAGCAGGGGAAGTCATCCCCGCCGTGATCTCCGTCAACCTTTCCCAGCGCTCGCCCCATTCGAAACCGATCCGCCCACCCAAAACCTGCCCCGTTTGCCAAGGCCCCCTCGAAAAAGAAGATGTCTTCCTGCGTTGCACCTCACGCGACTGTATCGGCCAACTCAAACGCCGCTTGCAACACTTCGCTCACCGAGGCGCCATGGATATCGAAGGCCTCGGCGAGGTCATGGCAACCCAACTGGTTGACGTAGGCCTGATCCAACACCTCGACCAGATCTACGATCTCACCGAGGAAAAATTAACCTCCCTGGAGCGCATGGGAGAAAAATCTGCCACCAATCTTCTATCTGGGATCGACGCAAGCCGACGCCGACCACTGTGGCGACTCATCTTCGGCCTTGGAATTCCCCAAGTAGGTGCGGTTCTTTCCGAAACTCTCGCCCGCCACTTCCGCTCGCTCGACCGCCTCTCCCACGCCTCCCTTTCCGATCTGACCCAAGCGAACGACGTCGGCCCCAAAGTTGCCGAAGAGATTGTTGCCTTTTTTCAAGAATCCTCCACTCGTCGCCTTCTGGCCTCTTTGCAAAAAACAGGTCTGAACTTCGCTGCCCTTCCCGAAGAACTCGAAGAACGTGGAGGCATCTTTTCGGGTAAGAAGTTTGTCATTACAGGCACCCTCTCCCTTCCCCGCGAAGATTGGATTCGTCAGATTCAATCCCTCGGCGGTTCGGTTGCAGGCTCCGTGAGCGCCAAGACCGACTTCGTTTTAGCGGGGGAGGAAGCCGGCTCGAAACTGGAAAAAGCCCGCGCCCTAGGGGTCCGAGTTATTTCTGAAAAAGAGTTCGAAAAGCTTGTCGGGTAGATTTCAAAGGAGCGATAATAGCGCTGTGCAACGAACTATCCCCTTAATTCTTCCTATCTGGCTAGCTCTTCTCTCCTCCCTCAACGCTCAGAGCGGGAACCCTGCCGTAAGCGAGGACGCAGAAATGGAGCGCCGTAAAATTCTCAAAGCTGCCGATCAGGTGGATCGCGTGGATCAGCAGGTAGATCAAATTCAGTCCCGCGTCACCGCTTTGGAGCAACTCCTCGCCGATCTACGCCAACAATCTCAATCCCTCAAGGAAAGCCTTGCCAATGCCGCCGCAAAATCTTCTCAAGAACGCACCGCTCTCCTGGAAGAGGTTTCAAAGATGTTGGCTGAAAGAAAAGAGCGGGAGAAAGTAAAGCCCGGCGAAAAAGCTGCGGTGGCGACCAAGCCGGTGGAGAAGGAAGGGTACGAACACATCGTCGCCAAAGGAGATACACTCAGCTCGATCGCCCAAGCTTATAATTCCGAATATCAGCTGAAACTAACCTCCGAATCGATTCGCCAAGCAAACCAACTCGCCAAGGGCGCCCCGCTCAAGGTCGGTCAAAAGCTAATCGTCCCATCCAAGTAAACTATATGAGCCCTCTTGCCTCCCTCTACCGACTTCAAAAAGTCCAGACGGGTAGAGTTTTGGGCCCTATGGATCTCGATCATCTCAAAGCCCTCGCCAACCAATCTCTCATCGCCCCGGATGATCTGATCCAAATCGATGAAGGCTCTTGGACAAAAGCCCCCGAGGTAACGGGACTTGAGATGCTCTGGTGGGTCGAACCCCTTGATGGCCCACGCTACGGCCCCACCACCGCAGGCACCGTTGCAGAGTTTCTCCAAAGCGGGCAACTCGGCGGCTCCGAGCTGGTAAGCCATGTTCGGACCAAGGAAACCTATACCGTAAATGAGTTTATCGAGGAAATGCGTCGCCGTCGCACCGCCCGGCTGAAAAGCAGGACGATCAAACTTGAGGAAGCTCCAGAGTCAGCCGCGCCTTTCGCCGATAGCCCTGCCTTCGACTCTGCCCTCCGCCTCCGGATTAAACAGTTAGAGACCGATTTAGCAAAAGCCCGCGAACAGCTCGACGTTCAAGCCCATGAGCTGGCTCGCCTTCGCGCCTCCCTCTCCTAATTCACCCCTCCCTTCCGCTTGACCCAGTAGCGTTCTCGTCGCTACTTTTTGATGTTCAACATCTTCTTTTTTTATGCGCCATACCATCTCTGTCGTAGTCCAAAATCGCTTCGGGGTCCTCACCCGAATCGCAGGCCTTTTCAGCGGTCGTGGCTTTAATATCGATACTCTTAACGTCGGCCCCACCCAAAACGACAAAATCTCCCGAATGACCCTCGTGGTCGTGGGCAATGACCAAGTTCTCGAACAGGTGGTCAAGCAGCTCAATAAACTGGTCGACGTTCTTGAAGTCCACGACTTCAAAGACGGAGATGTGATCGATCGGGAGCTAATCCTTTTACGCGTCAAAGCCACCTCCTCCACTCGGCCCGAGGTTATGCAAATCTGCGACATCTTCCGCGCCAAAATTGTCGACGTTCAATCTTCCAGCCTCTCGATCGAGGTCACGGGGGACGAAAGCAAAATCGACAAGTTCCTTCAACTCATGAAACCCTTCGGCATTTTAGAATTAAGCCGAACAGGCCGGATCGCCCTGCCCCGCCGCTGAACTTCCCCCACAGCAAACCCTAACTGGAGATACAACTATGCCCGCCCGCATCTACACCGACAAAGACGCTACCCTCACCCCCTTGAAACGCCGCCGTGTGGCCGTCATCGGCTTCGGCTCCCAAGGCCACGCCCATGCCCTCAACTTGAAAAATAGCGGGGTGAAGGTCACCATCGGCCTCTACAAAGGCAGTAAGTCGATCGCTGTTGCCAAGAAGCACGGCTTGAAAGTTCTTACCACGGCTGAAGCCGTCCGCTCGGCCGATGTCATCTTTGTCGCAGTTCCCGACCTCAAGATTCCCTCCGTCTATGAAAAGGATATCGCCCCCAATCTCCGCAAGGGCCAGTGCCTGTTGTTTAGTCACGGCTTTGCCATCCACTACAAAACCGTCCGTCCTCCCAAGGGAGTCGATGTCATCCTTGTTGCCCCCAAAGGGCCGGGTCATATCGTGCGTCGTCAATACCTCGAAGGCCGCGGCGTTCCCGCCCTATTCGCCGTTCAACAAAATCCCTCAGGCCAAGCCCGCTCCATTGCCATGGCATGGGCCCGTGGCATCGGTGCTACCCGCGCGGGCCTGCTCCAAACCACATTTAAGGAAGAAACCGAAACCGATCTCTTCGGCGAGCAGGCAGTTCTTTGCGGAGGCACCTCCGCTCTGATCCAAGCCGGGTTCGAGGTCCTTCTCAAAGCAGGATACCAACCGGAAGTCGCCTACTTCGAGGTTCTTCACGAATTGAAGCTGATCGTCGACCTCATTAACGAGTCGGGAATCGCGGGCATGCGCTTCTCCATCTCTGAAACTGCAAAATATGGTGACGTCACCCGAGGCCCTCGCGTCGTAGATGCCCGAACAAAAAAATCGATGGAGGCGGTCTTGAAAGAAATTCGCAACGGCAAGTTTGCTCGGGAATGGATTCGTGAAAGCCGCACCGGAATGAAGCGATACCATTCCCTCCTCAAAAAAGGCGAAAAACATTCCATTGAGAAAACAGGTGCCCGACTCCGCGGCCTCATGCCTTGGATCCGTCGTCGCAATCTCAAGGGAGCCCAAGCCGCCTACTAACAAAAAGTCGGTTGGTGGATCATAGACTGAGGCCAAGCCCTCCCTTTCTTGGGATAGGCCGTAAGCCTCAGCACGCACTTTCACCTGCAGACAGCTCAAGAGGGGTCCATCCCCAAGGCTTTTCTGGGGATGCAAAATACCACTATTTCAGATAGAATTCCCTTATGTCCAGCGACCGCATTTTAATTTTCGATACAACCCTCCGCGACGGAGAGCAGTGCCCTGGCGCGGCCATGACCCAGCCCCAAAAGCTGGCCGTTGCTCGACAACTCGCTCGCTTAGGGGTCGATATCATCGAGGCCGGCTTCCCCATTGCCAGCCGGGGAGACTTCGAATCGGTCCGTGAAATCGCCCAGACCGTTCGCGGCCCTGTCATCTGTGGTCTCGCCCGCTGCGTTCGTGCAGACATCGACGCTGCGGGTGCCGCGGTAAAGCCCGCTGGGAAAAAAGGCCGAATCCATGTTTTCTTGGGCACGAGTAAAATTCATCGGGAATTTAAATTGGGCAAAGCCAGAAAAGAAATTTTGCGCTTAGCGGTTGATGGTGTTCGCCGAGCTAAGAAATTCACCCCCAATGTCGAGTTCTCCCCCGAGGATGCCTCCCGCACCGAGATCGATTTTCTGATCGAAGTGGTGGAAGCCGCCATCCAAGCAGGTGCTACCACCATCAATCTTCCCGACACAACCGGCTACGCCACCCCAGAGGAGTACGGCCGAATGTTTTCCGATGTTTTGACTCTAGCCCACGGCGCATCCGACGTCGTTCTGAGTACCCACTGCCACAATGATCTGGGTCTGGCGGTGGCCAACTCACTCGCTGCTGTCCACGCCGGCGCCCGTCAGGTGGAGTGCACCCTCAACGGAATTGGGGAGCGCGCAGGCAATGCTGCACTCGAAGAGGTCGTCATGGCTTTGCGGACTCGAGCGGACTGCTATCCCAACGTCACCACAGGAATCCACAGTCGCGAACTGGTCCGAACCTCCCGCCTCGTCTCGGGTGCTTGCGGTTTTCCCATCCCCAGAAATAAAGCGATCGTAGGTCTCAACGCATTTGCCCATAGCTCGGGGATTCATCAAGACGGCATTCTCAAAAAAAGAGAAACCTACGAGATTATCAACCCACAAATCGTTGGCTGGGGCAAAACCGAACTTCCACTGACCAAACACAGCGGGCGTGCCGCAATTGCTTCCCGCCTCAAGCATCTCGGTTACACCCTGCGTCCCGCCGAGCTCAATGCGATCTGTGCTCGCTGTAAAGAGATCGGCGATCGAAAGAAGTTTATCTATGACGACGACCTCGTATCGCTCGTCGGTGCTCACATCCAAAATCCCCGCGAAACCTTCTCACTCTACAGTCTCCACGTCCATATGGGTACGGGCGAAAAACCGGTGGCGGAAGTTGCTCTCCGCTGCTCCAAACAGAACCACTTCGCCATCGGCACAGGGGATGGCGCTGTGGACGCCGTGATGAAAACGATCGATCAAATTACCGGACTCCGTGGTCACTTAACCGAGTACCAAGTCCGTGCCGTTACCGAAGGGAAAGATGCCGTGGGTGAAGTCAGCTTGGGAGTCCGCTTTCAGACAAAAAGTGAACCTGTTGCGGGCCGCTCGGCCGCTACCGATGTGATTGAATCCAGTGCCCGCGCCTACCTATCCGCCGTAAACCGCTGGTTGGCCGAAAGCGGCCGGGCCTCCCTCAAGAAGACCCGACGCGCTCTCGCCAATCCTTAAACCTTTTGCTTAGTCGTAACTAGGGTTCCGAGGCCCGCGATCGTAGTCGAACTCCGAGCCCCTTTCTGAACGCTCGTCCCGCGGAGGACGATCCTGACGCCCCCCACCTCCGAACCGCTCTCCAGTGGATTTCGCGCCATTGACGATCAGCAGTCGCCCCATGAAATCCGTATCATGAAGCTTTTTTGCGACCTCTTGTGCGCCTTCCAAGGTTTGCATTTCAGCAAAGGCAAACCCCTTCGAGTTTCCACCGCCCTCTCTGACCACTTCCACATTTTTGACCGCAGCAATTTTGCTCAGATGGTCAAATACGTCGCTCTCCGAAGCATCATAGGAAAGATTTCCTACATACAAACGGGGGGTCAGAACCTCCATCGGCGGAGCCGTGCGATTCCGAGGAACCCGCGGGGCCGATGTTCTGCCATTACTATGGCGCTGTTGGCTCGGGGCAGAAGCGGACGACCCGCCTCCCATCCCAAACAGTTTCTTAATGAACCCCCAGAAACCACCTGTACTCGGGCGGCTATCGCGGCGGGGTCCACCCCGTCCTCCGCCGAAGCGGTGATGGCGGCGGTTGCGTCGTTCATGGGGTCCGCCTCCGGGGCGGGATCCGTATCGTGCGTCGTGACTCATAGGTTGATGTGCGGCGGGAAGATAGTGTCCGAGCGGACCAACCGAGCGCTCAGCGCTCGATCGACGAAGGATGGGTCGTGCCTCGATGGCTTACCACAATCACTTCCGTGAGGTTCTTATCGTTCTCTTTAGGTCTGCGAGGGTGGAGCGTCACCTTGGATCCGAAATTAGATCTGGGTCGATCACGGAAACCGGATCAGGACGCCCCTCATTCGACTCCCCGCCGAACTCCTTTCAAGACCAAGAACCTACACGGAAATCAACTTGCTTGCAAGCAAGTGTAAGTCTTTTTCGGGCAGCTATTTAAGCCTGCTGTGGATCTGGGGATGGGGCCGTAAGCATCGGCGCCGACCCCGCGTTGCCCCCGCTCAGGTAAAATCCTGCCCCCGCCTGCTGAGGCAACAGCATCATCGCCAACGCCTCTTTCCAAGTCCCATCCACCCAATACGGATTGCCTAGAAAGTCCCCTGTCTGCCCAAACTCTCCATAAAACCAGGTGTAGTTGTCTAATCCCTCTGCAAAACCACCCGTCTGCGCCACCACTAAAGTTTTCTTACCCTCCGTGCCATCCTCCGCCTGACAGATCAACTCCCCCCCATCCTGCAACGTCCACCTCACATCCCAATACGTCGTATCCCCCTCCGTCCATGTCGACCCATGCGCTCTCACCATCTGACTCAGCGCACGAGCGAAACGATTCCAATCATCCACCGCCCACTCGCTGGGTTGCAAAATCTGCTGCACCCTCTGAAGGCGCGTCCGCCACTCTTGCGTGATCCGACGTAATTCAACGCGACTAATCATCCTGTCAGCGCCTCCGATCCCCCGAATCCCCCTCTAAAATCGACAACCGGCGTCGCACCGTATCCACATCCTTCTCCTGCCGATTCAATTGCGACTTGGCTTGCTCCAACAGCGAGAGTTGCTTCGCCAATTGTGCCCCTGCCGACTCCAACCCACTCGTCAGCTCCGCATTCCGTGCCTGCAAAGAAGCAATCTCCTTGTTCAACCTCTGCTCCATCTGATCCACCGTCACGCTCTGCCTCTGAATCTGCTTCCACAAAACAAAGCCCCCAAACCCTGCCAATCCAGCACAACCCCCAATGATCAGAAGCAGCACCAAGCCCACCCCGCTCAAAATTGAAGCCACCGCTCTCTGCTCCTTCCGTTGGCGATCTACACTTCTCTTCACATTGAGTGCCGTAGGATTCGTTGGATTCATATTCGATTCCTCCTGGTGGGGAGAAGAGGTCGGAGGAACATAGCCCACAGGCCTCGGCGGCCCCTTGATCACCATCACCTCAGGATCTGATTCCGACGCCGCACCGCTTGGCGATGAGCCAAACGGCAGCTCCGGTTCAGGCGTAGGTGCGGATGGGCTGAATGTTTCCTTCATTCTTCTCTGCCCCTCGGATTTCAGCGTCTGGCAGACGCTTGGCGAGCGATTCTTTCCCGTTCCCCCCAACCACCCCTACCGCGGTGCCCCTCCCGCTTTCCTTTTCTCCTCCTCACGATTCGCCAACCCATGACCCCTCCCAATTAAACTTTGCGCATTCAACTGGACCGCCTCATCCGGCCGATGCCACATCGCCTCCAATACCCGACACACCGCCCCATCTTCCGTCCCCACATAATCGATCGCCACACGCCGAAAATCTTCCGCACTTCTCAGAGGATACAAACCTGGACACTCCTTGGCCCTCATCTCCAGCTTCGACAAAAGCTCCCTCTGACGTTCCGACGATTCACAACTAACCTTCATCCGCCGATCTTCCCCACTCTCCCCGACTTGTCCAGAGTCCTCGACGCTCACCCCGCTTTTTTGCGTCAATTTTTACCCTTTCCCACAAGCTTTTTTCTCTCGCCGATTTGCCACCCCCCTCACCCTTAGGCATTCTCCAACTTATGCACATTTCATGGCACTCTGTTTGGGCAGGAAGCCTCTTCGGCCTTCTCACCGCCCTCGGCCCCTGGTTTCAAGGAATCTCCATTCAAGCCGCTGCTCTTTTTTCTGCTGGCCTTCTTCTCACCTACGCCTCCATCGGCTTTCTCGTCGCCGTCCTGCCCACTTTCCAACCAAAATTTTTCTCCGGCGCTCTCTGGGGTGCTCTTTACAGCCTCCCAGGTGCAATTTTTACCGCCGTCCCCTACCCTCTCACCGCCGATGCTCCCGCCTACTACCGCGAATTCGTCGGCGGCGGCATTCGAGCCACTCTCCTCACTCTCATCTTTGGCGCACTGGCAGGTGGAATTGCGGGCTTCTTTCGTCGTGCGAAGACATGAGCTTCTTTTCGATTGTATCCCGCATTAATCATCTTCTCTACCGGCGCGACCTCGCCCGACTTGCCCCACAAGATCGCTCCCTCGCACGCGTTTGGATGATCCAGTTTATGAAATCGAATCATCCCGATTGGGACGAAAAAAAAATCAACCAAGAGTACGAGAGCCTCCTCCACTGTCGCCCCATGGCCATCGACGAATGGGTTCGCCGCCATCAAGGATGAAATTCTTTTCCCTCATCCTCCTTCTTGCCTCACTCACTCTTTCTCATTCCGCGCCATCCCCATCTCCTCAACCCGTTGCCTTCCGCATCGGCCCCTTCCGCTTTGATCGACCCTCCTCCTGGCGCTGGGCACCCCCCTCAGGCACTTTTCGTGCCGCCCAACTTGAAAAAAAATCCCCTGACGGAACTCCCCTCACTCTTACCTTCTCCCGATTCTCCGCCGGCGAGGGCGGCTCCGTTCAGGCCAACCTCGATCGCTGGAGTGCCCAGTTTGCCTCTCCACCCAGCGGGCAACCCGAAACGAAAAAAGGTCCGGAAGGATCTCTGACCCTCATTCGCTATGAGGGCACGCTCAAAGGCGGTACTCCCGGTGGCCCCACCCAAAATCTTCCTCAAGCCTTGCTCCTCGGCGCAATCCTTGAGGCCCAAGGAGAACTCATCATCATGAAGTTGGCAGGACCAGCCCGCGCCATCGCAACCGCAGAAAAAGATTTTGTCCAGCTTGCCTCCGCCGCCGTGGGCCTTACCCCTTGATCGATCTCACCTCGAGCGCGTCCGACCCAATCTTCGAGAGACGACGGTAGAAACAGCTTTTCTCACCCGTGTGACAAGCCGACCCTCCCGCCGGCAAACGAACGCGCAAAAGCAGACAATCCTGATCACAATCCACAAAAATCTCCTCCACCGCCATGAAATTTCCCGAGCTCTCTCCCTTGACCCAAAGTTTTTTCCGAGACCGGCTATAAAAGGTGGCTCGCCCACTGGCTCTTGTCACATTCAGCGACTCCTGATTCATATGAGCCGTCATCAAAACTTCCCCGCTGTCCGCATCCACCATCACTGCCGTGATGAGACCCTGAGCATCAAACTTGGGTGTGAAATTCTCCTGCCCGCTTGAGGAGGCGGGAGATCGGCCTTTCAATCGGACTTCCCCAAACTACTTTTTGGCTGGCGCAGGCGCCGAAGGGGGCACGGGAGGCGCGGAAACAGGGGGGGTCGTTGCCGTCACCGGAGCTGGAGTGGCAGGAGCAGGCAGCAAAATTTTCACCGCCGCTTCTTTCCTCAAATCTTCCAACAGTAAACGGGTCGCTTCTCCCTGCTTCAGCCGCTTCAGGTGAGACATGATTTCATTCTTCACATCTTCCAATTTCAAGGTCTTGGCCGCTTCCTTCGCTTTCACTTTCAAGAAGTGAAATCCAAAGGGGGTTTCAAAAACCGCGCTGGTTTTTCCTGGAGCAGTCGAGAACGCCACCTTCTCAAAATTGGGGGTCATCTGGCCTTTGCTAAATGGAGGGAGCTCTCCCCCACGTGCTTTGCTGCCCGGATCATCCGAAACTTCCTGAGCAACTTTTTCGAAAGCTTCCCCTTTGTTGACGCGCGCCAAGGCTGCTTCAGCCGCCTTCTTTTTCTCGGCCTTTGTCGCCGCATCCGCCGAGGCATCCACCTTCACCAAAATATGCTGAGCCTGAACCGACTCATTCCGCTGCCAGAGCTTCGGATTTTCAGCATAAAACTTTTGCACATCCTCATCCGAGGGCGCTTTTAGGCTGGGCTCCACCCGCATCCGCATCAAATGATCCACCTCCAACTTCTGCTCAATTTCTTTCACCATCGCCTGTTCGGTCGTTTTCGCTTTGGCCAACTGCTCCTCAAACGCTTTCGCATCCGGGAAATTCTTTTTCATCTTCTCCAACTGCTCCTTCGCCAATACCGCCGCATTCGTTAGAGGCGATTTGCGAGCTTCCGCCAGCGCGACCTGCCGGTTGATCATTTGGTTTAAAATATTCAACTCCAACGAGTTCAGCTGCGCGGCAGGCACCTTTTCGCGCGAAAGGTTAAAGTTCAAAAGAGCGCGATCCACCTCTCCATCCAGTTCAGCACGAGTGACCTTGATTCCTTTTCCTTCCGCCACAACGAATCGAGGATCTTTCGGATCCTTGACGGCACAACCCACGACGAAAACTGCGGCTAGAAGGGTGAAACAGAGTGATAAATGTTTTTGCATAGAACTGGTTAGGTAAGGCGATTTTCCCCCTTTTGGCAAGTCTGCACAACAGCCCGCCCATTCCCGCTTGCTAATCCCTCTTCCGAAAGGAATCGTGCTTCTATGCCAACAGGATCGGTGCTTTATGCCCTCATCGGCCTGGCCGCTGGCCTGGCCTCCGGCTGTTTTGGAATCGGCGGGGGCGCCCTCATCGTTCCCGCTCTCACCCTCCTCTGTGGCGTTCCCTACCACGTCGCCGTCGGCACCTCCCTCGCCCTCATCATCCCCATTACCTTCGCCGGCTCCCTGGCCAACTGGAAGCTCAACACGATCGACTGGAGAATCGCCTGCGCCTGCGCCATCACAGGAATGATCGGCGCCATCCTCGGCTCTTTCCTCATCCAAAAAGTCCCTGAACTGATCGCCCGCCGCGCCTTCGCCATCTTTCTCCTCTACTCCGCTTGGCGCCTTTGGACGAAATAATCTTTCCCTTCTCCTGCCTACCACGTCTTGCCCTCATTTTCACCGCTCGGTATGCTTTTCCAGATTGCCGCGTGGTGCAATTGGTAGCACACCACACTCTGAATGTGGGTGTTCTAGGTTCGAGTCCTAGCGCGGCAGCCAAAACCATCCTATGAATCCTCCTCATGGACGCCTCATCGTCATCGGAACACCCATCGGGAACCTATCCGACATCTCCCCGCGTGCGTGCCAAGCCTTGGCCACAGCCGATCTCATCGCCGCCGAAGACACCCGCCACTCAGGCCTCCTTCTCCAACACCTGTCCCTCAAAAAATCATTTCTCAGCGTCCAGAAGTTTAACGAAGCCTCCCGCGAATCCGAAATCATCGAACGCATTCGCTCGGGTCAAACCATCGCCCTGATAACCGACTCAGGAATGCCCGCCATCTCCGACCCTGGGGAACGCATCATCCGTGCCGTCCGTCGCGAAAGCCTCCCCGTCGAGGTCATCCCCGGCCCCTCTGCCCCCATCCATGCCCTCATCGCCAGTGGTCTGCCCGCCCTCCCCTTCTACTTCGGTGGCTTTCTCCCTCCTAAATCAGGAGGTCGCCTCAATGAACTCACGGTCGCAGCCACACGCGATCACACCTCGATCTACTTCGAATCTCCCCACCGCCTCTCAAAAACCCTCGCAGTACTGGTGGAAGTGTTTCCTCCAGATTCCCGGATTTGCGTCGCACGGGAACTGACGAAGAAATTTGAAGAGGTCTTCGTTGGCACTCCTGTAGAAGTTGCCGCTCACTTCGGTGAAAAAGCAAAGGGCGAGATCACTCTCGTGCTCTCGCCCATTCGCCCGTGACCGACATTTCGTCGGCTCTTCGATTGTTTCTCTAGTTACCCGAGGTGCCCTTCACCTCTTTCTTCTGTTTGTAGATATTGTCCCGCAAGGTATCGACATCCTTGACCATTTCCTGACCCGAGGCCCGCGCCTTCTCAATCATCGGCGCACATGTCTTGATCGAGTCTGGGGTGAAAGAAGAGGCAAAATACTTTTTAAGGTCCTCCAGCAAGTTGGTCAGATCGTTTGCGTCTCCGCCCACTTCGCGCAACTGCTTATCCAAAACGTCGAAATCAGATTTCGCTTTATCAATCTGAGCATTCGTCATCTTGCGCATATCTTTATCCGTCAAGCCCGAGACTTCCTTGGTCCAGGCGGCGATCCGTTGGCCTTGGAGATCTCGAACCCGCTCCACCCGATCCTTGATGCCGCCTCGGATATCCTGAAGGTCGCTGAGGTTATCCTTAAACTTATCGAACGAATTGTTGGCATCATTACCGTCCGTCAACTCGGCCAAATTCGTCATAATATAACTCAAACGCTTCTGCGCCCGACCCAGCAGATCATCCAGCTTGTTCATGCTGGCGGCCTGGTCGCCTGCGAGGTTGAGGGAATCCGAATTTTGGGCTCGCCCCGAAAAGGGCAACACCATCCAAAACGCAACAAGAGCAACAAGTGTGTTCTTCATTTGCTATATTTCCTTTCTGTTTATTTCAGCAGGTCGTAAATCCGGGCCATCCCATCTTTTTTCGATGCTGGAACTTCCGCCACCGAATTGAGGATGTCTTTCGCTGAAACGAGCGGTTTATCGTAATAGTTGGCGTTCGCCTCTTCATTTACGTCCACATCAAAGCCTCCGAAATTCACGCCCAGCTTCGCCCCTTTATTCCAAATATAGACGTTAAAATCACGGGTTTTCATCGTGGTATCGATCGCCGCCCCGCCTTTGGGCCCCAACACCGCCGAAGCGGAGGAAGAGCTAAAGTGCTCTCCCGTTGCCCATTTGCTCACCACCCCATTGTTCATCAGGAGCATCACAATGTCATTATCCTGCCCGCCCACATCGATTCCCATGGTTCCACCTTGAGTCGAGATCGCCACAGGACCACTCCAACCCTTATCCGTTTTCGCCATCAAAATTCCGTCCCCACCTGATCCACCGATCCCGATCGAAAATCCGGTGACATTCAAAATTACAATTCCTTTGGCCTCTTTCACCAAATCCATGTTGATGATGTCTTCCCTTTTCATCCTGCCCAGAATTTCGGCACAGTCTGGAACCAGCTTATCCAGTGATTCAGCCCGCCCGTTCATGGCGGGAAGGGCGATTAGGGTTGCGAGGAGGATTTGGAGCATGTTTTTCATATTTGGGTTCCTTGGGTTAATGTTGTAGATAGCCTGCCTATCTTCCTGCCTGAAAGGCAAGACGGGAATCAGGGAGCCAGGCCAGGGGTGCTTGCCCGCATAAAGCTTGGAGCCGCCTCCGCTGTGAACTGCTTCAACATCTCCACCGTCTGTGTCTCATTTTTGCCCAGCGGCATAAATCCTTCCGTTACCACCGACATGACAATCACATAGGCCCAGCGGTGATTTAAATTTTTAGCGATTCGATCGAAGCTGGTCAGAAAGACCCGGCTCCAATGATGCGGCGTTGTCACCTCGCTCCCCACAAACCAGTAGAAATAGTTCGCATACAACTTCCGCCGGTCCCCCTTCGCCACTTCCACATCCCGCACCAAACTCAGATCCATCACCTCCAAATCCCGCCCGTCCGCCAGATTAATTTTCTCCACCCTGCCGCCCCGCATCGTCCAACCCTGCGCCGGCAAACACACCTCGGGCCGATGAATACTCCTTTTTTCCCCCCCACTTAAAACAATCGAGGCCATAATTCGATCCCCCCCCGCATCCACATACTCCCTTCTCGTGATCTGCGTGTCCTTTGGCAACGTCACCAGCTCCCCCATCGTCGCCGCTACCTCCTTGCCCGTAAATCCACCCACCTTCACTGGCAAATCCATCACTACCCCTGCCTTGGGCGGCGTATTGGAAGTCGGGACCAGCAAACAGATCGCCGCCACCCCACCACCCAACACCAGCAAACCTGCAACTCTTGCCCCCGCCCCCCGCCTCTCCCCGCCCTTCACTTCGCCTTTTCCTTCCTCGTCCCGATCGACTGCAAGCAGCGGCTCACTCCCACCATTCCCCCTAGCGCGACGATAAAGACAAAAAAGCCTGCTGCCATATGGAACGTCGTCGGATGCTCCTCCGTCCCAATCGCCACCGCACTTCCCAACACAATCGTTCCTACCGTTAACATCACCATCCGAGCAAAATTTCCCAAAACCGCTAACGCCGGCGAAAGCAGAAAGAGGGTCAACTTTTGCCACGTCTTTTCTAAAGACAGATGTGCGTAAAGCGCGCTCACCATCATTAAGGCGAAAAGGGACCGAATCCCACTACACGGAGTCGCCACATCCAACGCGAACCTCTGCCCCTGCGCCAAACCCTTCGCATAGTCTGGCGCCGAAACCAAAGCCGTCCCCACACGCAAGGTGTCCACCCCCACCAGGTTGAGAAAGATTTGCGACATCTGACACATCAAGCCCCGCAAAGGGAACGCCACGATCGTATCCAAAAAATAAAAAGGGTACGCAAACATCAGAAACGCATAAGGAAAAGCTAATGCCTTCATCATCTCCCAACCCAGAAGCCATAAGATCAATCCCCCAATCATCATTTGCAGGGACAGAAATCCCACAATCGTAATGTCGATCTTGTATCCCACCCAATACAACCCCAATGCCGCCGCCACCACCACCACTCCCCAGCCGCACGGCCGAATGGCGACTTTCTCCAACTCCTTCGCTCGATGCAAAATCAGCCCAATCGAAATCAACGGCACAATCATCCCGTGATGCCAATCTGCAGTAGACGGATCAGTCCAAAACCTCTGCAGCATTTCGAACACGCTCCGCGCCTGACTTTCAAAACCAAAATTGTAAGGAACAAAACCATACAGACCGATCACCACTAAGACCGCTACTGCCCCTTCCACCCACAACGTCCGATCCTGCCACGGAGACCCCGCTCCCGTCCCTCCCTCCTCTTGCTTTTCAGACATGCTTCAAACTATTCCTCACCACCTAAAACCGCAAGCCACCTCCCCTACGCCACCCTCCGATAAATCTCTCCCGTCTCCTCCGCCATTCTTTCCCAAGAAAATTCCGCCGCTCTCACCATCCCTGCTTTGCGTAATCCCTCACGCCTCTCCTCACTTCCCAAAACCAGCCCCACAGCCGACATCATCTCCTCCTCCGATCGTGGATCGAAATACTCCGCTGCACCGCCACAAACCTCAGGCAGTGAACCCGCCTTGGCACAAACCACCGGACAACCACACGCCATCGCCTCCAACGGCGGCAACCCAAACCCCTCGTAAAGCGACGGATAAACCACCATCGTACTTTCACAGTACGCCTGTCGCAGCTCCTCCTCCGTTTTTGCACCCTCCCAGACCGCGCCCCCCTTTGCCACGGCTCTTTTCAGCTCCCCCAAATCCCCACCCGCCAACCACCCCGCCGGCCCCACCACCCTCAACCTAAGATCAGGAAACCTACCCTCCCTCAATCTCTCCCACACCCGAATCAACCTACCTAAGTTTTTCCTCGGATGAATCGCGCTCACAAACAAAAGCGTCGGAGGACCCGAAACCTTCTTTTTTGCGGGTCGATAAACTTTTCGCGCCGCTTCATATGTCGCCTCCACCTGATCCGCAGGCAAATCCCATCTCTCCATAATCTCTGCCCGACAAAACTCAGACACCGTAATCACCTTTCGCGCCCTCTCCGCCGCCCTCCTCACCATCCTCGTATAAAACATCGCCTCTCCCGGACGAAACCACTCCGGATGCACCGCAAAGGAAATATCGTGCACCGTCAGAACATAAGGCCCTTTCTCCCACGGCCTCATCCAGTACACCCCGTGATACAAGTCCGCTTTCAACTCCGCGCGGGCCTGGGGCAGATCGCATAAATGTCTTTTGAAGAACCCCGAGCTCGCAATCTGCTTGGATTGAGCATACCCACCCTTCGAAGCTCCTTCCGATTCTGCGAGGTTAGGAGCGAAGGAGGGCTCACTCACGATCGGCGTCAGCTCAATCCCCTCTGGCCGTACCTGACCCCACCCCTCCAATAACCCCCTTAAATACGTCTCGTTCCCCGTCTTGCCTCGCCCAATCGC